>PVBE011595581.1_pt1 | contig 21577 bp, 16 predicted proteins | sample 1631181 | NCBI WGS metagenome assembly PVBE01 (sample SAMN08397723, study PRJNA350692) | Marine metagenome, whole genome shotgun sequencing project. | isolation source: water | place: Pacific Ocean | collected 2012-04 | reverse complement strand
CCTCGTACGGCGCGCGCAGCAGCTGATCACGGACAACCACGGTGCCGTCGACGTGACGCTCGAGAACGTGCTGGCGTTGATGAAGGAGCGCGGCGTCTAGCAGCGATGCTCGCGCCGGTGGCTGCTTGTGCAGGTGAGCTGGGATCTCGCCGAGGAGGTCGTGAGCGGCTCAAGGCAACTCGCGCAGCCTCAGGCCTCGAAACTCCACGGGCGATCCCTCCGACTCGAGGCAGAGGTAGCCCGTGCTCGGAGTGCAGCCGGTGCCGCCGGATACCTCGCGCCCGTTGACCCACAAGCGCACCTCACCGTTGATGCAACGCAGGTAGTAGTGGTTCCACTGGCCGACTCCCTTGCTCCGATTCTCCGATGGGAAGCTCCTCTTCTGGTTCGGCGCGGTCGGTGGAAACGGTTGCATCTTCGCGGCCCCGACCGGGAAGACGTCTCCGTGGGTCGTGAACCAGTTGGGCTTGCGCTTCCGTCGCTTCTCGTATTGCTCGGCGTAGCCGTGGTCGAGGATCTGCGCTTCGATGCCATGGGGTAGCTGGCCTCCCTTCTTGAGTTGCTCGATGGAAGCCGGAATCGTCCAGATGAAGATGCCCGAGTTGCCGGCCGAGCGAAGGTGCCGCCACATGACGACGAGTTCGAAGTTCGTGAACTGCTTCTTCGTGCGCATCACACCGACCGGATTGCCAGTGCAACGAATCAGGCCTTTGTCCCAGGTGAAGGTCTCGGGCTTGCAGTTGACGTTGACGAAGTCCGCTTCGCCGAGACTGCGCCAGCCTTCGGCGCTGCCGTCAATCACGGCTCCTGGGACCTTGATCGGAGTGGGTGCTGTCTCGCCCTGGGCGAAAGCGATGACGACGGCCGCGAGCGGCAGGGCGAATGCGACGAGGTCTGTGGTGCTCATGGGGCCTGCGCTGTGAAGTGTTCGGCGATGCTAGCTCCACGAGCGCCTAGGACTAGCGTCGGCCCAGGCGTTCGAGCGCCGCCGATTCGATCCAGTCTTGCCAGCAGAACCCGCTGCCAACGAAGCTGGGGGGCTCCAGGGCGCGGCGATGGATGCCCTCTTCCTCAGCAAAGGAGCCACTCGAAGGCCTCCCCGCAGGCCGGGTGGGCAGAGCCACTTCCATATTCGGTGGAGGTGCTAGAATGCGGCCTTGTCTCTCACTCTCACCCGGAGAATCGCCTTGTACCCAAGCATCCTCGTCGCCTCTCTACTCGCCGTGACCAGCGTGTCCGCTCAAACAGGCAGGACGGTCTACGTTCCCGGTAACACGCCAACTGTCGGGAGTTGCAACGTCATCCCGTTCGGAACGACGAAGAACAACGCCACCTGGAGCAACCAGAAGTACCAGACGCTGCTGTTGGGTTCGCAGCTCGGCAAGGTCCCCGGTCAGATTATCGACATCGCCTTCGCCCCCTGCGGCACTGGAGATGGCCTGTACCACGCTGACCGGATCACGATCAAGATGACGATGGTGTCGATCTCGACCTTCGTCGGCAACGTTGACTTCGCGACCAACCTCGGCACGACCCGTGTCCAGACCGTATTGCAGGGGAGCAACTGGGGCTGGCACGTGAGCGGTGGCAAATGGACCCGCATCGGCCTGCAGAAGTCATTCCTCTACCTCCCCACCCCCGCGGCGCCGAACCTGCTCATCGAGATGGAGTTCCATAACATCGGCAAGACCGGGGCCGTCGGAACCGGGTTTAAACGCTCCAACACCACTGAGTACCCGGATCGCCTCTACGCCTTCAGCTGGGTGACCATGCCGCCGGCCACTGGCTCAACCGACCGCGCCGGACAGAAGATCGAGGTGTGCTTCGACACCAACGACCTCAACATGTTCGGGCAAGCATGCGGCAGTGCGACCCACCTGCTGACGGGCAGCGCCAAGATCGGCAACACCGTCAACTTCAACCTCAGCGGGGCTCCCGCGGTTGCCATCTGGGTGCTGGGTACGACCGTGCTGCCAACCGGCGTGCCGTTGCCGAACTCAGCCACTAACTGCCTGCTCTACGAGATCCCCGACATTCTCGTGCTGCCAGTGGCGACGTCGAGCGGGGCCGTGTCGATCCCGTTGAAGATGCCCCCTTTGCCGGCGCTCAGGATTTACAGCCAGTTCATCACACCCGTGACCACTGGCGGCTTGGAGTCCACGCGATACGGACGTGTGCTGATCGGGAACTGACGGTCGGACAGGGGCAGTCGCAAGTTCGGCTGCCCCGATTCGTCCACTGCCTGGGTGCGTTCGGGCGCCTACGAGCTGCCAAGCGATCCACGCCGGTCACGGCTTGCGTCGCCAGAACCGGAGGTGGATGTCCTTCGCGGCGCCCGTTTGACCGGCGATGGACGGGGGAGGACCTACGGGCGCATAGTGGGTCCTGATCCACCCCGCGAGTTTGCGGCCGTAGTCTTGCGAGAAGAAGCGCGCGCCGTATTCCGACGTGTCACGCTGGATGAGAGCGATGATGTCGGGCGGATCGCGGTTGAGGGCCGCGATCATCGTCGCCTCGCCAAACAGTCGGACCTGGTGCGGGTTGAAGTTTCCGAAGGGGATCGGGTTTCGGCGCCGCGCGATGTAGTTGAGGATTTCACAGTCGACGAACACGGTCAGAGTTGCATCGACGGCAGTGTTGTCTTCCAGCCAGTCCTTCGCTGCCTGAAGAACTAACCCGCGAGCATCCGCCATGAACCGATCGGAACCGGTGCCGACCGTGTGTGGCTTCGCAGCTACGTTCCAGTAGGTCAGGGCGACGTGACAGAAGGCGAGGCCGATCGATAGTCCGATGGCGGCGATCCGCACCGGAGCAAGAGAGGCGCCGACCCAGCGCGCCAGGAGCAAAGGCGTCGACGCCAGGACCCACGCTGCCAGTAGTGCGGTGCCGGGCATCGCGAGGCCAAAGCCGTAGTGGCCGACGCGCACGTGCAAGAGGACCTTGACGAGCAGCAGGAGAGCGAAGGCGGTGAAGGCGACGCGTGTTGCCTCGGCCGCGACGTCAGCGCGAGTGCGGCTCCTCGTGCGCCAGGCGCGGGCAAGGCCCTGCGCTGTGACCACTGCGAGCAAGAGCGGCAGTGGTCGTAGCCACTGGTCTGGAAACGAAGGTCCGACCCAAACAGCCCCGGCCACGGATGAGGCGGCAAGAGCAAGGCTTGCGCCGGTTCGAAGCCGCTCTGGAAGGAGTCGTCCGATGCTTGCCAGGAGGACGAGTACGCCGCACCAGATAAGGCTCCAACGGGTGAGCAGCCACATGCTCGCGATGGGGTCGTCAAGGCCTGAGATGGCAGCGAAGAAACTCTGTTCGCCGATGCGGCTGCCGGCCAGGTGGGCCCAGGTTCCGAGTGTTCCGGTGAGCGCGTCGCCGATCGGGCGCGTCGCGGCGAGTGCGCCGAAGGCGATGCAGGGCGGTAGGGCGAGGCCGACGAGCGCCAGCGCGGCCGATCCGCGCCACGATCCGCCATCGCGTGCGCGCGCTCGCATCACGAGCAAGAAGCCGAGTCCAGCCGCTGCGGCGCCCGCGACGAACACCTCCGCTTTGGTGAGGAAGGCCAGCCCGATCGCGGCCCCGCCGCCGAACGCGAACAGCAGGCGGTGGGACCTCGCGTAAGAGCTGAGGCAGCAAAGTGCCAAGAGTGCCGCCGCGATCCCGTGCGTCACCTCGTGCGAGTAGGGGCACATCCAGTTGTAGTTGCCGATGGCGACGTATTGGCCGAAGCCGAACAACGCCAGGAAGGTCACCGTTCCCACGGTCGCGCCGCCGGGAGGGACGAACTGCCGCAGCAGAGCTCTCATGAGCAGCGTCACGCCGACGAGGACGAGCCCGTTGAGCCAGAGCAACGAACTGAGACTGACCCCGAACAGTGAGAACCAGAGGGCATTCACGTGCGGCGAGAGCGGGCCGTTGTGGTAGGCGAGCTCCGAGAACAGGCGCTGCCCCTCTACGATGCGCCACGGCACGTAGAGCTCGCGCCCGAAATCGACCATGGCATCGGGCCAGGTCCGCCACGTGAGCGCCAGCATGGCGCAGAACACAGCAGCGAGTACGAGCAGCCCTGAGGGGTGCCGATCGACGTCGCGCCAGCTCGTCCTGGAGGACGTCACTGGCCCAACCTAGCGGCTTCCTACCTGCGACTGCGGTCGCCGGGAAGCCGACTCGACGCGCTTCTTGCTCGAGCAAGCGCCCAGCCAAGCGATCGTCGATCGCCTCCGCTGGGCGTGGGTGTCAGGCACCAGATGCCGAGGCGGAGGATCAGACCATGTCTTTGAGATTCTTGAGCGGGCGTATTTTGATGACGGTCCGGGCTGGCTTGGCCTTGAAGACGGTCGGTTCCTTGGTGAAGGGGTTGATGCCGTCACGCTCGGGGGTGGCGGGCTTTCGCGTGGTCTGGATCTTGAAGAGCCCTGGCAGCGAGAACGTGCCGCAGCCGCCCTGCTTGATATGGCGCTCGATGAGGCCCGAGAGCGCTTCGAGCACGTTGGCGACTTCGGACTTCGCCAGCCCCGTGTTTCCGGCCAGCGCGTTCAAGGTCTCGGTCTTGGTGTAGGCCTTGTCGATTGCAGTTCCCTGCTCCATGCATCCTCCTCGTGTTGCGTGTTCACCCAGAAGGTCAAGATGATGGAGCGACGGGGCACCGTTTTCTAGCGCAAGGCGCTGGGTTGTGGGCAGGGCGGCGCCTCGCCGGAGGGGTTTGCCTCTCAGTGCCTGCCCGAACGGGCGGCTTCATGGCTGCCTGACTGGCCTGCTTTTGGGAGAGCTGTGCGACGGTCGGCCGCACCTTAATGACCTCGCAAACGCCGCGGGCGAGCAGAAGCTACTCTGCCCGCCGATGGAGTTCTGTGACTTCGCTGCGCCACTTGGAACCTGTGGCGCCGGGTTGGCACTGCCTCCGAACTCTGTAACCTGCTGTACCCGCGGAACTTCCAGTAGACGTTCGCCAACACGAGGGTGAGCGCCAAGAAGGTCGGCTTGCCAAGTCGACCGCCGGCAGGGGGAGCTTGGGCAGCGGATCGCTCGGGCTCTCTTGCAGGTTGGAGCGGCAAGTCCAGGGCCCTGGGGCCCTGGAGGCCTGGTGAGCCTCCACCTCGGCGCCAATCGCTACTAGGAAGCGGGCGCGCGGCTCGATAAGGAAGGTCATCGCCTCGCGGCGAATCGAAGGACTGTGTAGCGGAACATGCGCCGACAGCGCGAAGAGACCTTCCGGGATCGGGACCTGACCTTGTCACGATGGAGCGCCAGCGCTGCGGCGCATGTGCGTGACTCGCGATGACGGCGTCGCGTCGCTGCATCTGGGTCCTCCTTGCGCTCGTGTTCGTCCATGGCGCCGCCGTTGTCGGGCTCGCTTACACGACCCCGTGGACCGTCGACGAGTACCACTACCAGCTCGGCGCACTCGGCCTCTCCACCAAGCTCTCGTTCGAATGGCCGGAGCTGAGCCTGCACGGACCCTTGCCGTTCTTTGGTATGCAGCTAGCGAGCTGCTTCGGGATCGACTTCGACCCGCCTGCGCCGCCGAGTGCGCACAACCTGTTCTACGGTCGCCTTGGCATGCTGCCGTTCGCGCTGGCGGCTGCCGGCCTCCTGGCTGTGCTGGCTTGGCGACTCATCGGTCGCTGGGGTGCGGTCTTTGCGGTGGCGCTTTACACCTTGCACCCGGTGGTGCTGGGGCACGCCTGCTTGATGACCGCGGACACCGCCTTCGCTGCGGGGACGCTCTTGACGCTCGTGTCGGTGGAGCGCTACCTCAGGAAGCCGAACCTGATGAGACTCCTCCTTGTCGGCGGAAGTCTCGCAGTCGCGTTGGCGACGAAGTACTTGGCGCTGCTCTTGATCCCCGTCCTGGCGCTGGCCCTGCTCCTGGGACGCGATCACGGCGCGCGAGAGGCACGAGTGCTCGTGCGCCGTGAGGGTGTGGTGGGGGGGCTCTTGGACCTCCTGGTCGTTTCTGGCGTTTGCGCTGTGGTTACATGGGCTGCCCTGCACGCTTGCTATCTCTTCCACGCAGGGGCCTACGACGCGGTCAAACACCCGCTCATCGCGGACGGTTTGCTGGCGAGCATCGCGCGCCTTCCCGGCGGTGGAACAGTGTTGAGTCTCCTGCCCGATCCCTTCGTACGGGGCATCGACCTGCAGATGGGTGCAGGGCGCGGCTTCGTCAACACGCTGGTCTTTGACAGCGTTCGCCCTGGACACTGGGCCTACTACGTCGTCGCCCTCGGCGTGACGTCACCGCTGCCCTTGCTCGTGCTCCTGGTGACTGGCGTCTTCTGGCGGGGCCGGCGCTGGCCGCGACACGCGCGGGTGTTGATCGCGGCGGCGCTTGTCGTTCCACTTGCCTACCTCTCGCTCGGGACACCGATGCAGATCGGCGTGCGTTACGTCCTGCCCGGCATCGCCCTCCTCTGCCTCATCGGCGGGCACGCGGCGGCCCCATGGCCGCGGTACGCCATGGGGCGGTTCTTCATCGCGGTGCTGGGCATTTGGCTCGTCCTGGGTAGCGCGTTGCACTGGCCGCACTACATCGGCGCCTTCAACACCTTGGCGGGACCGGGTCCCTACCGGCTCTATGGCGACTCCACCCTGGCCTGGGAACACAACCCCGACCTCTCAGAAGACCTGGCGCTGCTCGAGAAGCGCTATCCGGCGGCGAAGCGCGTGTACTTCTCGAGCGGTGCGCGGATCGGCACCTCAATCGCCTACGGTCTCGACCTCTGGCCTCAAATCGGGGCGAAGCCTGGACCGGTTCGACACTGGCTGCGCGGCTTGCAGCCGATCGATCGATGCGGAGCCTTCTACGTCTTCGACGCCTCGCCAGAGGTCCTCTCCGACCTGGACGACCGCGCCGTTGCCCTCATGGGCGCAGGTCGATTCGACGAGGTCGAGGAAGAGGGCTTGGGCGTCGAGGTGCATGCTCAGCTCCTGCGCCTGCGCCAGTCGCGGCCGCCTGCCGATCTGCGTGCCGGGTGGTTCGCCCTGGGGCGCTTCGACCGCATCCTCGCGGATGGGCAGGCGACGACCCTGGAACGAGCCCGCGCCCACCACGCTCGGCGCGAGAACCGAGAATGCCGCCACCTGCTCGAGCGTGAGGAGGCACAGTTGTCGCTCGATGGGAGGCTCTTGCTGTCGCTGGCCCACTTCCACCTCGGTGACTTCGATGCCGCGATCAAGGCGCTCGAATCGGTGAGGCCTCCGGCTGGAACGGCGGGGCGCGCGGTGTTCGACGAACGCCTTCAGTTCCTGCAGGAGGTGGCGAGAGAGAACCGACGCCTCGAGGAAGCAGTCGGCCAGGGCGGCCGGTAGGTAGGGCAGGGGCTAGGGGACAGGAAACTGCCGCGAGAGGGTTCGAGCCAATCTCAACGGTCTGCCGGAGGCGGCGTCGACGAGCGCTGCGCGACCAGACTGAAGGAATCCAACGCGTTCGTCGGGCCGCCAAGCACTGGCGTGTGGTGGAGGGTCGTAACGGAGAAACTCACTTCTACGAACCCGAGGCAGCGCAGGTACTGTTTTAAGAACGCATGCGACAGGTGCCACCACGTTCCGGCCAGGCCGTTCTCTCGGGTCGGAATGAAGCGGAGCAGCGGCATCCCCGGCTCTTCCAGCTCCCGGTCGTGCTGATCGATGATGACGAGCGTGTTCTTGGTGACCTGTGCGCAGTTCGAGATGATCCGTAACGGATCGCGGTTGTGCAGCAGGACCGAGGCCATGATCGAGCAGTCGAAGTGTCCGAGCTCCTCGGGGATGTCATAGGCACTGCCGTAGTGAACCTTGGCGTTCGAGTCGAAATGGCGGTGCGCAAACCAGTAGCCGTTCTGCGTTTTCTCCAGGACGATCCGCTGCTCGGCAATCCAGTCCGCCAGCAGAGGCGAATCGAAGGGATTGAAGGGCACGTAGTCCCAGGCGACGTCATTGGAGAGCTCGATCGAGACCACCTCGGCCCCGCGCTTCTCCATCTCGAACGTGAGGAACCCGCTCCCCGGACCGATCTCCAGCACGCGCGATCCGTCGAAGGAGATGGGTCCGACGTAGTCGTCGAAGGACTCGCGAAGATCGTAGATGCCATCGACTACGCCGACGTCGGGGATCTCGAGCGTGTGATAGAAGCAGCACTGCTTGAGATCCGTCACGATCTTCGGGGTTGCGTACAGCGATTCAGGCATGCGTGCTGCAAGGCTCCTTGCGACGGACTCTTAGAGAAACGTAGATCTGACCTTGCCGCTCCGGTAGCCGGATCGAACGGCGTCAAGACGAGTGGGAACTGGCACGCCCGCCAGGACTCGAACCTGGGACATTCGGCTTAGAAGGCCGACGCTCTATCCAGCTGAGCTACGGGCGCATGCTTGCCCATGTAGACGAGCATACGATGGCCGCTGGCTGCACACACGGCCGGCTTAGTGCTGCTGCAACCACGCGGTGCGGCCGGCGCCCAATCTACGCCACCCCTCGGTGATCGTTTCCTCGGCGATGCCGTAGCCGACGCGGAGCCAGCCAGGGAGGCCGAAGAACTCGCCGGGGCTAGCGCCGACCCCGTGTTCGGCGCGCAGGTAGTCGGTGAAGCGCATCGTGTCCTCGATGCCCTCGACGCGGACGAAGGAGATGATGCCGACTTCGGGGGGTGGGCCCTCGAAACCCTCGGCGCTCGCCAGCGCCGTGTTCAGCGTGGCGCGGCCGACGCTCGCGACGCGGTGCGCGCGCCCGAGCAGGTGGTCGCGGCGGCGCAGCGCTTCGCGGCCCACAGCGATCGGCAACGCCGGTAGCACGGGCGCCAGCGTTTCGCGTGCCGTCCGGCACCGTTCCATGACCGCTGTATCGCCGATGAGCCAGCCCAAGCGCACCGAGCCGAGGCCGAAGACCTTGGTCAGGGATTTGGACGTGAAGAGCCGCGGGTGAATGGCCGCGGCCGGGCGACGCTGCTGCGCTTCACCGTTGGGGCCGATGGTGCTTCGCTCCAGAAAATCGAGGTAGACCTCTGATGCGAGGGCCCAGATGCCGTGACGTTGGCAGATCTCGCCGATTTCGTGCAGCGTTTCGGCCGAGGCCAGCCGGCCGCTCGGGTTATGCACCGTCGTGAACACGACGAGCTTGGTGCGCGGTCCGATGGCCGCTTCGATTGCCGCGGGGTCGAGGGCGAAGCCGTCCTCCTGTCTGCGTACGAACTGCGTGCACCTGGCTCCGACGAGGGCCGCCGTGCAGGCAAAAACCCCGTAAGCCGGTGTCTCGACGAGGACTTCGTCGCCCGGATCCAGCAGCGCGGTCATCAGAAGATGCGCTGCCTGGGTGCTGCCGAGGCAGGGCAGCACGCCCTCTAGCGGCACGCCATAGGCTCTGGCGACATCCTCGCTGAGGGTCTGGGGGCCATCGCAACCCACCTCCTCGAAGGGAGCGATGTCCGGCACCTGCAAGTCCTCGCTCGTGGGCCACGGCATCCCGGAAGGCACGAGGCTCAGTTCCGAGTCGAAGTAATGGAGCTTGGCCCAGGTCATGAAGTCGAAGGGCAGGATCTGCATGTCCCCAAGGTAGGCCGTGTGTATGCTCGCAAGCTGGCATCCATCGGGAATTCCAGGGAGGGAACGACGTGTTTTTGAACGTCGATCGACGTGGTCGCCGCGCGGCGGCCGGATGTGTAATCGTGCTGTGCGCCGTGCCTTTGACTGCGCAAGACGATACGGGCAAGAAGAGCGCCGGCGCCGTACGTAGCCAGAGCTTCCCCGGCATCAAGGAGGCCGGAAGCGTGCGTGCTGGGCAAGCGAAGAGCGAACCAGGCGTGCTTGGGGCGAAGGCGGCCGAGGCGAAGAAGCGCACGCTCTTTGAGACCACGAGTGAGGTTTCGCTGCGCGGGTTCCGCGCCGAGACTGCACCCGAGGTGGTCAAGTTGGCGAAGGGCACGCTCGTCTGGGCGGGCGGCACCGAGTCCTATGGCTTCGTGCCTGTTGTGGTGCCCGGCGGTTTCTCTGGTTGGGTGCACCACGGCTTCCTGCGAGTCGGCGCGGACGGTTGGGGCACGACCAAGGGTTCGCGTGTCAGCTTCCGCTGCCGCAAGCAGACCAGCGAGCCTCCCCTCGCGCACATGCGGCGCGGTCTGCGCGTTCCCGTGCTGCGGCGCGACGGCGACTGGTGGGAAGTCCTGTCGACCGACGAGATCGCGGCGTGGGCGGCTGCCGACAAGCTGAACAAGATCGGCGAGATCAAGGGGCCGGTCACCGACGCGGCGTTGAAGCGGCGGCTTGAGGCCCAACGCCAACTGCGTACCAAGGCGTGGCGCGCACGCCTGGATGAACTCGCTGTCGAAGTGGGCAAGAAGGAACGAGTCGGCGCGATCGACCAGGCCATCCATGCCGCGCGCACGGCCTACAACGCCGAAGTCCGCAACGCGGCCGGCAACCTGCTCGCAGAAGACCTCGGCAAGATCATGCGTCTCATCGACGGGATCGACGCCATGGTCAAGAAAGCGAAGGCAGAGTCCGGGCCGGTGGCTGTGCGTGTCGCCGACCTGCGCAAGGAAGTCGTTCGGCGCAGGACGCTGCGCGAAGCCGAACGCCTTCTGGCCACAACCGCCAAGAAGCCTCCTGCCGGTTCGGCCAAGTCTGCGATCATCACCGACGCTTCGCACGAGTCCATTCCTGCGCGGCGTCGCTTCCTCACGACGGGGTGGCTCGAGTATCGCCCTGGTGTCGCTGACTACTCGGCGTTCCGCCTCGTGAAGGGCGGCCACACCCTGTACTACGTGACTTGCTCCAAGGGTCGTTATGCGCTGCCAGACTTCGTTGGGCGGGAGCTCGGCCTGCGGGGCAGGATCGCCCGGCCCGCTGATGCAGATCTCAGAGTGATCGACGTCGATCGCTTGGTGGTCCTGAGCGGCCGCTAGCGCCGCGCCGTGGGCCTCGTGCGGCTCTTGTGGTTCTGGTTCACCGGACTGTTCGACGCCGGGCGGGCGCTGTGTGACACCTGCAAATACGACTACGGCGATGCGTGTACGCGGCCAGAGCGGCCAAACGCGCGTCGCTGTTCGGATTACCGCGCGCCCTAGTGCGCAAGGCTCGGAGTCGGGCACCAACCAGACGCACGGCTCTTGTAGTATGGGGCGATGCGTGCTCCAGCTCTGGCGGTGATCGGCCTCCTCGGTTTAGGGATGGCCGTCTTGCTCCCCGGGTGCGAACGCGCCCAAGGAGAGGATGAGGCGCTGCCCCCGCACAGCTTGGGGGCTGCTCTGTCGGCACCCATGTGGCTGGCTCCACCCGTCTCCGGCACGCTGGCAGTCGGTGGGCAGGTCTGGGTCGCCTTCCGGCGCGGCGCCTCGCTTCCGGGCGAAGCGGTGCACGATGCGCTGGCGCGTTTCGACTACGTACCCTTCAGGCTGGGCGGCGACCAGACGCACGTCGAACCGGCGGTGCGCGCTGGTGAGCTTGGGCTCGCCTTGACGGTCGGCGATCGTCGCGGCAGCTCGCTGATCGGCTTCACCACCGAGCCGCGACTCATACGGATCGGTTCTGCCGACAAGCCGCAAGTCGTCCGCCTCTTCGAACACGGCGTCCTTTGCTTGCACCTGCGGCGGGGCACGTGGGAGCTCCCCGAGCCGTCGCCAGTCGTTGCCAACCGTTTTGGTTTCGGGCTCGAGTTTGCGCCGGTCTTCGACCCCTTGACAATGCAAGCGGGCGACGAACTGCTGTTGCGGCTGCGTTTCGGCGAGGGTGTCGTTGGCGTCGAGGTCGTCGCCGAGCAGATCCCCGCCGGGGAACGCGATGCCGTCGAGGTCTTCCGTGGCAAGACCGAAGCGGAGGGCGTCGTGCGCGTCCCGATCCGGCGTGCCGGTCTTTGGCGTCTGAGTGCGCAGCATCGAGTCGCGGACGAGCTGCACCGGGCGACTCTGGTCTTCCGCACTGGGGAGAGGTGATCATGAATAGCGCACGACACCTGCTGATGGGGGTCGGGGTGGTCGGCGTGATCGCCGCCGCGTTGACAGCGCAGCGCCGCGACTGGACCGAAATCGGACCCAAACCCATCTCGGGTCGCGTCTACACCGGTCGTGTCTCGGCGATAGCGCCGAGCACGAAGAACGCGAACTTGTACTACGTGGCCGGTGCTGACGGCGGCGTCTGGAAGACCACAGATGGCGGTACGAACTGGCAGCCGATCGGTGACTTCCTGCCGACGACCGCGACGGGTGCACTCTGCCTCGACCCGAGCAACGATCAAGTGCTGTGGGTCGGAACGGGTGAAGCCAACTTCGCGCACCACAGTCGCTACGGCGTGGGCATCGCCAAGACGGTGGACGGTGGCAACAACTGGGTCGTGTACGGCGAGGCGGCGTTCGGTGGTCGCTGCATCTCGCGCATTCGTATCGACCCGAAGAACCGTAGCGTGCTGTACGCGACGAGCACCCACGCCGGTGGATTCCTGCCGCCCAAAACTGCGGCCCGCGGTCACCCCGGGACGAATGGTCCGCTCGGGGTGTGGAAGTCGGGCGATGGGGGCGAGACCTGGACGCAACTGACCAACGGCATTCCGTCGAACCTGTCGGCAACTGACCTCGTGATCGATCCCGTCAACCCGGCCACGTTATATGCGGCCTATGGCGACATCTTCGGTGACACGCGCAACGGCATCTACAAGACGACCGACGGCGGCAAGACCTGGAGCAAGCAGACGTCGGGGCTGCCGAGCAATCCCGGTCGCGTGTCGCTGTCGATCGCGCCCTCGCGGGCGCAGCGCCTGTATGCGATCTTCGTCAACCGGAGTTCGGCGAGTTCGGGCGGCGCGTCGACGCTCGGGGCTTACAAGACCGACAACGGTGGCGCGAACTGGTCGCGGATGAGCGCTGCGGGCAATTTCCAGGCGAGCTACGGCTGGTATCTGTCTGTTGCCGTGGTGCACCCCAGCAACCCGGACATCACATTTCTCGGTGGTTTCAGTCTGCGCCGTTCGACGAATGGCGGTTCGAGCTTCTCAACACGGACGCCGCCGCACGTCGACCTGCATGCGCTGGAATGGGACGCGTCCGGCCGGCTGCTGTGCGGCAACGACGGTGGCCTGCATCGTTCGGGGAACAACGGCGACAGCTGGACGGCGCTGAACCAGAACCTGGGCATGATCCAGTTCTATGCCGGGTTGAGCCTACATCCGACGAATGCGACGCTTATGTACGGCGGGTTTCAGGACAACGGCACGTGTCGGCGTACAAGCAGCACCGCTTGGACGAGTGTGAGCGGTGGTGATGGCGGCTGCACTGGGATCGATCCGACCGGGGTGTATGCATTCTGCGAGTCTCAAGGCACCGGAAACTTGTACCGGTCAGTCAACAACGGCAGCTTCCGTCGTAGCTCGAGCGGGATCTCGGGTCGCAACTGCTTCCTGCCGCCGTTCGACATCGACAAGAGGAACGGCACTCGCATGGTCTATGGGACCGAACGCGTCTTCCTGTCGACGAACAACGGTTCGTCCTGGGCCTCGATTTCGGGTGATCTCACGCGTGGCACGCCGGCCGCGATCCACGGCATTGAGATCGCGCCATCGGATGGCAACTACATCTACGTGAAGACCAACGACGGCCGCGTGCAGGTGACCGAGAACGGTGGCGGCGCTTGGAACCTGCGCCGGACGGGGGTGCCGGGGTGGTATCGCACGACGCGACCCTTCGCCGTGCATCCGACCGACCCCAAGAAGGTCTATCTGGCGGTTGCGTGGTTCGGGGTCGACCAGGTCTTGTACTCCAGCGACGCCGGGCGAACATGGACTGCGCTAGATGGCGACTTGCCGGATGTTCCGGTGCACTCGATTGGGGTTGACGCGACCCAGGGCGTGCCGCCGGTGCTGTTCGCCGGGACCGACCAGGGTGTTTGGCGGTCCGTGGATCACGGCGGGCACTGGGAGATCTACGGACAAGGGGTGCCGCACGTTGCGGTGGTGGATCTGCGCATGGACGTGGCACGCAGGAGGATCGTCTTCGCGACCCAGGGCCGCGGGGCCTGGGAGACGGCGTTGTTGCCCAGGGGCGAGAAGCACGGCAAGGCGAAGAAATAGGGCGGCGTGCCCGTCAGCTAGGTCGAAGCAACTCGGCATGCCGGGCGCCGTCCCTGCTACACCCGTGGCATGCGCAACACCGGTCGCCTGTACAGGTTCGACTTCGCCCGTTGCAACTCCAGCTTTTCGACCAACATCGGCGGCGCGATCGTCGACACCGGTACGCTGCCGCTCTCGGCGAAGCAGTAACTGTTGTCCACTTCGGACTCTCGCCCGACTGCCAGAATACTCTGGGTTGCGGCCAGCGGCGTCCCGATGAACGACACGCCGCGGATCCTCTTGCTCTTGCCGGTCTTGGCGCTCACCGTGAACACCTCGGTCGGCTCGCCCTTGAAGGCCTGGAACTCGTAGCGGTCGGTCCTTGTCTCGCCGCCGGACACTCCACGCACGAGGATGCCTTGCTCGAGCCCGCTGGCGGACAACTGCTCGAGCAACATCTCTTGCAACTCGTCCCAGGAGTGCCCGTTGCGGCACTTCACAACGAGGTTGGCCATCCGTGCCATCGGGTCCTGGAATCGTTCGTGGCGCCCGTGGCCATTGGAAGCTCCAACCCCCGCCGCCGTGATCTGTCGACTCGCCAGGAACGTCTTCAGGACACCGTCCTCGACCAGTTGCACCGGGCGAGCCACTACGCCCTCGTCGTCGATGGCATAGTGGCCGTAAAGCCCCTGGCCCTGCCACTTACTCAGCGTCGGGTCATCGAAGACATCAATCCCGGTCGGCAGGATGCGCTGCCCGACCTTGTTGGCGAAGGTGTGTCCCTCGAGGCGTGACGCGAGCCGTTCGGCCTCGAGGCGGTGGCCGATGGCCTCGTGGAAGATCAACCCGCTGGCCAGGCCCGACAAGAGCGCTGGCCCGGCGTAGGGTTCGCCGGGTTCGGCACGGGCCAGTTCCGAGATGTCGCGCGCCAAGTCGTCGACTGCTTCGCGCACTTCCTCGCGCGAAGGCAGCTCGCCCCGGCTGCGGCCATAGAACAGGCGCGTCGACGTCAGGTAGGACCCGTCCTGGGTCAAGTACCAAGCCTTGAGGATGACCTCGTAGTACTGCTCCTGACAGATGAAGCGCGTCCCCTCGGAGTTGACGAAAACGCGCACTCGGTTCTCGCCGCGCAGGCGCACGAAGGGATCGAGCAGGCTGCGGTGGTCGCGGAACACCTCGGAGGTTTCCCGTACGAAGTCCTCCCAGCGCTTCTTCGGGAAGCGTGCCTGCACGATCTCCTCGTTATGCACGAGGCGCTTCTCGCGGCTGAAGTCGTTGCCGCTGTGCGCGAGGTGCTGCTCGATCAACACCTTGCGTTTGTCGTAGTAGTCCTGCAGCGCTTCTTCGTACTTGAGCTGCGACAGCTTCCACAACGCGTAGCGCACGGCGGCAGGCGTGAGCTCCTCTGGCCCCTGGATCCAGTTGTAGGAGTCACGCGTGTGCAACTCGGATGTGATGCCGCCGTCGATCGTCTGGTCGTAGTCGTAGTCGCCGACGCGGAACTCGGCGTACAGATCCGTGTCGTGAAATGGCTCCGAGTGGAACACCGTGCCGTAACGGCCCCAGACATTGAGCCCATCCGCGGCGTGCATGAGGTAGGACCCGAAGAACGGCGGTGGCTCGTTGGGCAGCTGCAGGCCCTTCATGCTCCGCGCGAGCTCCTGGCGCATGGCCTCCTGCAGGGCGAGACAGCGTTCCATGTCGAGGCGCACGGCGCGGAACGATAGGGAAGCGGCGCTCCGGCCGCCATGACGCACGTCCCGTCCCGGGGTGCTAGGCTTTTAGGTGTTCCCCTCACCCCGCTCACCCAGGCGGGGCCTCCCTGCCTTGGTCGCGTTGGCATTGTGCTCCGGCGGCCTTGCGCACGGCGAAGGTCCCGACCCCTCGGGCTCATCGAAGAATCCGAGCCTCGCAACGCTGGTGGACCAGCCGGCTTCGGTGCTTGTGTCCATGGGCGAACGCGGGCTGCGCAGTGATCCGGGCCTGGCCTTCGCCGCTTGGCGTGCCCTGAGAGTTCAGGCCGAGACTGCCCCAGACCTGCTTTGTGAGGCGGAAACCGGCCTGGGCAGGAGCTGGCTGATGATTGGACAGGCGCAGATTGCGCTGCGCTACGCGCGCTCGGTGCTGGGCCGCAGACCCTCGGACACCGGCGCCTTGGCGCTGCACGTCAGGGCGCTGATCAGAGCCGGTACGTTCACGGATGCCCTGCGCGTGGCAGAAGCCGCAAAGGTCAGGGTCGGGCTCGGCAATGCCGACATGCGGGCCGCGCATGCCGCGGCGCTCTACCGCAACCGTCGCCTCGTCGAGGCCGAAGAGAGCTACCGCGTCGTGCTGCAGCAGCAGCCGCGCAACATCGAGGCCTTGGTTCGGCTCGGTACCGGGCTGCTGCCGCTGGCGTCGGCGCCGGCATCGGATGAGTTGCAGCACGCGGCTTGCTTGCAGCGCAAGGGCCATTTCGGCAAGGCGCAAACGCGGATGATTGCGCACCTCGATGCACACCCATCGCACTCGACGGCCCTGCGCATGCTCGGTGAGTTGCTCCTGACCATCGACCGCTCGCGCGTGCCGCTGGTGCGAGATGCGTTCTACGATCGTTTGTGGACCGACCTCCTGAGGAACCGCTTGGGCAGCGAGCGGCGTTTGCCCAGGGGCATGCGGAAGTTCTTTCCCGCCTTCGGCCAACTCGACCGGGCTCGCCAGCGCATGGTCGTCTGGAGTGCGCTACCGTTCGCCGGCTGGCTGCGGCGGGTAGCCAAGAACGGCGGTCGACACGACCTCATGCACGAGTGCGAGCGCACGACTGACGCTAGCGAGCGCGCCTGGCTGCGTGGCAGGCGTACCTTCGACGGCCGGGTCTGGGACGACGTGCGCGGCATCGGCGGTCTGTGCGCGGCGACCGGCGTCGAAGCGCTGGACGATGCCCACACGGGCGGCTTCCAGACCCTGGTGCACGAGCTCGCGCACCAGGTGCACCTCTACGCGCTGCCGAGGGTCAAACGCGATCGCATCACCGTCTTGTATCGGCGGGCCAAGCGCGACGGACTCTGCCTCGACTACTACGCCGCTTCCAACGAGGCCGAGTACTTCGCCCAAGGGGTCGAGGCCTTCTTCTCCTATGTGAAGGTTGCCGGCCAGCCGGTCACGCACGGGCACACGCACTTCGAGCTCCGGCGCCGCGATCCTGAGCTCTTCGCACTCATCGGCGAGTTGGCCGAGGTCGATCCGCTCGCCAGCGGTGGTGCCTCCCTCGCAGCACGGTTGTTTGAGGCCGCCTTACAGACAGCTCGGGTGGCGGACGCCCGAGCCCTATTGCGGCGCTTGCCGGCCGAACAGCGCACCAAGGCCCGCAAGCGGGCCTTGGGCAGGGCGACCAACCAGTTTCGCGCGCTTTAGCGCCAGGCTGCTCCCTGAAACACCGAGCGCTGCTAGAGTGTCCGCCCGATGTTCCGCGCACTCCCCTTACTCGTGGTCGCCTTACTGCCGTTAGCTTCCTGCGAATCGTACTATCGCTACTACTGGGAGCAGCCGGCACAACACGACCTGACCTTCGACAACATCTTCGACGCTTGCCTCGGGACCGCGCGTACCGAGTTCCGGATCGATCCGGCCAAGATCGATCGTGGCCTTGGGACCATCAGGACGCGCTGGAAGAACAAGCTGGCGGCCTGGGGCAAGGGCCGGCGCAGCCGGGCCTACTTCGAGGTGGTCCAGGCTGAGGCCGGCGACCATCCGAAGGCCCCCAAGCTCCAGGTCCGCTACTACGTGGAACGCCAGCGCCACGTGGATATGGCGACACCGCTGGACCCCAAGGAGGAGGACTGGAAGTCCGATGGGCAAGACCGGCGTGTCGAGGTGTTACTGGCGCGCCACCTCCAGCTACGTCTGGCGCAGGCGGCCGGCGAGCGGCCACGGCGGGTCAGGGGAGTCAAGATCGAGGATCCATCCCGATTGAAGCAGTGAGTAGCCGGGCGTTCCTGGCCGATAAGCTCTAGTTCCTCGCGATGTCCTCGCCGCAGACTCACAGCCCGAACAGTGACGTGCACGGCTACGACGCCGTTCAGGATCGGCCCTCGCCGGCGCGCTACCTGCGTGAGGTCCTGGATTACCCGAGGTTGGCCTGGCGGCACGACTCGCTGTTACGCAACTTCTTCCGGCGTGAGTTTTTGGGACGCTTCCGCGGCAGTCTACTCGGCGGGGTCTGGGTGCTCATCCACCCGTTCTTCCTGTTCGCGACCTATTACTTGGTGTTCGGGATCCTGTTCAACATGCGGGACATGCCTCCGAGCCCGATGTCGTACCCGCTCTACCTCTTCATCGGCATCCTCGCATGGACGGCGTTCATCGAGACGACGACGCGCGCGGTTGGGCTCGTTGTCGACAACGGCAATCTGATCCAGAAGGTCGCGTTCCCGGCCCAACTTCTGCCGCTACACCTGATTGCCGTCAACCTGATCGTCTACACCGTCGGCGTCATCGTCTACATGATCCTCGCCTTGTGCACGGGCTGGGCCCTGCCAGGCATGTCGCTGTTGGCCTTGCCGGCCGTCCTCGTCGTGCAGGCGATCTTCACGCTCGGTCTGTCGCTGTTGCTCGCTGGCGGCTTCGTGTTCATGCGCGATCTGGCGCAGATCTATCCCATTTTGGCCACGCTGTGGTTCTTCGCCACGCCGGTGTTCTGGCACCCCACCCTGCTCACACCGGAGAGCCAGGCCCTGGTTGCCTCGGTTGCCTGGTGCAACCCCATGGAGCACATCTTGGCCGGCCACCGTGCCGCGCTCGGGGTTGGCTTCCCGCTGCAGACGACGGGTGATGCCTTCATGCATTCGCTGCATGCGCTGCCCTTCGCGCTGGTGATGTTCGTCATCGGCTTCCTCGTCTTCCGTTCGCTTCAGCACCGGTTCGCGGACGAGGTTTGACCATGACGGGCCCGCGCGCGATCGAAGAGCACGCCATCGAGGTCGAAGACCTCTGCAAGGAGTACCGCATCTACGGCACGCCATATCAGCGCGTGCTCGAGGTGCTCGATCGCAAGCAACGGCACCGCAAGGTCTGGGCGCTGCAGGACATCAACCTGAAGATGCTGCCGGCCCGCACAATCGGCCTGGTCGGTGCCAACGGCGCCGGCAAGAGCACGCTGCTGAAGATCCTGGCCGGGACCACCTTCCCGTCACGCGGTCGCTATGTGATCCGGGGACGCGTCGCGAGTCTGCTCGAACTCGGTGCGGGCTTCCACAAGGACTTCTCGGGCCGTGAGAACGTTTACCTCAATGCGGCGCTGCTCGGGCTGTCACGCGAGGAGACCGAGGCGCGTTTCGAGAACATCCTCCGGTTCTCCGAGCTCCATGACTACATCGATCAGCCGATTCGCACCTACTCGAGCGGCATGATTTGTCGGCTCGCGTTCTCGACGGCGGTTGCCGTCGATCCCGATGTCCTGATCATTGATGAGATCCTGGCCGTCGGAGACATGGCGTTCCAGCAGAAGTGCGTGCGCAAGATTTGGGGCTTCAAGGACAGTGGCAAGACGATCCTGTTCTGCTCGCATTCGCTTTATGACGTGCGCCAACTGTGTGACGAGGCGCTGTGGATCCACGAGGGGCGCTGCCGCCTGCATTCGGATGCGATCTCGGTGACCAACGAATACGCGACGTACGAGAAGACGCTCGTTGGGCATGAGGCGGACGTCCTCGAGGACGCACCCGGCGAGGCGCTGGACCGAGGACCGAAGGGGCCGCACGTGGAGAGTATCGGTGTGCTGCGGCCGGATACCGACGAGCCGTGCTACAAGTTCCGCCCGGGCGAGGACGTACGCGTGCGCGTGCACTACAAGAACGACGAGGCAGGGCCGGAGAAGCTGTGTCTCGGCATCGGCTTCACGCGGACGGACACGTCGCTCGCGTTCGGTCACACGACCGAGATGGACGGCGTCATCGTCGATCGCACCGAGGGCATCGTCGACCTCGATCTACACAGCCTGCGGCTGTTGAGCGGAGAGTTCGTCGTCTGGGTCTGGTTGATGGATGGGACCGGAGTGCACCGCTACCACCAGCTGATCGCACCCGACAACGTGATCGTGCTCAATGAGGGCAAGGAAGTGGGCCTGCTCCTGCAGGAGCACAGCTGGACCGTGCGAGACGGCAACGGGGAGACTGTTTGAGCGGCTCGCCGCAGCCAGCCGGGTCCGAATGCGTCGACGTCTCGGCGCTCGTCGTCAACTACAACACGGCCCAGTTGGCTCTCGATATGCTGCGGTCGCTTGCCGCGCAAGATGCGCGCGCGCCTGATGGGCGGCCGCTGCGCGTCGAGTTCATCTTTGTCGACAACGCATCGCCGATGCAGCACGAGACCGAGCTCGCGCTCATCCGCGAACTCGCCGCGAGCGAGCACCTGCCCGGGCGCGTCGTCATGCACCGCGAGAACGCCGGCTATGCCCGCGGCATGAACCTGGCCTGGTCCTACGCGCGCGGTGAGTACGCCTTCGTGCTCAACCCCGACCTCGTTCTGTTGCCGAACTGCGTCACCGAACTCTACGCAGCACTGCGTGAGAGCGACGACATCGGCGCGGTCGGGCCGGTTGGCTACTGGGAGCGCGGCTGCGAAGTTCTGCTGCCACCCAATATTCTACCGACCCTGTGGGACCTCTGGTTCTGCACGCTGGCGCACTCGTTCTGCTGGGTCAACCGCCGCTATGTAGATGCGCGCCTGCGCAACGCGTTGCGCGTCTATACGAGCGAGGAGGACGTGACCCTCGACATGCTGTCGGGCGCGTGCGTGTTCTTGTCGCGGCAGCAGATCGACGCCATGGGGGGACTCTTCGACCCCGAGTTTCCGCTCTACTACGAGGACACCGACCTGTTCCGGCGCGTCTCGTTGACCGGCAAGCGGCTTGTCATGGTCAAGAGTGCGGCGATGGCCCACTTCTACAACCGTTCGGCCGCGACCAACACCGATGAGGCGCAGCGGCGCTACTGGCTCGCCCGCGACTACTACTATGGCAAGTGGTATGGCTGGGTTGGCCGCTTGTCGGAGCGTCTATGTCGGCGTTTCCTCGGGTCGCCGTTCGCCTCGCGTGCGCGCCAGCGCTTGTCGACGCGGGCCGTCGATCTCGGCGACGTGAACGAACCGCCGACGATCCACCTCGGCCGGCACTGTGAGCGCTTCGTGCTCGAACTGTGCCAGGACGCTGGCTTCCTGCTCGCCGCGGCGATCCCCGGCAAGGGCAGCACCTGGACGCCGGGCCCGTCGTTTTGGAACGCCTTCGGCGACTCGGAGTACTTCCTGCGCGCGGTCGATCTGTCCCATCCCGAGCCCGAAGAGCTGTCCGTGTATCGCTTCCGCCGTGTTGGCCACCCCGGCTGCGGCGACAACGGCAATGGTACCCAGTAGACGATGACGCCGGATCCCGACGTCTCGGTGCTCATGCTGTCCTGGAACACGGAGGCGTTGACCCTGGCCTGCCTGGGTGCGCTCGAGGCCGACGAGACACGCTACGGGCGTGAGATCCTCGTGCTCGACAACGCCAGCGACGACACGAGTGTCCAGGCGATCGGCAAGCGCTTTCCCCACCTTTCGCTCCGTGTGGCGG
>PVBE011389925.1_pt1 | contig 21583 bp, 21 predicted proteins | sample 1631181 | NCBI WGS metagenome assembly PVBE01 (sample SAMN08397723, study PRJNA350692) | Marine metagenome, whole genome shotgun sequencing project. | isolation source: water | place: Pacific Ocean | collected 2012-04 | reverse complement strand
TTGTTCGGCAACAAGGGCTGGATCACCGACCACTCGAAATCCGTCAAATCAAAACGCGCCATAGCAAAACTCCAACCGTTTGGAATCTTGAATCACAAACCAGCGCCTTTGGGAATCAATTTTATGGGTATGTGACCTAGGTCGAAGGATTGCCCCGCGAGCAATTCGGCAGCCGACTTTCCGTCGCTGGCACAGGTCACGCGATAGCCCTGCTTACTCAGATATCGCTCGACGGCCTCGCGAACTTCCTTGTCGTCATCGACGGTGAGAATATGGGCTGACAAATGGGACCGCCTTGAGACTCGCCAAAAAATCACGCCCCGTATCGAGATTTTCAGGCCGGTCGCCAGGGATCGACTGCAAGCTCCGGTGGTGGGGCGGCACCAGCGCGGTCGATTCCCATGCGTCTCCCCTACTAAGAGTATAGCACCGATCCTGGCGCGCCGAAATAGCCCCAACAAAAGTTAGCCGCGGGCACCGTCAGCCGGGAAGCGGCAGATCGCTGTCGGCACTATCGTTGAGGGCCACGATTTGGAATGTGCGGTCCTCGACATCGAGCACGGTGTGCGAGCAATGGCTGGGCGAGAAGCAAATCAGGCGATCATCGCCCCTGGCCGCGGCCACAGCTACGTTGATGGCCACGTAATGGCTCACCACGACCGCCTCCCGTTCGATATCTTGCAGTGCCGCGAGAACTCTCCGACGCCAGTCTTGCAATTCCGGTTCGACTTCCGGCCAGCGCGACGCCAGCATGCGTTCAAGCCAGACCCGGCGCTCAGCGGGGCTGCCGGCAGGGCCGGGAATTTCCGTCACCCTGGGCTCCAGCCGGGGCTCGAGCTGCCACTCCGTGACCAGTGCCGCCGCCGTTTCCTGGGTGCGCCGCATGGGGCTGCAAATCAGCGGCAGCGGGCCCAACGGCGCCATGGCCTGGGCCATCTCGGCAGCCTGGCTGTGACCCAATTCGCTGAGGCCGGGGTCCGGTTCCTCGGCCCAGGGCGCCGCGGTGTCACCGTGGCGGATGAGATGCAGGCGGACGGTATTACTCATGATCCAGTTTCAACTCCCAAATATCGCTCTACCCGTCGAATTCTTCTGGCGAATAGCGATAGAAAAGGCCCTCGACGCCGAGCTCGGAGGCAAACACGAGATCGCCAAGGTCGGTCATGCGCATGGGGTAGACGAAGCCGTCGAGGTGGTCGCATTCGTGCTGCAACAGGCTGGCGTGGTAGCCACCGGCCAAGCGTTCCTCGATCACCCCGGCCAGGGTCTGAAAGCGTATCCGCAGCCGATTGTGCCGGGGCACCCGGCCATAGAGCCCGGGCACCGAAAGGCAGCGTTCCCAGATCAGGCGCACATCGTCGCCCAGCGGCTCGATCACGGGATTGACCATGACGGTCCAGGGCAGAGTGGTCTGCTGCGCCCCCGCAGGAATGCGTTCGGCCGGCATGTGGTAGACCACCAGTCGCTGGCTGACGCCGATCTGCGGCGCCGCGATACCGGTGCCCTTGATATCAGCCAGGGTGTCCTGCATGTCGCGGGCGAGCTCCGCCACTTCCGGCGCCGTCGGATCCTTGATGGCCGCTGCCGTCAGCTTGAGCGTGGGATTGCCCATCATGAGAATGTCGCGAACGGCCATTGTGGTCCTCCGGGCAGGGGCGGGGGCGGCGAGAACGGCCGGATGATGGCACGTCGGAACAGCATGCGCCACGCTGGAACTTGACGCATCCGGCCCTGGCCCTCAACATCGCGCGCCATGACCGCTGCCTTCATCCGCCCCGACATCGCGGCGCTACGCGAATCACCCATCCGCGAAGTGGCGCGGCTGGGCATGGGGCAGGATGGCGTGATCCCGCTATGGTTCGGCGAGCCGGATCAGCCGACACCCGACTTCATCAACCAGGCCGCCAGCCGGGCACTGGCGGCGGGGCACACGTTCTATACCCTCAACCGCGGCATCCCGGAATTGCGTGAGGCGTTGGCCGACTACATGACCGGCCTGCACGGCGTCGCCATCGCCCCCGAACGGGTTTCGGTCACGGCCTCGGCCATGAACGCCATCGCCGTCCTGATGCAGAGCCTGGTCGGCCCCGGCGACAATGCCGTGCTCGTAGTGCCACTTTGGCCCAACATCGAAGGAACGGTGCGGATCATGGAGGCGGAGCCGCGTGCGGTGCCGTTGCAGGAGGAAAGCGGCGCCTGGCGGCTCGATCTCGAGCGACTGTTCGCCGCCGTCGACGCGCGCACCCGGCTAATCCTGATCAATTCGCCCAACAATCCGACGGGTTGGCTGATGGAGCGCGAGCAACAGCGCGCCGTGCTCGACTTCTGCCGTCAGCGCGGCATTTGGTTGATCGCCGACGAGGTCTACGACCGTATCGTCTTCGACCGCCCGGTAGCGCCCTCGCTGCTCGAGATTGCGGATCCGGACGACCCGGTCATCCGCATCAACTCGTTCTCCAAGTCCTGGGCCATGACGGGCTGGCGCCTGGGCTGGATCACGGCACCCGAGAGCTTCGCCCCGGTGATCGAGAAGATGAACGAGTTCAACATCGCCTCGGCCGCCACCATGGCCCAACACGCCGGCATCGTCGCCCTGGCCGAGGGCGAGGCCTTCATCGCCGAGACCGTGGCGCGTTACGGCCGTGCCCGCGACCTTGTCTACCAACGCCTGGGAGCCATGCCACGGGTCCAACTGGTACGCCCAGAGGCCGCCTTTTATGCCTTCTTCGGCGTCGACGGCATGCCAGACAGCTTGGCCTTCGCCAAAGAAGTGCTGGCCGAATGCGGCGTCGGCCTGGCGCCTGGCTGCGCCTTTGGGCCGACCGGTGAGGGCCACCTAAGGCTTTGCTTCGCGGCCAGTCTGGAACGCCTGTCGGAGGCCATGGACCGGCTCGAGGCGAAACTTTCCTGAGGTCGCTCGGGCCAGCGCCTCACGTAATTGTCACATGACCCAGGGGCGTTCCGGCGGCAAACTGGAGCTTGCACAAGGCGTTGGGGGAACACAGTGAACCGACTGAAATCGATCTTCATCGCTGTCTATCCGCTGCTGCTGACCGCCATCACCGTGGCGGCGCTGGTGGCGCTTTATCGACAGGGTATGCATTTCGGCTGGCTGGGCGCGTTGTTGACGGCTCTACCCATGCTGGGGCTTTTGAGCCGGGCCATGGTATTGCGTGATTTGCCCCGAACGACCGCCGAGCTTCCGGCTATCAGCGGCCTGGCCCTGGCCGGAGGAGCCCTGGCCATCTACCACGGCGGACTGAGCGGGGCCGACTGGCCTCAGGCGGCGGCGCTGTCGGGCCTGGCCGGCTTCATGGTTTACAATCTTTGGTATTCGCGATTCGGCCGCCAATCGAGCGAAATCCTGGCCGTGGGTGCCAAACTTCCAACCTTCACGCTGCAAGACGAGAACGGCGAAACCGTCCCCTCCGATAGCTTTCTCGGAGCCCCGGCAGTGTTGCTCTTCTACCGTGGCAACTGGTGTCCGCTGTGCATGGCCCAGATCAAGGAGATCGCCGGTCAGTATCAGCGCCTGGCGGAGCTGGGTGCCACCGTGGCCCTGATCAGCCCCCAGCCGCAGGGCCACACGCGCCGCCTGGCGGCCCGCTTCGAGGTACCGTTCCGCTTTCTCGTCGACGCCGGCAACCGCACGGCCGAGCAGCTTGGTATCGCCATCGACAACGGCATTCCCTTCGGCTTCCAGGTGTTGGGCTATGAGAGCGACACGGTCATGCCGACGGTCATCGTCACCGACGCCGCGGGCACCATCCTGTTGGCCGATCAAACCGACAACTATCGAGTACGGCCCGAGCCCATGACTTTCATACGCGTGCTGGAAGAAGCGACTGCGGACTGAGGACGTCCGGACGGAGGACACGATGATCTTTCGCCAGTTCTTCGACAGTGTCACATCGTCGTTTAGCTACTTGTTGGCGGCCCGGCCGGGCGGCGAGGCGCTAATCATCGATCCGGTGCTGGAGCAGGTCGATCTCTACTTGCGCCGGCTGAATGAGCTCGATCTTCGCCTGGTCAAGGCCATGGACACCCACGTCCACGCCGACCACGTCACCGGCCTGGGTGCGTTGCGCGACCAAACCCAATGCATCACCATCATGGGCGAACAGAGCTCGGCCGACGTGGTTTCCATGCGTGTCAGCGACGGCGACAGCATCGAGATCGAAGGCCTCGCGCTGACGGCGCTCTATACCCCCGGACACACCGACGATTCCTACTGCTATGCCATGCCCGACCGCATCTTTACCGGCGACACGCTGTTCGTCCGCGGCAGCGGCCGCACCGATTTTCAGCACGGCGACTCCCGGGCCGCCTATGATTCGCTGTTCAACAAGGTGCTGGCCCGGCCCGACGAGACGTTGGTCTATCCCGGCCACGACTACAAGGGCGAGAGCGTCAGTACGATCGGCGAGGAACGCGCCTTCAACCCGCGCCTGCAAGTTGCCTCGGCCGAGGAATACGCCGCGATCATGGACAATCTGGATCTGCCCAATCCCAAGCTGATGGACGTCGCGGTGCCGGCCAATCAGGCCATCGGCCTCGATCAGACCGGCCAGCAAGAGGGTGGTTCACAAGCCGACTGGGCGTTGGATGTGGCGGCCGTGAAGCTGGCCGGAGCGAATGACGACGATCTGCTGGTCGACCTGCGCGAGGCGGGCGAACGCCACAAACGCGGCGCCATCGCCGGCTCACTGCACCTGCCGTATGCCGCGCTCGAAGGCGCCGTACGCCGGGGAGGGTTGCTGCACTACGAGGCCGGCCAGGGCAAGCGGCTGGTCTTTTATTGTGCCTTCGGCGAGCGCTCGACCATGGCCGTCAAAGCCGCCCAGGCCGCCGACCTCGACAGCGTCGGCCACTTGGTCGGCGGCCTCGACGCCTGGCTGAAGGCCGGCGAGTCGGTGGAGTACTAGGCGGCACCTCGGAACAGCGGTCAAGTGACCCAGTCCACGACCCCGGCCACGACCCCGGCGGCGCCACTTTTCGCCACCTCGGCGAACGTGCTAGAAGATATCCAACGGTGCCGTCGCAGGGAACGGCGCCCGGTTAGGGGAGGCTGGTCTTGCGCCCAAAACGTGTTCACCACGCAAGGCTTCGGCTGGCAGCAGCGGCGGGGTTCTTGGTAGCGGGTATGCTTTACCTGGCCTCGGCACCGGCCCATGCCCAGGGTTCGGGGCCGCTTTATCTCGTCCTCAAACCACTGGTCGTGCCCGTTCTGGTCGAAGGAAGGGTGCGCGGCAAGATCACTTTGGCGCTCAAGTTCCATGTAATCGATCGCGGCGACAGCAAGGACGTGTCAAAGCACATGCCCAAGCTGCGCGACTCCTTTCTCGGCTACCTCTACAGCTACGCCTCGTCGAGCGATGCCACGGGCGTGCCCAAACTGGCCAAGATCCTCGGCCGCTTTCAGCGCATGGTCGACAAGCGCGTGGGCAAGGGTAAGGTCAAAGTCCTGGTTCACCAGGCACTAAGTGGGCGGCGCTGAACTTCTCCGGCCGTTCGAGCGCCGTGCCCGGGTGGTGCAGCCAGACTTCGAGAAAGTTCCGCAGCCAGCGGATGACGCCGGGTTCGCAACGCCGACGTAGCGCAATCTGCTGCTCGGCGCTCTGGGCGCCCGGGCTCTTGAGGCGCTCGGCGCCCTTGACCACCCAGCGGCTCATGATCTTGTTGGTCACTTCGGGGTGGAACTGGATACCGTAGGCGTTGCCCAGCCTGAAGGCCTGGTTGGGGAAGGTTTCGCTGGTCGCCAGCAACTCGGCCCCGGCCGGCAGGTCGAAGCCCTCGCGATGCCACTGGTAGGCCTGGATCGGCGCATCGAACAGCCCCGAACACCGCCCCGCTTCGGTCGCCTCGATGGGGTAGAAACCGATCTCGACCTGACCATCGGGATGCTCGGCAACGCTTTGGCCCAGGGCCCGAGCCAGCATCTGGGCGCCGAGGCAGATGCCGAGAAAGGGTTTGCCGGCATCCAGCACCAACGGAATCCAGTCGATCTCGGCCCGGATGAATTCGAGATGGTCGTCGTTGGCGCTCATGGGGCCACCAAAGACTATGGCCCCGGCGTGGTCGTCGAGCGTCGCCGGCAGATCGTCGCCGAGGCTGGGCCGGCGCACGTCGAGGCCGTAGCCGAGCGTCCGCAACTGACGGGCCACGCGGCCCGGATCCGAACTGTGCTGGTGAACGATAAGCAGAACCTGGCGTGTCATTGCAGCAGAATGTAGTGCGGCGGTGCCGGTCCGGCAACACTGGAGCGCAATATCTCATATATCGCGGCGACCGAAATGGCCCGCAAGAGTGCTGTCGGGACACGGGTCGGGTGTATTGAAATTGGCCTTGTGGTGAATAATTGGGTATGTAGGCGCGAACGTGGATACTGGCGGAAACCGCGGGAGGTCTACGTTTTTTTGGTTTCAGACAGTAAGATCCCTTTTCCGAAAAATTCAAACCCCAGGACGATCAGCGTGGCCCGATCCAAAGGAGCCATAGAATCGGAGGAACAGAACGACGGCGGTGAGGTTGCGCCGCCGACGGGCCTCGACCAGACGCTGCTCCTTGACAACCTGGACGAGGGCTTGCTGCTGCTCGACGCCGAATTTTGCCTGTCTTATGCCAACCCGGCGCTCAGTCGGATTTTCGAGCTGCCCGACGGAAGTCTTGCGACGGGCTCGGCGCTGACCCAATTGATTGCCGACGACACAGGAGCTGCGCTCTTCGCCGGCATCGACGACGTGGTCGCGGCCTTGAGCGACCCGGAGTTCGCACCGCATCGGTTGGCCGGGCCGGACGGCAGCATGATCGAGCTCAGTTGCCGGGCGTTGACCGACGGTAGCCGGCTGCTGCGTTTCCATGACGTCAGCGCCTCTCGCAAGCTTGAGGACCAGCTCGACATCCAGCGCTTTCGCTATCGCCATGCCCTGCAGGCCGCCGATCAGTCGTTCTTCGAATGGAACCTCTACAGCGATCGGGTAACCGTCAGCGAGCGCTTCTGGCTGCAAATCCAGCGTCCCCTGATGGGCCCCGAAATCGCAATCGAGGAATTCTTCGATCTCGTCCACGAGGATGATCGCGAGTTCCTGCGTGCCACACTCGAGCCCTTTGCTGCCGGCGAGGTCGACGAACTGGTCGGCGCCGCCGACACCTTTCGCATTCCCCGCCCCGACGGCAACTCTCGTCACTTCGCTTTCGGCTTTTCGGTGATCATGTCGGAGCAGGACAATTTGGCAATATTGACCGGGCTGCTCCGCGATATCACCGAAACCCGCATGCTTCGCCGAGCCTTGATCGAGGCGCGCGATGCCTCCGAGGCGGCCAACCGCGCCAAGTCGGACTTCCTGGCCACCATGAGCCACGAGATCCGTACGCCCATGAACGGCGTCCTGGGCATGGCCGGGTTGTTGATGGACACCAACCTCGATCCGGAACAGCGCTCGTTCGCCGAGGTCGTGGTCGAATCTGGTGAGGCCTTGCTGACCATCATCAACGACATACTCGACTACTCCAAGATCGAGGCCGGTCGGCTCGAGCTCGAGCACATCGACTTCGACCTGCGCAAAGTGATCGACGGCTCCGTCAGACTGCTGGCGCCGCGAGCCCACGCCAAGGGCTTCGATTTGGAATGGCGGCCAGACGACGACATTCCGCCCGTGGTCAACGGCGATCCCGCCCGTCTGCGCCAGATCGCGCTCAACCTGATCGGCAATGCTATAAAGTTCACCGAGCGAGGCTCGGTCACCATCAGCGCCAGCGTCGTCGAATGCAGCGACGACGGAATCGTCCTGCGATTCGAGGTTCGTGACACCGGCATCGGCATTAGCGCCGAGGCGCGCCAGAACCTGTTCACCAAGTTCACCCAGGCCGACAGTTCGACCACGCGAAAGTACGGCGGCACCGGACTGGGGTTGGCTATCTGCCAAAGCCTGATGACGCTGATGGAGGGCGAGATCGGCGTCGACAGCGTCGTGAGCGAGGGCAGCTGTTTCTGGTTCACGGCCCGCTTCGGCCAGGCCGCTATGGCCAGCGAAGCCGGCGCCACAGCCCACATCGACGGTCACGGCATCCTGCTATTCGACGACAACGAACCGGACCGGCGTTTTTTCACCCGCCAGCTCGGCCTTTGGGGCATGGATGTGGAAACCGCCACGTCAGCCGAGGGTGCCGTCGAGGCGCTACGCAATGCAGCACTTCGCGATGCACCCTACAACTTCGTGCTGGTCACCGCCGGCTCGGGAGACATCGAGCCGGAATCCTTCGCCCGGGCAGTCAAACGGGACCGTCTGGCCGCCGGCACCCACCTCATCCTGGCCACCTCATCAGGTGTTCGCGGCGAGGCCCAGCGCATGAAGCAGGCCGGCTTCGCTGCTTACCTCAGCAAACCCATCGACCGGCCGACGTTGCACCACACTCTGATCGAACTGGCCGCCGCGCGGGCCTCGCCCGAAGTTGCCGCCGAGATGCCTCTGATCACTCGACACAGCGCCGCCGAGCAGCTCGAACGCCAGCTCGACGTGCTGGTCGCCGAGGACAACGTGGTCAACCAGAAGCTGGCGCTGGCATTGCTGGAAAAGCTGGGCCACCGCGTTGCGTTGGCGGTCAACGGACTAGAGGCTGTGGAAGCGGTCGAGACCATGCCCTTGGATCTGGTCTTCATGGACGTGCAGATGCCTGAGCTGGATGGCCTGGACGCCACCCAGCGCATCCGCGCACTCGACGGCCCCGCCAGTCGGGTACCCATCGTCGCCATGACCGCCGGGGTGCAGGAGGGCGATGCCGAACGCTGTCTGGCAGCAGGCATGAACGACTATATCTCCAAGCCCATCGATCGCAGCAAACTGGCCGCTATCGTCGCTTTCTGGTCCGAGCAGGGCGAAACCAGCGGCGAAATCATGGCTGCCGTGCCAAGCGGCGAGACCATGGTCGACGGCAGCGTCATCGACAGCCTGGCTGAGGTCCTGGGGCCGGCCAAAATGAACGATCTGGTGGTTACTTTCGTCGATGACATACGGGCTCGAGTCGGACGCATTGCGCTGGCCGCCGGAGACGAAAACATGGACGACCTGCGGCGCGAAGCCCACGATCTCAAGAGTACCGCCGGCAACCTCGGCCTGATGCAGCTATCCGACCTCGGCGCCAGCATCGAGACGGCCTGCCGGGCGGGCGAGGAGCGGGCATTTCAGATGGCCACGGAAGTTAGCGATCTGACCGACCGATCGCTGGCCGCACTCGACGAATACCGCGAAAACGGCTAGCCCTACATCGCTGTCAGACCGCCGTCGATGACGAATTCGGAGCCGGTGACGAAGCGCGATTCGTCCGAACCCAGATAAAGAATCATATCCGCCACCTCTTCGGGCTGGCCGAGGCGGCCGATGGGCACTTGGCGTTCGAGCTTTTGCCGCACCTTCTCAGGCTCCGGCGCGTTCTCGAACATGGCCTTGACCATCGGCGTCTCGATGAAGGTGGGATGTACCGAGTTGCAGCGGATGCCATAACCCTGGCGGGCGCAATGCAGTGCCACCGATTTTGAGAGCAGGCGCACCCCCGCCTTGCTCGAATTGTAGGCCGCCATGTTGTGGCCGCCGATCAAGCCCGAGACCGAGGAAAGGTTGACGATCGAGCCGCCATTGCCGCCCTCCTTCATGGCGCCGATGCCGTATTTGCAGCCGAGAAAAACGCCCTCGGTGTTGACGGCATGAACCCAGCGCCACTCCTCCAGCGTCGTCGCCTCGACATCCTTCATGATGCCGACGCCGGCACTGTTGACCAGGATGTCGAGGCCGCCGTAGGCCGCTGCGGTGGCGGCCACGGTGTCCTTCCAGCCCTGCTCCTCGGTCACGTCCTGGTGACGGAAGCTGGCGATTTCGCCGGGCTGGCTGCCGCTTTGGGTGCAGATCTCCGCCACGGTTTCGTTGCCGCCCGTCTCGTCCATATCGCTGACCATTACACGCGCACCCTGAGCCGCCATGAGCAGCGCCGAGGCGCGCCCGATGCCCGAGGCGCCGCCGGTGATCAGGGCCACCTTGCCGCGGACTCGTCCGTTGCTCGACATAACCAAACTCCTTTTGTTCTGTAGTTCTGTAGTTCTGTAGTTCCGTAGTTCTGGGACCGCGTTGCCCGGATCAGATATCCGTCCCGGCCGGTGTGATGATGACCTTGCCGTCACGACCGTCGGCCATGGCGTGCTTGAGCGCCTGGTCGATCTGCTCCAGCGGATAGGTGGCAGCCACCGCCGCCTTGAGTTTGCCACTGGCCACCAGGGCTCCCAATTCGGCGTACAACGCCCGACGCTCGTCGCCCGAGGCATGTTGGAACCAACGCGCCAGCCAAAAGCCCCTGAGCGAAACGTCACGGAACACCGTGGCGGCCGGCGAAATCTGGCAGGCCTGGCCCGAGAGCAGGCCGTAGTTGACCACCACGCCGCCTTCTTCCATGCAGTCGGCGAGCCGCAAGGTGGCCTCGCCGCCGATGGCGTCGACGCCCAGTCTGGGCGCCGTACCGTTCGTGGTCTCGGCCATCCGGGCGGACAGGTCGGGGCCGTCGACCACCACCACCGAAGCGCCCAAATCACCCAATTCGGCTTCCAGGCCCGGCCGTCTGACGACGTTGACGGAGCGCACACCCTGGGCCGCCGCCAGGGCGATGAGATACCTGCCGACGGCCGAATTGGCGGCGTTCTGAATCACCCAGTCGCCCGCCTCAAGCGCCACGAACTCACGCAGCATCAAGGCTGCCGTAGGCGGATTGACCACTAGCATCGACATCTGCAAGGCATCGGACTCGGCCGGCACCGGCATTGCCATGCGGGCCTGGCAGCGCATCTGGTGGCGCCAGGTTCCGCCGCCCCGCGGCAGCAGCACGCGATCGCCGACGGCCAGGCTGTCGACGCCTGCCCCCAGGGCGGCGACACGGCCCAGGCCTTCGTTACCGGGCGACGCCGGCAGCTCCGGCCGGCTGGCATAATCGCCGGTGATCATGAGCAGATCGGAGGGGTTGATGGGGCTGGCCACGACGTCGATCAGCACCTCGCCCTCGCCGGGCGCGCCGGGGTCGTCGTCGACCAACGTCACCACGACGGGCGGGTGGCCGATTTCGCTGTACTGTGCCGCTTTCATGAGTTCCTCCAGAGCCTGACTTTTGGGCATACTATTCTTTGCTGAAGTTCTGGCAAGCGCGGGAGGATGGTCATCATGAAGGCGATGTCATGGCTTGCCGGGCGCTCGCTGGCGGTGCTGGCTGGCGCCCTCTTGCTTGCACCTGTGGTGCTGGCCGGGGACCCCGATGGCCCGGAAAACCGTCCCGGCTTTCGCTTCGAGGTGCGGCCCGGCGACATGCCGCGGCCCTTCGCCACACCGGCGGCAGGCAATTCCTCGCGCCGGCTGGAGCGGCCGACCGGGGCGACGCTGAGGCTGCCGCCAGGTTTTCGCGCCAACCTCTTTGCCGAAAACCTCACGCATCCGCGCTGGTTGGCGGTAGCGGCCAATGGCGATGTTTTTTTGGCCGAGCCGGCGGCCGGACGCATCACGCTGCTGCGCGACGGCGACGGCGACGGCCGGGCCGAAATCGCCGGCACCTTCGCTCATGGCTTCAACCGCCCCCACGGCCTGGCGTTCCAAAATGGCTACCTCTATGTCGCCGAACCCTCGAGGCTTTGGCGCATTCCCTACAAAAAGGGCGACCTCGAGGCACGCGGCCGGCCCCAGCCGGTGGCGGCCGCGGGCGCGCTGGGCGGTGGCGGCGGTCATTGGACGCGCAACATCGCCTTTGCTCCCGACGGCCGAAGCTTCTTCGTTGCCGTGGGCAGCCGCGGCAACATCGCTGAGGAGCCGCTGCCACGGGCCTCGGTGCAACGCTTTGCCGCCGACGGCAGCGCCCAAACAACCTTCGCCAGCGGTCTCAGGAATCCTGTCGGCATCGCCTTCGAGCCGCAAAGCGGCGAGCTCTATGTCGTGGTCAACGAACGTGACGGCCTGGGCGACGGCTTGGTGCCCGACTACCTGACGCGCGTCCGTCAGGACGAATTCTACGGCTGGCCCTACGCCTACATCGGCCGCCATCCCGATCCCCGCTATGGTGACCGCCGACCCGAGTTGATCGCCAAAAGCCGTGTCCCCGACGTGTTGTTTCGTTCCCATTCGGCGCCGCTGGGTCTGGTCTTCTACGACCACACGCGCTTTCCCGAGACCTATCGCGGTGACGCCTTCGTAGCTCTGCACGGCTCGTGGAACGCCAGCCAGCCTGTCGGCTACATGATCGCACGGGTGCCTTTCAAGAACGGCCGGCCGCTGGGCCACTACGAAAGTTTCGCAACCGGCTTCTGGGTGGCTGGCCACCAGCGCGCCCAAGTCATCGGCCGTCCGGCCGGTCTTGCCGTAGCCGCCGACGGCAGCCTGCTGGTCGCCGACGATGTGGGCAACGTCGTGTGGCGCATCGATTACGTCGAGTAGGGCGCTTACCTGACGCTTTCCCACCAACGGGTGCCGGAGAACTGTCGACCTGCTGTCACCAATTCCCCGACCTTGGGCGTGAGCAACGGGACATTTTGTTCCTTGGCCGCATCGAGCGCGCGCCTGATCGGTTCGTCCCAGGCGTGGATGCCGAGGTTGAAGGTGCCCCAATGCACCGGCAGCATTTGCTTGCCACCAACGTCCTGATGCACTCGGACGGCGTCTTCCGGTGTCATGTGGATGTCGAGCCAGGAGGCGCCGGGGCCGTAGGCACCGATCTTGATGATGCTCATATCGAACGGACCCAGACGCTCGCCGATCCGGCGGAACAGTTTGGAATAGCCGGTATCGCCGCTGTAAAAGACCCGGTGCTCAGGACCAACGATCGACCAGGACGCCCATAGAGTTGCCTTGTAGTCGAAGAATCCGCGGCCTGAGTAGTGGCGATTCGGTGTGGCAGTAATGGATAGCTGGCCAATCTTTTTCGTTTGCCACCAGTCCATCTCAAAGATCCGGCTTGGCGGAACTCCCCATTTCTCCAAATGAAATCCGACACCCAGCGGCACGAAGAAGCTCGTGCCTTGCCGGCCAAGATGACGAATGGTGGCCTCGTCCAAATGATCATAGTGATCGTGGGAGATCACCACGGCATCGATCCCCGTCAATTCAGACAGCGAAATCGGTGAGGGGTGGAAGCGTTTCGGACCCACGAACTGAAACGGCGATGCCCTTTGCGAAAGCACGGGATCGGTCAACAAGCGAAGGCCGTCGATTTCGATCAGGACGCTGGCATGCCCCAGCCATATGGCGCGCAAGCCCGGCGCCGGTTTAGCTTCAAGACTGGCGGGCGCCAACGAAACGACCGGAATCGCACCCACCGGCTCGCGCTGTTGATCGCCGAAGAACTGTTCGCGTAGATAGTCCCAAGTAATCTCTAACGGGGCCTGGCGCTCCACATTGATGAAAGCGCCGTCCTTGTATTGCGGCGAGGCCTGAAGGCGTTGCAACCGTGCCCCGGATATGTCCGCACTCAAGGACCAACCCAACCAAAGAACCGTGCCCGCAATAACGAGCAACACCGCCAATATGCCGACCAGCCATTTTTTCCAGGACATCATCGGGGCTTCCTTCTTTTGTCTCCTGGGCGCCAGAATCTGGATGCAGAGCGAGCCACAAAATATCGCCAGCGATCGATTGCCCGGAAGCCACGCATCACAAGCATTGAAGGTCAGGATATGGCCCCATATGTGTTTGATCAATTTCTGCCGGGGTGACGCGGTGAAAAACGTAATTGTCACGGGCGCGACGGGGATGATCGGCTCCCGGATCCTGCAGGATTGTCTGAAGCGCGACGACGTCGGTATTGTTACCAGTGTCGCACGCCGCCCCAGCGGCCTGCAGCACCCGAAACTCCGGGAAATCGTGCACGTGGATTTTCGGAACTTTTCCCAAATCGCCGATCACTTCGAAAACCAGGATGTCTGCTTCTACTGTCTCGGCGTATGTACGGGGCGGGTGGACCGGGAGTCGTTTCGGGAAATCACAGTCGACTATACCGTGGCCTTCGCCGAAACTCTGAAACGTCACTGCGCTGATAGTGTATTTTGCTTTCTCAGCGGCCAGGGTGCCGACGTGACCGAAAAGAGCCGCGTCATGTTTGCCCGGGACAAGGGCGCAGCGGAAAACGCTCTACGGGGTATGAGCTTCAGGCGTTTGCACATTTTCCGACCCGGCTACATTTATCCGGTTGAACCGCGACGCGAGCCCAACCTCACCTATCGTTTGATGCGCGCGTTCTATCGGCCGGTGTCGTTCCTGTATCCCAATATCGGCACGACATCGGACGAGTTGGGCGCCGCCATGATCTCCGCCGCATTCGTTGGTTGTGACAAGACCGTTCTGGAAAACCGCGACATCCGGGAGATGCCCCCTGTCTAGCTCATTCATCCAAAAGCCCCTAGGTCGGGCTCTTATGGTCGTCGCCTTGGTGTGCGCGACCGCCTGGGCCACCCTGAGCGTGAGCAACTTCGACGCCGCAATTGGCGCCGAAAACGACAAAGATGTCGTCGTTGTCCTGCATGGCCTGGGCCGGAGCAAGATGGCCATGTGGCTGCTGGCATCACGATTGGAGGATGCGGGATATAAGGTTGCCCGGGTTGGCTATCGTTCGCTCCAGGACACGCCGAAACAGATCATCGCCGATATCGAGGGGCAAATCGATGCCTGCTGCTTGGGCGTGTCGCCCAAGCTGCACTTCGTCGGGCACTCGCTCGGCGGCTTGCTGATTCGTGCCTACCTGAGGGACCACAAAATTGCCAATTTGGGACGCGTCGTGTTGATCGGCACACCCAACACCGGAAGCACAATTGTCGACAATCTGCGTCACAAATGGTGGTTTCAGGTGCTGGGTCCGATGGCCCGGTCGCTGGGGACGGACGCCGGTAGTTTTCCCGCCAATATCGGTCAGCCCGAGTATCCCCTGGGTGTCATAGCGGGAAAAAGAACGAGCACCCTGAATGATGGATTGTTGCCCGGAGACGATGACGGCCTGGTCTCGGTCGAATCGACAAAAATTGCCGGGATGGCTGATTTCGTCGTCGTCGAATCCGGCCATTCGGCGATGCGCTACGACAAGGCTGTCGACCGATTCGTCGTAAGTTTCCTGCAAACGGGAAAGTTCGACCGACGTTAGGGAGCGCGGGGTATCGCTGGAATTGGCACTCCGCGTCGTTTCAAACCTGCTCCAAAAAAAGTGCCCTAAACCATCGCCAGCACTCCCGTGACAGTGAACAGGATCCACTGGAAGAACTTGATCTTAGGAGCCTTGGCCGTCAGCGCCACGGCGAGCTGGCTCAGCGCCATAAGAATGTAGGTGGCGGCGATGAATTGCACGGCGAGGGTGGGATCGCTGCCCATGTCGACGCCAAAGGCGGCCGCCAGCAGCACCACGGCCGACAGCACCAGGAACACCGAGGCGTAGTGGAAGACCGCGTGCATCTGCTTTCTCGGCACCTCCTCCATCTCGGCTGCCAGGACCGGGCGCAGATACCACGACGTGCCGAAGAGGAAATGGCCGAAGACGATGCCGGCCGCCGACAGGCCGGCCAACAGGAGGGTCACGTTCATGGCCGCTACTCCGCCGAGGTGGCGAACATTTCCAGCTTGGTGACGTTGGGGCCTTCCTCGCAGCGGCCCGGCGTGCCCTCACCGAAGGTTTTGAACTGGGGCCGGCCGCGGAAGCGGGCAAAGGCTTCCTCGCTGGCCATCCAGGCGTGGTGGCGGAAGGTGACGCCGTCCTCCATGCGGTAGACGGTGTAGCGCACCTCCGGATCGCCATCACCGCGGATGGCCTCGATGAAGTCGCCGATGGCGGCCAGTTGGGCGTCGACCTGGTCGGCCTTGACGCGGTATTCGATATGAAAGTCCATGATTAGCTCCCTTTGTTGGCGTTTACACCGGAGAGTCGATAGTCGGTCTCCCAGCGCCCGATCTTGCGGAACAGAAGGTCGTGAAGGTTGCGGCTGACGCCGTTCTCGAGGTCGGCCCCGGCGGAAATTCGGGCGCGCTGTTGGAAGGCGGCTTCGACCTCCCCCGCCGCCTCGATGACTGGTTCGGGGCCGCGCCGCGCCGCCGGAGTGCGGTTCCTGAGGCCGGCGCACTGGTGGCAGATGCCGTCCTTGCCGATTAGCGCACAGAGCCCGTCGAAGGCTTTCTGCATGGCCTTGCGGCCGGCCGCCAGATCGTGGCGCAGCACCGATTCGTTGATCTCGAGCACCTCGGCCGCCTCGCGGTTGGAGAGCTCGAAGACCTCGCGCAACAGCACCGCCATCTGCGGTCCGGGCTCCAGCGAACGCCCCACGCAACTGAAACAAAATGCGATGTGCTCGGCTGCATCGAAGCGGAATTCGGGGTCTTCGAGGGTGCTGAAGAGTTCGCGCTGGTGGTGCGCTGAGGCACTGCAGGCGTGCGAGGCATGGACCTGGGCATCCCAGCGCCAGCGTTGGCGCCGGCGCAGCACGTCGCGGCAGACATTGACCGTAATGCGATAGAGCCAAGTGGCAAAGCCGGCCTCGCCGCGGAAGCCGGCGATTTTGTCGAGCGCCCGCGCCAGCGCTTCTTGTACCGCATCCTCGGCATCGTCCCGGTTGGCCAGAATGCGATAGGCCAGGGCCCGTAGGCGGGCCAGGTGCGGCGCCATGAGATCGCCGATGGCCTCGCGGTCACCGGCCCGGGCGGCATTCAAAAGTCCGCTGTCCACGCTTTCTCCTTGGCTCACGCTGAACTCCCTAGAATAGACGCCGGACTGGCATGAATCCGCCAACCTATTGAGATATAACGATTTCCCTCTCGTTCAATCCTCCGGCAAAGTGTCATCGCCGGGGCCCAAGGGGAGTTGCATGATAACGCAGTCGACCCAGCGACCATGCTTGAAGCCAACCGACCGCAGCTCGCCGGCCCGAACGAACCCCAGCCTTTCGTGGGCGGCGATCGAGGCCTGATTGGCGCTGTCACCGATCACCGCGATCATCTGCCGCGCCCCGAGTTGTTGGCAGAGCGCGATCAGGCGCTGCAACAGGGCCCGGCTGACGCCGCGGCGCAGCGCCTCGGGGGCGACGTAGACCGAGTTCTCGACACTGTAGCGGTAGGCCGGCCGGGGGCGGTAGGGGCCGGCATAGGCATAACCAACGACGTCACCACCAAGCTCGGCCACCAAAAAGGGAAATCCGGCCGCGCCGGTGGCCCGGAAACGGCGCCTGATCTCGGCCAGGTCCGGGGCCTCGAGCTCGAACGAGGCCAGGCCGTTGGTCACGTGGTGGGCGTAGATGGCCTGCACCCGGACCAAGTCGTCTTCGCCGGCATCGCGGATGGTCGGCTGCTCGCTTGGCGGGGCGGCTGCGGGCTGATCCGTCATGACGAAGTCTGGTGATTTCCACCCGGGCCCACGGGGCCTTGCGGGTCGACCACGTTGATCAGGGCGGGCCAGTAGTTGGCGCCGAAACCGGCCTGGCGGCTGGCTTCCAGAGCTTGTGCCGCATTTTCGGCGCCACCGGCCGAAACCCCGGTCTCGGCCGCCAGCTCGAGGGCGTAGCGCAGATCCTTTTGGGCGTATTCGGTGGAGAAAGCGCGCTCCGGGAACTGGCCCGGCAGCAGAGCCTTCATACCGTGGTTCCTCAGCGCAAAACTGTCAGCCGAGCCCTTGGTCAAGGTTTCCAACAACACCTCGCCGTCGAGGCCGGCACGGCGGCCGATGGTCAGAGCCTCGGAAAGCGCCAGCACGGTTTGCACCAGCACCATGTTGTTCATGAGCTTGACGACCTGACCGGCGCCCACGTCACCGCAGTGGCTGACTTCGGCGGCGCAACAGGCCAGCAAGGGTTCGACGCGTGCAAACACGGCATCGCTGGCGCCCACCATGATCGAGAGCGTGCCCTCGATGGCTGCCTGGCGGGTGCGGGCAATGGGCGCATCGGCATAGTCGATGCCAAGCTCGGCAAAGCGTCCGGCCAACTCGCGACTCAGGCCGACCGGCGAGGTGCTGGTGTCGATGACAGTCTGGCCGGCACGGCAATTTTCCAGCAGGCCGCCCGGACCCTGGCAGACCTCGGTCAATTGCTCGCCGCCGGGCAGCGACAGCACGAGCAGCTCGGCTGCACGGGCGACGGCAGCCACGGAATCGACAGCCACCACGCCAAACTCGGCCAGCCGCGCCAGAGGCTCGGGATCGAGATCGAAGGCGATCATCGCCCGGCCGCTTTTCTCCGCCATGTTGCGGCACATGGGCTCGCCCATGACGCCGGTGCCGATAAAGCCGATGGACGCGCTCATGGTTTTTTCTCCCCGGCGCTCAAGGCCGCACCCGAACCCGCAATACGGCCGAAGACGGCGCCGGATGTCAGGCCGGTGCCGCCCGGATAGTTGAAATAGAAAAGCCCGCCGACCAGCTCGCCGGCGGCAAACAGGCCCGGTATGGCCACGCCTTCCGTGTCGATGACCCGGGCTTCGGTGTCGATCTTGAGGCCGCCAAAGGTAAACGTGACACCGCAGGTCACGGCGAAGGCCTGGTAGGGCGGCTCGTCGAGGGCGTTGGCCCAGTTCGACTTGGGCAGCGCCAAACCATCTGTGCCGCGACCGTCCTTGACCGTGGGATCGAAGGGCACGTCGCTTTGGACGGCGGCGTTGAAGGCCGCGACGGTGGCCAGGAAACCCGCCGGATCGACGTCGTCGAGCTTCGCTGTCAACTCCTCCAGACTATCGGCGCTGGCTTTGGTTACCTGGCGGATGCGGTATTCGTCGCGCAAGAGATGCGTGACCTTGGCGTCGAAGATCTGCCAGGCGAACTGGCCCGGCTGCTTGAGCACCTCGGCGCCGTATTTGGCGTAGGTGTAGTTGCGGAAATCGGCACCTTCGTCGACGAAGCGCTGGCCCCGAGCGTTGACCATGATGCCGAAGGGGTAGCTGTGCTTCTGGAAGCCGTCGCCCACCGCCAGGTCGCCGAACTCCGGCGCGTTGCGGTCCCAACCCACGGCGTGGCTGCCCGACCAATTGCCGTACGGCATGGCGCCGGCTTCCAGCGCCATGGCGATGCCGTCGCCAGTGTTGAAGCGAGTGCCGCGCACCTTGGCCAGATCCCAGCCCGGACCCAAATAACGCGTACGCCATTCGGCATTGGATTCGAAACCGCCTGCGGCCAGGACGACGGATCGGGCGGAAAATTCGCACCGCCGGCCTCCCTGGCGTACGCGCACGCCGGTGATGCCGTCATCGTCCTGCAACAAGGCCAGCGCCCGGGTGCCGTAGAGCACCTCGATGCCGGCCTTTGCGGCCGCCTCGTGTAATGACTGCACCAGACCTTCCCCGCCGCCCCAGGCTTCCACTGTCAGGCCGCCCCAGAACTTGAAGTGGCCGTCGACTTTGAAGGCTTGCCGGCTGTACATCGGCATGAAGCGCACGCCGCACTCGCGCATCCATTTCAGTGTGGGAAAGCTCTTGTGAACCAGCACTTCGACCAGGTCGGGATCGGCGCGGAACTCGGTGACACGGGCCATGTCGTCGAAGAACTGGTCGGAGGAATAACTGCCGAAGTCGTCCTTGCGTTCCTCCGCCGTGAGATCGGGCATGAGCTCCAAGAGATCGTCGAGACCGTCATAGACCACCCGCATGCCGCCGGCTGTGAAGCGCGAGTTGCCGCCGCGTTCGTCCTCGCTGGCGCGTTCCAGCACGGCCACGGATGCGCCGCCCTGACGGGCCGAGAGCGCCGCGGTGAGAGCGGCGTTGCCGGCGCCAACGACGATGACATCGTAACTATCCATCGATCGGGTACCTGTTTCGTGAAAAAGGCCTGGGAAGCAAGGTGGCCGGGCGATTAGTTACCCTAGCTAGCTACCTTAGCGCGGCGGCATCAACACGTCGCGGTCGAGCTTCGCCAGGTCTCCGATCAGGCGCCGCATGTGGCCTGTCATCTGGCGCAACCGTGGCAATCGTTCGATGCGGCGTTCGTCCATATACAGCGAGCGCTTGATTTCGATCTGCAGGGCGTGGATGCCGCCGGCCGGACGGCCGTAGTTACGTGTGATGAAACCGCCGGCGTAGGGGTTGTTGCGCCCCACGGTGTAGCCCAGCTCATCCAGCGTCCATTCGGTGGCGTCGGTAACGGCGCGGGCGCAACTGGTACCGAAGCGGTCGCCCAGCACTATCTCGACCCGTTCGTGGCCCCGGTCCTTGTCCATCGGACCGCCCACCGCCGGCATGGAATGGCAATCGATCAGTACGGCACAGCCGAATTCCTCGTGGGTCTCGTCGATCAGGCCGCCAAGCGTCGCGTGAAAGGGCTTGTAGAGCTCGTTGACGCGGCGCTCGGCCTCGGCGAAAGGCAGTTTTTCGCGGTAGATCTCGGCCCCCGACGAGACTACCCGGGGAATGGTGCCCAGGCCACCGGCGACGCGCTGGGAATCGCTGTTGACGTGGTCCGGCAGCGGCCCGTCGAACATGCCGGGATCGAGCTCCCAGGGCTCGCGGTTGGGATCGAGATAGGCGCGCGGGAAGTTGGCCCTGAGCAGCGGCGCGCCGACCTGCGGCGCAGCAGCGAACAGCTCGTCGACGAAACTGTCCTCGGAGCGCCGCAGCGTCACCGGATCGAGGGCCGAGCCGGCCAGGAATTCGGCCGGGTAGTCGGCCCCGGAATGGGGCGAGACGAAGACCAGCGGCACCGTCTGCTCAGGCGGTGCCAGAACCTCGAAAGGCGGCAGGGCTTCGTCTGACTGTTGGTCGAGGGCACTCATGGGGCGCCATTGTGTGCCGAGAGGCAACACAGAGGCAAGTGTGTGCCGAGAGGCAGCAAAGGAGCAAGCGGCACGGCAAAGCAGCAGCCAGCGGCCCTTGTCAGGCCCGATCAATCGTTGTAAACCGCGTAACTCCGCGCCCCTCCCGACTTCGGCGCGGCCTTGGGCGCGTAGCTCAGCGGGAGAGCACTACGTTGACATCGTAGGGGTCGCTGGTTCAATCCCAGCCGCGCCCACCATCGAAAACCCAAGGAAAACCTTGGGTTTTCGTCATTTCTGAGCCACCCTTCCGAAGCCCGCAGTCACCCTCATTTTCCAAACTTTGTAAATGAACGGTACTTACCGTAAGCGACTGATTCCGATCAGGAGCACCATTTTGGGCGTAGACTTTTGTACAAGGATTGTACAAACTTTTGGGCATGGGGCGCAGCAAATCCAGAGACACCATCGAAGTCCACGAAGGGCTCTATCTCACCGCTGTGGGCAAGAAAGGTACATGGCAGTGCTATTTTCGGGTCCACGGCGAGAGCTTCCGAAAAAGCACCAAGACCGTCGATCTGATGTCCGCCAAGCTCAAGGCTTTGCAATGGTTTGAAGAGGCTCGCAGCCGAAAACAGTCCGGGCAGCGTGTTCAGCCAGTCAGCTTCGCGAAGCTCAAAGAGAGCTACCTCGACCTAATCAGGGGCACGGGTAAGTTTGAATATCACGATGGAACGATCCGTCGCCACGTGGAGCCGTTCTTCGGAAAAACCGACGATCTGAGTATGCTCGACAGCTCGACCATTCACGAATATCTGGCGTGGCGGCAGAAAAAGAGCGAGAAGAAAGCGACCCCGCAGACCGTAAATCGAG
>PVBE011164731.1_pt1 | contig 21583 bp, 19 predicted proteins | sample 1631181 | NCBI WGS metagenome assembly PVBE01 (sample SAMN08397723, study PRJNA350692) | Marine metagenome, whole genome shotgun sequencing project. | isolation source: water | place: Pacific Ocean | collected 2012-04 | reverse complement strand
TTCAGAAACCATTCACTTGGAATCATCGACGTCAGAAAAAATCTAGAAGACCTTACAGAACATGTCACAATAACCGGCGACGAACCCTTTATTCTCCACCCAGGAGAATTTGTTCTCGGAAGCACATTAGAGCGCGTCGTTGTCCCAGAAGATCTCGTAGCTCGCCTCGAAGGGAAAAGTAGTTTAGGGAGGCTCGGTCTACTCATCCATTCCACGGCAGGCTTTGTCGACGCCGGATGGGATGGGCAACTTACTCTTGAACTATCAAATGTCGCGAATCTACCAATCACCTTGTACGCAGGAATGAAAATAGGGCAAATAAGTTTCCAACAGATGACAACACCAGCAGATAACCCGTACGGTTCCCAGAATTTAGGATCAAAATATCAGAATCAGACTGGGCCTCGACCAAGCCGATATTGGGAGAACTTTGGAGAAAACGAATAAAAAGACCCTACAAAAAGCATTTTTCCTTTTTGTCCTTGTAGCGGTCCTCGCTCTTTTCTTCTCCGGAGTTTTCGACTTCCTCCACGACCGTGGAAAAGTTGAAGATTTCTTTCAAGACTCTGGCGCGCTTGGCCCCATTATCTTCATCTTGGCGTTCATCGCCGCCCAACCGCTCAGCCTTCCCGGCGCTGCATTAATCATCCCAGCAACGTTCGTCTGGTCATGGTGGGAAGTCCTCATTTACAGCATGATCGGCGGCATAGTCGCAAGCACAATCGGGTTTGCTGTTTCCCGCTGGATTGCCCAAGACTGGGTACGAAAAAGATTACCGAAAAAACTTCTCAAATGGGATCAACGACTCTCCGAGCGAGCATTCCTATCAGTCGTTGTTTTGCGGCTTGTAACAGGGTACGCGCCAGCAGCTGATTGGGCTTTGGGAATATCAAAGGTCCAATGGAGAGATTTCCTTCTTGGAACCGCCATAGGCCTCGTTCCGATCACAGCGCTCCTAGCTATTTTCGGCGACGATACCGTCAAATGGGTCCAAACAGCTCCTCTAGTCGTATTAGGGATCGCCGCCGCCCTCGGCTGTGTCTTCTTTCTTTTGAAAAAAATCCGCACAAACGACGCGAAAGATTAACTCAGCGTCTACTCGCCTTGAGCAAGTTGCTCCGCCTGATATCTCCAGCTGAATCGATTGAAGCACCCCGGTAAGTCAAATTCCTCTTCGATTGCAGCGACATCCGCATCGGTCAGACGAGCGACTTGAACAAATGTGGTAATACCTCGTTCCACTAACCGCTGGGCACTATAAGGATCAAGGCCCATGATTAGAGAAAGATTATCGGGCGTTCCTGTACCCTCGGGTTCTTCAATACTGTCTGAAGATTCGCTTTCCCCTACTTCAGAAGAACTAGCGGGACTATCTGAAATAATGGTTTGAGCTCTCACAGCTCTTGACGTTTCAGATTGTGGGACGACTTTTTGGATAGCACCGACCGGGATTGGATCTCCAGACGATAAGGGCTTGATCAAATCATCTGCGGGAACGGAATCAGGCGTAAGAACATTCGGGTTCTCAAGAAGAGCTTTCCTCGAATCCTCATCATCGCTCTCTCCAGCTTCCAAAGCTTCCACAAGATGAATAGCTAAATCAGCGACCTTTACCTCATCATCTTCTTTGCCAGCGGCCTTCACCCCATCATCCATCATGATGTAACAGAAAGGACAAGCAGTAGCGATACGACTTGCCCCAGTCTCAACCAGTTCACGGGCACGGACATCATTCACTTTTGGCCCGATATCCTCTTCCATCCACATTCGGGCACCACCAGCTCCACAACACATACCTTTCGTACCGTTTCGAGGCGCTTCGACAATTTCCACTCCCGACAAGCTCCCAATAACGTTCCTAGGAGCCATATAGATATCGTTATGCCTACCGAGATAACAGCTGTCATGGTAGACAATACGTTCAGATAGGGTCGCTTTTGACATATCTAAATCACCGGATTCAATCAGTTCTTCCAGAAGCTGTGTGTGGTGAATGACCTCGTAGTGTCCGCCGAGTTGAGGGTACTCATTCTGTAATGTATTAAAGCAATGCGGGCACTGGGTGATGATCTTTTTCACTCCCATACCGTTAAGGGTTTCGATGTTTTGCATGGCAAGCATTTGGAAGATGTATTCATTACCTGAACGGCGAGCAGGATCTCCAGTACAATTCTCTGCTGGGCCCAAGATACTGACGTCGATGCCGGCACGACTCAGAAGTTTCGCCATTGCTTGACTTACCTTCTTGTTCTTATCATCAAAACTTCCGGCACAACCCACCCAATAGAGCCATTCAGATTCGAACGGGTCGCCTCCTGCGATGATCTCGATTCCTTCGATATCTTTCGCCCAATCGGCGCGTTCCGACTGTGATATAGACCATGGATTCCCAGAGTTTTCCATAGCCCTGTATGCATTCCCAAGTTCAGTTGGAAAATCAGATTCCATGAGGGACTTATACCTGCGCATGTCAAGAATTTTGTCGAGGATCTCAATATTTACTGGACAATTTTCATCACAAGCTTTACAGCTTGTACATGCCCATAACTCATCGTTGCTGACCCGGTCAAACATCCAGTTCGCTGGCACCGTGATCTCAGTATCGACACCTATCGGGGGACTCGTCACTGTGTCACCAGTAGCTGCCATCACTTCACCAGTTTTTAACACGATTTCCCTTGGATCCAAAGGCTTCCCGGTAGCGTGCGCTGGGCAGACAGCGGTACACCTTCCGCACATCGTGCAGGCATCAGTATCCAGCAATTGTTTCCAAGTGAAATCTTCGATTGTGGAAGCCCCGAATGTTTCTAGCTCCGTCTCCATCAAGTTAGGCAGCGGCTTCATTGCCCCCTTGGGACGTTCACGATCTTTAAGGTACATGTTCAATGGTGAGGTGAACATGTGTCGAAGCATGGTAATAGGAAGGAAAACAAGGAAGCCAACAAAGAAGATGACGTGCGCATACCACCATGCCTGATGCCATCCGCTTAAATTGCCTGCACCATCGAAAAGCTTAGCGAGCGGATACCCGATAATGGACCATTTTTCGTATGCGGGTTCGTTTTCTATAGCAACGCGGAACCCTTCAGCGATAAACCCTGTCACCCCTAAACCAAACAGCAATCCTAGGCCAATGGCATGGTCACCTTTTGACTTAATCCTGATTCGATAAGGACGGAATTGTCGTGGCCCGTATCGCCGGAGAAGCGCCCAAGTAACCCCAATGAGAAATAGGGCACCAGCCACATCACCAATTAACGAATAGCCCTTATAGACCCCCCCATGGAGAAACTTCAGATCATTTGGAAGCTGGTGGTCTATCTCCAATGTGGTCGTAACTCCAAGGAGGACAATGAAAGGGAAATACATTAGGGAATGCATCAACCCAGCGGCCGGATCCCGCATCAGAGTCTTCATATATAATCCAGCGCGGAGATCTTTCGCTCTCCTATGCACGTTCTTCGTTGTCGTCGACCTGTTATCCGGCTGCCCGCGTGTCCAGTTCTTCACCCGTAGCGAGAAATTCCATGCCCCGTAGATTATGAGCGCAGGAATGACACTGTAAAACGCAACTTTGGCAGCTGTGGGAATATTTCCAAAGACTTCACGGTGCACGGGGCTATTCCCATGCTGGTCAAAGATTGCAGCTGCTATCCCTGATAAAGCCGTGAACGCAGCAACAGCTATACCTAGACCAAGGACCCAATCCTGTGGCCGAAAGCGTTTTTTACTTCCCTCATCCATGACTTACTTAAAGTTAGCCTGTAGGCAAGCCAAGAACTGACTTCTTAGGGTTGAAATTTTGGAATTGTGAAGAAAGACACACCATCTTTATTGGATATTCCATACAAATGTGCCCAAAAACGGCACAGAACCAAAAGTTGAGTCAAAGTAACTCAACTTTTTCCTATTTTGGGAATAAATCAGGCCACAAGGTGGTTGATAATAAATGCAGGTTGAGCTGCAAACAAAAATGAAATAGCGCTTCAGCGCCGAATAGGAGACAAACATGGCGAAGGCCGTCGGAATAGATCTAGGAACAACAAATTCAGTGGTCGCAGTGCTCGAAGGAGGAGAGCCCACAGTGATAGCAAATACAGAAGGAAGCCGCACAACGCCTTCTGTCGTAGCATTCGCGAAAGATGGGGAAGTTCTCGTTGGAGAGGTTGCCAAACGACAAGCAATCACCAACCCGGACCGCACCATCCGTTCAGTAAAACGAGATATGGGATCCAGCTGGAATATTGATATCGATGATAAGTCCTACAATTCCCAAGAAATTTCTGCACGAACTCTCATGAAACTCAAGAGAGACGCCGAATCGTACCTGGGGGATACCGTTACCGAAGCAGTCATAACTGTTCCCGCTTACTTTGATGACGCTCAACGAACCGCAACCCAAGAAGCTGGAAAGGTCGCTGGACTCGAAGTCCTCCGAATCATCAATGAACCGACAGCTGCAGCTTTAGCGTACGGCCTTGATAAGGGCGACGAAGACCAAACGATTCTCGTTTTCGATCTCGGTGGAGGAACCTTCGATGTTTCGGTTTTAGAAATCGGAGATGGCGTATTCGAAGTGAAATCGACTAGCGGAGACACTGAACTCGGAGGCGATGACTGGGACGAACGAGTTATCCAATGGTTAATAGACTCCTTTAATAACGACCATGGAGTTGACTTATCGAAAGACAACATGGCAGCACAACGGCTCAAAGAAGCCGCCGAGAAAGCAAAAATCGAGCTTTCCGCCAGCCAGAGCACCCAAATCAACCTTCCTTTCGTTACAGCAACTGACGCCGGACCACTGCACATGGATTATTCTTTTTCCAGAGCAAAATTCCAAGAGCTCACTTCAGACTTACTAGAACGGTGCCGTACACCCTTCGAACAGGCAATCAAAGACGCGAATCTCTCAAAAAGCGAAATTGACCATGTCATCATGGTAGGTGGTTCGACACGTATGCCTGCAGTATCTGAATTAGTCCAAAGTATGACGGGGAAAGAACCAAACAAGAGTGTGAATCCCGACGAAGTTGTAGCTGTTGGCGCTGCTATTCAAGCCGGTGTGCTCCGAGGAGAAGTAAAAGATGTTCTCCTGCTCGATGTAACTCCGTTGTCTTTAGGGATTGAAACTAAAGGGGGAGTTATGACCAAATTAATTGAGCGCAATACGACGATCCCGACGAGAAGAACAGAGGTATTTACAACGGCTGACGACAACCAACCATCAGTAGAAATTCATGTTCTCCAAGGGGAACGTGAAATGTCACAGTTCAACAAAACTCTCGGAAAGTTCCAGCTCGTAGACCTTCCTCCTGCTCCAAGAGGGGTTCCGCAAATCGAAGTAACCTTTGATATCGATGCGAATGGTATCGTCCATGTTTCGGCCAAAGACCGAGCTACAGGGAAAGAACAGTCCATAACCATAACCGGCCAAACTTCTCTGGAGAAAGACAAGATCGATCAGATGATCGCAGATGCTGAAGCTCACGCAAACGAAGATCGGGAACGACGGGAAGAAGCTGAAGCCCGGAACTCAGCCGATTCGTTAATATATCAAACAGAAAAAATGGTCCGTGAGAATGAAGACAAAATAACTGAAGATGAAAAAGCGGACGTTGAAGAAAAACTCGCTTCCCTAAAAGAAGCACTACAAGGTGAAGGAATCAGCCTTGATGCGATAAAGGAAGCGGTTGAAAATCTCAATACGGCAAGCCAAGGATTTGCCCAACGACTCTATGAAGCAGCTGCGCAACAAGAAAGCGGTGATGAAGCTGATGGCTCAGACGACATCATCGATGCGGAAATCATCGATGAGGAAGAATGAGTGTGAACGAAGACGAAGAGACTACCACTCAGGACGACCTAGAAGCAGAAGAGCCTGTTTCAGAAGATCCCAATAACACTGAAACCGAAGAAGATGTTGCAACCACCATTGCACTACTGCAATCGGAACGTGATAGTTACCTCTCCGACCTCCAGCGGATTCAAGCAGATTTTGATAATTTTCGACGCCAAGCACAAAAAAGGCAGACCGATTTAACCAAACAGGCTGCGAGCGGAATTGTCGAAAAAATTTTACCTGTTCTTGATGCTTGCGAGGCCGCTGTTCAGCAAGGCGCTACAGATGTAGAACCTATCAAAACCTCATTGTTGGAAACTCTGCAAGCTAGTGGTTTAGAAATCATTGGTGTTGAAGGCGAAGAATTCAACCCAGACCACCATGAAGCAGTTAGCCATGAGCCGTCTGAAGAAACAGAGATATCGATTGTTCATGAGGTGATGAGATCCGGATACACCTGGAACGGCAGGACAATACGTCCGGCCATGGTTCGGGTAAAGGGCTGACGGATTTTCCACATGGCCTGAAGTCATAGTTCTCTTGCCGGGTAACGAAAGGGGGTCGACATGGATATAAAGCGAGAATGGCTTGAAAAGGACTATTACGCGACCCTTGGCGTATCTTCTGATGCATCCGATAAAGAAATCCAAAGCAGATACCGGAAATTAGCACGAGAACTGCATCCTGATAAAAATCCCGGTGATCAGAAAGCAGAAGATAAGTTTAAAGAAATTTCTACAGCATATGATGTCGTCGGAAACCCCGAAACCCGTAATCAATACGATGATGTCCGTCGGATGGGGCCATCAGCTATGGGGGGATTTTCTTCCCAAGGAGCTGATTTCGGTAATCTAAATGATCTATTGGGTGGCATGTTTGGTGGAGCCGGAAACCCCTTTGGTGCAGCGGGAAATAATATCCCCAGGCCAGGGCCTCACCACCAAGCTCAACTTCGGCTCAGCTTTGATGAAGCCATTGAAGGAATTACCACTTCTGTTACGACCGGGGAAATAGATGGAGCATCTCATTCAGTTAAAATACGTATCCCTGCCGGTGTTGACGATGGGAAACGGATCAGAGTCAAGGGCAAGGGAGGAAAAGGAAGCAACGGGGGGCCTCCGGGCGACTTGATAGTCATCATCAGAGTTTCCCCGCATACGCTTTTCACCAGAGAAGGAAAAACGCTGAGCTTAGACCTTCCAGTTACATTTCCAGAAGCGACTCTTGGCGCCGATATTCAGATCCCAACATACGGAGGAGATCCCGTCACATTGAGGCTTCCCCCAGGAACAGAATCTGGAAAAATGTTCCGAGTAAAAGGGAAGGGGATAACTGTCGGCGCTTCGAAAGGAGACCTTCTTGTAACTATCGAAATTGCAATTCCGAAGGAATTAAACGACGAACAGATCACATCTTTACAAACGTACGCACAAACCAATCCAGAGAACCCTCGAGAAGATTTAGGTAATTAATGAAAGGAGAAATAGTGAATCGTCGCTTTAGCTGCTTTGTTATTTCTACTGTCGCGGAGATAACTGGCCTCCATCCGCAAACCTTAAGAATATATGAACGTAAAGGACTTCTCCTTCCGGATCGGACAAGTGGAGGAAGTAGAAGATACAGTCAAACCGATATTGATACGCTCACTCGAATACAAGAGCTACGAAAAGCAGGTCTCAATCTCGCAGGCATTAAAAAGGTTTTACTTCTTGAGTCCGAGATCAAGGAGCTCCAACAGCAGATCTCAGACGTGCAATTCTGAAGTTAGGCAAAGCACTAACTTATCTTCCTTATCGCCGAAGACCCTATTTAACGATACTATGACTAGCCATGGCCGATGGGTTGCTAGAAGTTCAGGAGATCACAATCCAATTTGGTGGTATTACTGCACTTAATGATCTCTCTTTCACTGTTGAACCAAAGCAGATCTGCGGTTTGATTGGTCCGAATGGAGCTGGAAAGACAACCCTTTTTAATGTCATTAGCAGAATCTATGATCCTTCCCATGGGAATATCACTTTTGATGGGGTAGATCTTCTAGGCCTTTCCCCACACGGAATTTCACATGCTGGGATTTCCCGGACTTTCCAAAACCTCGCCCTGTGGCCGCGGATGACCGTTGTAGAAAATGTCATGGCCGGAGCGCATATCAAAGGCAAGCAGAACTTCTTTTCATCAATGGCACGTATCGGGCTGAAAGCAGAAGAGCAAGGCCTTAGAAATGAAGCCTATAAAACATTAGAGATGCTAGACCTTTTAGAGCACGCAGAAAATCCTTGCGATGGATTGCCATTCGGGACGATGAAACGGATCGAGCTGGCACGTGCTCTGGTATGTAACCCGAAGCTTCTTCTTCTTGATGAGCCAGCAACGGGGTTAACCCACTCAGAAGTAGCGGAACTATCCGAATTGATCATTTCAATTCGAAACGACTTCGAACTAACAATCTTGCTCGTGGAACACCACATGGGCATGGTCATGGGCATGTCAGAAAAAGTTGTTGTTCTTGATTTCGGCGAAAAGATAGCTGAAGGAACACCGACAGAAATCCAGAACAATTCTTTAGTTGTCTCTGCCTACCTCGGAGCCCCAAAATGACGACGCCTTTACTCCGAGTGGAAGGACTGGAAGCCAGATACGGCCCCGTTCAAGTACTCCATGGTATCGATCTCAACGTTTATGAGAAAGAAATCGTAGTTGTCTTAGGCGCAAACGGAGCTGGGAAAACAACGACCCTCCGCTCCATTTCTGGGATGGTAGAAACCAGCGGGCTTATAGAACTCGATGGCCAACCCACCAACAAGTTAAACCCTTCAGAAATTGTTCGCAGAGGTGTAGCCCATGTCCCACAAGGAAGAGGCACATTTCCAGAACTAACCGTTGAAGAAAACTTAAAGGTTGGCGCCTTTATCCGAAAGGATAAAGGAGTAAGCAATGACATTGAAATTTGCTATGAGACTTACCCCGTTCTCTATGAGCGGCGAACGCAAACAGCCGGTTCGTTATCAGGTGGTGAGCAGCAAATGCTGGCTGTTTCACGTGCACTCATGTCTCGCCCTCAACTCCTGCTCTTGGATGAACCGTCTTTAGGGCTTGCCCCGCAGATCGTAGAAGACTTATTCACTCGATTTGTGACAATGAACCAAGATCAAGGGACCACGATGCTAATAGTTGAACAGAATGCACAATTGGCGTTAGATATAGCGGGCCGCGCATACGTTTTAGAATCAGGAGAGATCACTTTAGAAGGACAGGCAGAAGATCTCGCTATGGACGACGCTATCCGTCGGGCATATTTGGGGGCCTGAATGGATCTATTTCTCCAAAGAGTATTTGACGCAATAACCAATGGTTCTACCTACGCCCTGATTGCTGTGGCAATGGTTCTGATATTTAAAGCGACGACGCTCATCAACTTCGCGCAGGGTGAACAAGCAATTTTAGGTGCATTCGCAGTACTACAACTCTGGTATTGGGGGATACCGATGTGGGGAGCGGTCATTATCGGGATGCTCTTTTCTGCAGTTCTCGCCGCAGGATTAGAACGAGTTTTTATTAGGAAATTTGACCCCGCTGACCATTTACCTCTCGTGATAATCACATTAGGCCTGTTTTTAGTTATCAATGCTGTAGCTGCGATAGTTTGGCGTTTCGACCCACAATCATTTCCTCAGCTTTTCCCTTCCGGAAATGCATTCACGTATAACAATGTCCGACTCACGTGGTACTCGATTTTCGCGTTTGGTAGCTGTGTCCTCGTTCTAGTCGTTTTCCAAACACTTTTAACCAGAACAAAGATCGGATTGGCGTTTCGAGCAGTATCTTCCAACTTGGAGTCAAGCAGGCTAAGCGGGATAAAGGTCGGACCTACACTCCAGTTTGGGTGGGCCTTAGCGGCTGCAGCGGGAACATTAGGGGCGTCAATCTATGCCGCGAATCCCGTCCTCCAAATTGAACCTTCGATGATGCTGCGGGCCCTGATATTCTCAGTATCCGCTGCTGCACTCGGAGGCTTAGACAGCCTATGGGGGGCATTGATAGGCGGATTAACCATTGGGTTTGTCCAAAGCGTCGTCGTTCAGTACATCCCTTTCATACCCAATGAGATGAGTCTTTCAGCCGCGGTTGTGGTACTTCTCATTGTCCTCACGCTTCGCCCATCAGGGGTGCTGGGGACAAAAGCTGTGGAGAGAGTATAGGAAAAGCTATGTTACAAAGACTCCAGAACAGCAGCAGGTTCACATCGGAACGAAACTACCAGATAGCGAAATGGGTCTTCTTCGTTATCACCCTCCTCCTGATTGCGTTTGCTTACGTAGATGTAGGAACGATTTCTATCGGATCTAATAACTACAACCTCTCTCTGATCCGGCTGAACAAAGCGATCGCCTACGCCATCGCTATCCTCGGCCTGCAAGTCGTGGTTGGGTACACCGGACAAATCGCCCTCGGGCAAAGCTTCTTCTTCGGAACTGGTGCATATATTTCTGCTTGGCTGATAGCCGATCACTCCTGGCCGTTTCTCCTTACCCTTCTTATCGTCGTTCCTTCATGTTTTCTCATAGGAATGGTCCTCGGACTCCCAGCCCTAAGGATTCGCGGCCTTTACCTTGCATTACTCACGTTCGGAATGGCAGCCGTTTTCCCATCCGTTGTCAAACTTGACAAACTCTATAGCTACACCGGTGGAGCAGGCGGAAAACTCACAAGCAATTACAAATTTCTCGCTCCAGCTTGGTTACCTTTTGATGAGGTTGCTCAAGCACTACAGAAAATACCGCTTCTTGGGGGTTTTTTTGGAGATGGCCCGCTCTCTACAAGAGAAGAATCACGATTATGGAAATATATCCTTTTCTCTCTTATTGCAGGATTATGTTTCTGGCTGGTCCACAACCTGATTCATAGTCGCCCCGGACGCGCAATGAGAGCCATCCGTGATAACGAAACAAGCGCTGCTACCTCCGGCGTCAATCTCGCCCTTACCAAAACACTTTCATTTGGAGTCGCATCAGCGCTTGGCGGAGTCGGAGGAGCAATCTATGTAGCAGAAATAGGGATAGCGTCACCAGATGATTTCAGCTCTCTAGTTGCTATCTATTTGATCGTTGGACTCGTCGTAGGAGGTGTAGGTACTCTCCCAGGTGCTGTCATCGGAGGCCTCATTTATGCGCTTGTCCCTGACTGGGCGTCTTCAACCCAATCGATTTCTTTCGTTCCTGAACGATGGCTACAAGGACCCACCGGTTCGCTACTACTTGGACTCTTATTGATCGTCTTAACGCTTTTTCTTCCTGGCGGAATTGTCATGGGATGGAGGAAATTCAAAAACAAGCTAGCAGCGAGATAACAACCGATTAAACGTTCGCCTCGAAAATCCTCCTGAATATAATCGAGAACTATTGCGCAAATAAAAAAGAATAACTAGATTTTTTTAAAGCCTGAGAGGGGTCAAATGAAAAAATTAGTTCTTCATCTTCTATGTATTGCCGGTGCGTTCAGCCTTATAGCTACAGGGTGCGGTAGTGATGACGGTGCGGGAGTGCGATCGGTCGGCGATTCCGAATCATCGTCTTCAAGCTCAGCCTCATCATCCGATTCCAGTTCCGCGGCAAGCGACACGTCGCAGTCCAGTGGTGACGCAGAAGAAGAGACAGGGGCTCCGACGACCGGTCAGGTGGAGATAGCGATCGGAACGGTGCTCGATCTTGATGAATGTCCTGATGACTGGGATCCATACGAAGGTGTCACCGATGACGGCCAGATCCGTATTGGAACTTCGCTTCCACAATCTGGCCAACTTGCAGCATTTGGGGCTATCGGCGAGGGAATGCAAATCTACTTTGATTTTGTAAACGACCAGTTTCCGATTGGCGATTATGAACTCGTCCTCGTAGCAAGAGATGACGGTTACGAAGCGGGCCGAACTGTAGCGAACGTGGAAGAGATGCTCGAAACAGAAAACATTCTTGGCTTCGCTGGAGTAATTGGAACTCCAAACAACTTCGCAATTCGGCCAATCACTGATGAAGCGTGCGTACCACAATTACTGAATTTGTCTGGCTTTCCTCAATGGGGTGATCCAGCTAACTTCCCTTGGACCGTTGGGAATATTTTGAACTATGCCACAGAAACAGAAATTTGGTGTCAGCATATTGTCGCTGAACTCGGGCAAGGAGCAACGGTTGCTGCCCTGTTTATGAACAATGACTTCGGGAAAACCTATCAACAAACACTTCAAGGCTGTGAAGACAGAGGGGATATAGATCTAATCGCAGAAGAACTTCATGACCCTGCAGCCCCTGACGTTACAAATGAGATGACTACTCTTGTTGCCTCAGGAGCCGATGTTCTCGTAGCTGGGACAACTGCGGCGTTTTGCCCCCAAACCGTTGGAACACTCGCAAGTATCCCATCGTGGCGTCCAATGTTTTTCATGTCATACACATGCAACAACCTTCCGGCGTTTTTCGCTCCCGTCCAAGATTTTGCCGACACCCTTCAAAAAGAAGGTTCTGGAGTGCTGATGGCTAACTACAACAAAATTTGTGGGGACCCAAGATACGAACAAGACCCTTCGATGATTCTTACCAGGATGATTTTAGAAGATTACAGCAGCGTCACATGTGAAGATGGTTCCTACTCCGGCGGTATCTTCTTTGCCCAGATTGTTGTAGATATCCTCCGAGCAGCCCACGAGCTACCCGGCGGGGTCAACAGAGTGAACGTCATGGAAGCAACATGGAACCTCACAACCATTAACGATAATCTCCTCGGAGAAACCATCATCCTCAATGGCACCAACGATGCATATGTCACCGAAGCAGCCCAGATACAAGAAGTACAAGTTATTGACGGCAATCTCACATTTACACCCATATCAGGAATTATTGACACAGAAGGGCAAGGAGGGTCATTTGGGGATTAACCCCAAACATGACCCAAATCAGATAATCTCCTCTGCGCCTAGGCATATTTTAAGAAAACATGTCTACAGTGGGTAGGTAAGCGACGTCGAACAAAGGAGACTCGCCTGTGCCATCGACCGTTGTCGTAGGTACCCAATGGGGCGATGAAGGAAAAGGAAAATTCACTGACCTTTTCGCCCAGGACATGCAGGTGGTTGTCCGCTACCAAGGCGGCCATAACGCCGGGCACACCCTTGTCGTAGATGGGGAAACCACAGCCCTACAACTAATTCCAAGCGGCGTCCTCTATGACCACATCACACCCGTAATCGGTAATGGCGTAGTCGTTGATCTCGATGTTCTCATAAAAGAGATCGACATGCTAGAAGCGAAAGGCGTAAGCTGCGACCACCTTAAACTCAGTGGCAACGCCCACCTAATACTCCCATATCACCAGGAACTCGATGTCGTTTTTGAACGCCACCTCGGAGCCAATAAACTCGGCACCACAAAACGCGGCATAGGACCGGCATACGCTGATAAAGCTTTCAGGGTAGGTATACGGGTCCAAGATCTCTTAGATCCAAAAATCTTCAAAGAAAAACTCAATGTCGCCCTTCACGAAAAAGGCCCCTTACTCGCGAAAGTGTACAACCGGTTAACTCCGAACGTCGAAGACCTCGCCTCTACATACCTTGACGACTACTTGCCGCGCATCGCCCCGCTAATTGCAGATACCACAGATTTCATCCATGAAGCACTAGAAGCAGACCAGCACGTCCTTTTCGAAGGCGCCCAAGCCACCTTCCTAGACTTAGATCACGGGACCTACCCATTTGTCACATCCTCAAATCCCACCGCTGGCGGGGCATGCACCGGAACAGGCGTAGGGCCAAGGCACCTCAATCGCATAGTTGGAATAGCGAAAGCCTATACAACCCGAGTCGGTTCCGGACCCTTCCCTGCAGAACTCTTTGACGAAATCGCTGACCATTTCGTCGACGTAGGACACGAATACGGGACAAATACTGGCCGAAGACGTCGCACCGGATGGTTTGACTCCGTTATGCTACGCCATGCTGTCCGCCTTAACTCACTAACTGATATAGCCCTCACCAAACTAGATGTCATGGACACTTTAGAAAGCGTCAAAATATGCGTCGCGTACGACATTGACGGGCAACGAGTAGAGAAAATGCCATATCACCAGACAGACTTTCACAAAGCAAAACCAATTTATGAAGAACTCCCTGGCTGGCAAGAAGACATCACCGGAATTACCAAAGCCGCTGACCTTCCACAAAAAGCCCAAGACTACGTACGAGCTCTCGAAAAATACAGTGGCATCCCCATTTCTTTAATAGGGGTTGGCCCAGGTAGGAAACAATACGTTGATTGGCAGCAGTGAAGCTACGCGACGAGCGCACGCCGGCAAAAATGCCCAACTCCAACAAAACAAAAAGAGAACACCATGACTAAGGTCGTAATCGTCGGATCGGGCGGACGAGAACATGCGCTCGCTGATGTGATCGGCAGAGACGCAGACGTTCAGGTAACCCCAGGTAACGCTCTTATCCCCAATTCTGTTGCAACTTCTCCACTGGAAATAGAAGCTGACCTTTACGTCATTGGTCCTGAAGCTCCTCTTGTTGCAGGAATGGCCGACCAGCTACGAAACCAAGGAAAACTTGTATTTGGCCCAGGGGCAGATGGAGCCCAACTGGAAGGTTCAAAAGCATGGATGAAAGACCTCGTTATGGAAGCAGGTGTACCAACCGCCCAGCACGGAACCTTTACTGACCTAATCCAAGCACAAAGCTATCTCGAGACCATGACAGCCCCATATGTGATTAAAACCGATGGACTTGCAGCAGGGAAAGGGGTACTCGTAACCGACTCGATAGATGAGGCCCAAACAGCAGTAGAAGAATATCTCTCCGGCATCGCATTTGGAGGAGCTGGAGAAAAAATCGTTATTGAAGAAGGCCTCATCGGCCCAGAGATCTCAATACTTGCAATCACTGATGGAAAAAAAGCCGTTGCGCTTAGCCCCGCCCAAGACTTTAAACGCCTACATAATAACGACCACGGTCCCAATACAGGAGGGATGGGCGCCTATTCCCCAGTCCCAATCGCTACCCCCACCCTTGTTAACGATGTCCTCGACAATTTCATCCAACCAACAATCAACACATTAAATGAACGAGGTATCGACTACCGAGGAGTGTTATATGCAGGACTCATGCTCACCAGCGAAGGCCCAAAACTCCTCGAATATAACGTCCGATTCGGAGACCCTGAAGCCCAAGTAGTACTACCACGGTTCGAAACCAGCTTAACGGAACTCCTTATCGAAGCAGCGAGCGGAGACATAAAGGCAACGCCAACATTCACCTCCGATGCAATGGTCACAGTAGTCTGTTCGACTGAGGGATACCCAACAACCCCAAAAGTCGGTGACCCTATTACAGGAATAGAAGAAGCGACCCACACGCATGGAATAGAAAACGTCTACGCCGCCGGTCTCGACCTCAATCAGAAACAACAGCCAATCACTGCCGGAGGAAGAGTCCTCGCCGTAACTGGACGAGGTAACACAATCCAAATAGCCCGCAAAAACGCTTATATAGGAGCTGATAAAATCCATTGGGATGGGCTACATAAAAGACAAGACATCGCAGAGGGTATTTAAATGACGCGTATTATGGGGATTAGCACCAGGTCATCAAACAACCTACGAAAAGGAACATGATATGAAAGTTGGAATCCTGATGGGTTCGACATCAGACGAATCCAAAATGCTTAAAGCAAAAGAAACACTTGAAGAATTTGGTATCGAATGCGACTGGCGAGTCTTATCCGCTCACCGTAACCCGCACCAAGTCGTTGAACTTGTAGCATCAGCTCGAGAAAACGGCTATGTGGCATTTATTTGCGGAGCTGGAATGGCTGCACACCTAGCAGGGGTAGTAGCAGCCCACACCACACTTCCCGTTGTCGGAGTTCCAATGTCAGGCGGAGCATTAAATGGTCAAGACGCACTTTATGCAACAGTACAAATGCCCAAAGGAGTTCCCGTCGCCACAGTCGCAATCGACGGATCTCAAAATGCAGCTCTGCTAGTCGTCCAAATGCTTGGAATTACCAACGAAACGCTTGCTGAGAAGCTAGCAGCCTACAAAGAAGAAATGGCAAAGAAGTGAACACCCCTAATGTTTTAGCTACACGATACGCAAGCAAAGAAATGGTGGAACTTTGGTCTGCAGAAAACAAAATTATTCTCGAACGTGAACTATGGGTTGCTGTTCTTCAATCCCAGAAACAACTCGGACAACAAATACCTGATGGAGTAGTAGATGATTACAAAAAAGTCATCAGTCAAGTGGACCTTGATTCAATAAATGACCGAGAACGAATAGTTAAACATGATGTGAAAGCCAGAATCGAAGAATTCTGCGCACTTGCAGGGCATGAACATATCCATAAAGGAATGACGTCTCGTGACCTTACTGAAAACATCGAACAACTCCAGATTCGTCAATCATTGGAACTCATATGTCATCAAGCAGCAGCAGCACTTCACCTACTTTCTCACAATGCTAGAACCTACGCAGAAACAGCGGTGACTGGAAGGACCCATAACGTTGCAGCCCAAGTGACGACCTTAGGGAAAAGATTCGCTACAGCTGCTGAAGAAATGCTTCATGCCTTCACCAACCTCGAACAAACACTTGCCAACTATCCTCTCCGAGGGATAAAAGGTCCCGTCGGAACTCAACAAGACCTCGTCGATCTACTTGGAGGACAAGAACAAGCAGAGGAATTAGAAAAACAGATTAGAGAATATCTCGGTTTCAATGAGACACTTGAAAGCGTCGGTCAGGTTTACCCGCGCTCTCTTGACTTCAACGTAGTAAGTAGTCTTGTACAACTCTCCAGTGCTCCAGCAAACCTTGCGAAGACGTTACGACTCATGGCGGGACATGACCTAGTTACAGAAGGATTCCAAGAAGGCCAAGTCGGTTCTTCAGCAATGCCCCACAAAATGAACATGCGATCATGCGAGAGAATTTCCGGCCTCTCACATGTTCTCCAAGGACATTTAACGATGGTGACGTCCCTTCTTGGAGATCAATGGAACGAAGGAGATGTAAGTTGTTCAGTGGTTAGAAGAATAGCTCTACCAGATGCATTCCTCGCGATAGATGGGCTCCTCCAGACGTTCCTATCAGTCCTAGAAGACTTCGGCGCGTATCCAAAAGTCATAGAACGAGAACTCAAACATTACTTACCTTTCTTAAGTACTACTCGTATTCTCACCGCTGCTACCCAGGCCGGCTTAGGGAGAGAGGAAGCACACGAAGCAATAAAAGCCCATGCAATATCCGCTGCCCTCGACCTCCGCGATAACGATGGCGGAGAGAACACTCTTCTCCAACGAATAGCCGAAGACCAAAATATTCCCCTCACTTATGACGAATTAAAAAATGCAATAGCCAGTCCCGAAATAGGGAGAACAGATGAACAAATACAAGCTGTAGACCGAAACATCCAAGCAGTTCTTGAGCGATACCCCGAATCTAGATCATATACACCCGAAACAATCATTTAGCAGGCCCTATGACACGTCCCCCAGCTTACGAGCTAGACCTCCCACACGTATATTCTGGAAAAGTCCGCGATATTTATGATGCTGGTAACGGTAATTACCTTATGGTTACCAGCGACCGGATTTCAGCCTTCGATGTGGTTATGAAACAGACCGTCCCTAACAAGGGACGAGTACTTATGGCAATGTCCTCCTTTTGGTTCAATCACCTATCTAGAACAATGCCCTCTCACCTTATTTCAACAGATTTAGAAGATTTCCCTGAACCGGCCCAACTTCCTGAAATATCCGGACGGTCCATGCTCGTCCGCAAAGCTGAAATGCTTCCCATCGAATGCATCGTCCGCGGGTACATTACCGGTTCTGCCTGGAAACAATACCTGTCAGACGGAACCATGAACGGCATACAGCTCCCAGAAGGACTCCAAGAATCAGACCAATTGCCGGAACCTGTCTTTACCCCCTCTACAAAGGCAGAAGATGGGCTACATGATGAAAATATTTCATATCAACAAGCAGTCGAAATCATCGGAGCTGACCTCGCCGAAGAAGTACAACAAAAATCCATAGAGCTATACAAAGCTGGAGCATCTCATGCTCTTGAACGAGGGATAATCATCGCTGATACAAAATTCGAAATGGGTTTCATAGACGGCGAGCTCGTCGTTGCTGACGAAATGCTCACGCCAGATTCATCACGCTTCTGGCCTCAAGCGGACTGGAAACCGGGGACGACACCACCATCGTTCGACAAGCAGCCAGTCCGTGACTACCTCGAAGGGCTTACATGGGATAAAGCACCTCCACCGCCTGAACTCCCATCAGATGTCATTGAAGCAAGTTCAAAAAGATACCAAGAGGGTTACGAACGTATAACGGGTCAACTTCTCACAGAGTGGCCCGGTCTTGAGGGAAGCGTTTAGCTTCAAAGAAAGATTCATACGCAAAATGGTCGATTATCGCAAAACCTTTTAGAATTACTCTCTATGGGAAAACAAAATAAAAAACTCAAACCCGGAGAAGCAAGAGAACAAGGACCTTCTTTACGCGATGAACTTCTCCGAGATCCCACGACACCTCCAGCCCCATTACTTGAAGAATCATATGATTTTCTCGGAGATGAAGATATTTCCTTCGAAAGCTATATATCTTCCGACTTTGCCCAAGCCGAATATGGAAAATTATGGAACAAAGTCTGGCAATGGGCCTGCCATGTAGACCATATTCCCGAACCAGGAGATTACTTTGTCTATGACATCGGAGACCTATCTTCTCTTATCGTGCGGACCTCAGATGGAGACATCAAAGCGTATTTCAATGCATGTATGCATCGAGGAACGCAACTGAAACAACCGGGAACATGCGGATTCAGCAAAGAACTCCGTTGCCCTTTCCATGGTTGGACATGGTCTCTTGAAGGACAACTAGTGGACCTGCCACAAGCATGGGACTTCCCCCACGTCACACCTGAGTCGCATCAACTTCCTGAAATGCCAGTCGAAGTATGGGAAGGTTTTGTTTTTATCAATTTTGACCAAGAAGCTGAACCCCTCAACGAGTATCTAGGGGTACTTCCAGAACACTGGAAAGATTGGGGACTAGGCGAACGGTACATCGAAACCCATATTCGCAAACATCTCCCATGCAACTGGAAAGCCGCAGCAGAAGCATTTATCGAGGCGTACCATGTTCGAGAGACACACGCGACCGGACAACTTGGAGACGAGGTCACCACCCAATATGACGTCTTCGGACAAAACGTATCCCGATTCATCCACACCCGGGGGTTAAATAGTCCCCTAAGACAAGTCCAACGGACAGAAGATGAGCTACTTGCGAGGATCAGTGGCCGTACTCTAGGAGAGGGAGATCTTACGTTACCGCCGGGAGTCCGTGCTCGTGACTATTACGCTAATCACGTTCAAAAAACGATGGGAGAACGATACGGGTATGACTTTTCGGACCTCAGTGAATCTATAACCCTTGACAGCATCGAATACTATCTATTCCCCAACGCCTTTTTCTTTCCGGGTTTATCTCTTCCGATGGTCTACAGGTTCCGTCCGGATCCTGCCAGCCCTGACTTCAGCTATTTCGATTTACTCTTTATGCGCCCTCGCCCTCCAGAAGGTGAAGCTCCACCTCCTCCAGAAGTCGTTGAATTAGGGATTGATGAAAGTTATTCAATCGTTGAAGGCGTCGGACCACTCGGGCGAGTTTATGACCAAGACACAGCAAATCTTGCTGCACAAACACGTGGGTTCAAATCAAGTTTCAAACGTGGACAGACGCTTGGAAATTATCAGGAAATCAGAGTCAGGCACCTGCAGCAACGTGTGAGATCGTATCTCGACGCTTAAATATCATAAATATAAAATCTCGAGCGAAGATACTCACTTTCATCACCGAGCTGTGGCAGCATTATCAAATGGTTTATGATGCCTGTGTAGAAGTAAAGCTCCGTGATGGGATAGCCGATCCTCAGGGTTCCACTATTGAGAAAGCTACGGATAATTTAGGTTTCGCTGAGATCACCAACGTGCGCGTAGGTAAATGTATCCGTTTCCAGGTTGAAGCAGGAGACGAAGAAGAAGCTAAGAACATTGTGAGCGAACTATGCGACCGCTTCCTAACAAATCCTGTCATCGAAGAAGCAGTGATTGAAATTCAGGTAGTCGGGTGAACCAAAATATAGGCGTAGTTGTTTTCCCCGGATCAAATTGTGAGAAGGATGCGATGGAGGCGCTTGCAGATCTAGGCGCTACTCCACTTTTACTATGGCATGCAGATAGTGATCTTCGAGGGGTAGACGCAGTTGTTATCCCCGGAGGGTTCGCCCACGGTGACTACCTTCGGCCCGGAGCGATCGCACGATTTTCACCAGCAATGGAAGCAATCATCGATTTTGCTCACAACGGAGGGCCCGTCTTAGGTATCTGCAACGGATTTCAAGTACTAACAGAGGCAGGGCTTTTACCAGGGGCGTTGCAAAAAAACGCTGGACTTAAATTCCTCTGTAAAGAAGTTGCATTACAGGTAGAAAGCACTGACTCTGTACTTACAAACATGACCTCTAAAGGCCAAACCCTGAGAATTCCCATAAATCATTTTGAAGGTAACTTCACCTGCACCGATGAAACGCTCATCGAATTGCAGTCACAAGATCAAGTCATCCTCACATATAGAGAAAACCCAAACGGTTCTATGGCAAACATTGCAGGGATCTGTAATACCACTAGGAACGTCGTCGGCTTAATGCCCCACCCAGAACGAGCATGCCATACGCTGCTAGGAAGCACTGACGGACGTGTCCTTTTAGAAAGTTTCATTCAGGGGGCACATGCGGCGGTCTGAATACCAGAAACGACAGGGAAGGGCCCTCTATGGATGATCAACTCCATCGAAGTCTCGGTCTAACAGATGATGAACTAGCAAAGATCATCGAAATTCTCGGAAGAGACCCGAACCATCTTGAACTCGCGATGTACTCAGTTATGTGGAGTGAACATTGTTCCTACAAGTCGTCGCGCATACACCTCAAACGCTTACCTACCGAAGGTAAAAATGTCCTAGTAGGGCCAGGAGAAAATGCTGGAGTGATTGACGTAGGTGACGGGATAGCGATCGCTCTGCGAATCGAAAGTCATAATCACCCAAGTTACATAGAGCCATATCAAGGTGCAGCTACTGGGGTTGGGGGTATCATCAGAGATATTTTCACCATGGGTGCACGCCCTATAGCAATCATGGACCCATTACGGTTCGGGCCCTTAGAAGATGCGCGAAGTAGATGGGTAGCTGAAGGTGTTGTCAGTGGCATTTCAGGGTATGGAAACTCTGTCGGCGTGCCCAATGTAGGCGGTGAGATAGTCTTCGACGAGACCTACAAAGGAAATCCATTAGTGAATGTTCTCTGTGTAGGAATATTACCGAAGGAACGACTAGTGCTTGGGCAGGCTTCAGGAATAGGAAATCTCGCCGTTCTACTCGGCTCAACAACGGGAAGAGATGGAATCGGCGGCGTGAGCGTTCTCGCATCAGCCGGATTTGGAGATGAAGAAGAAGATGCAGAGAAAAGACCAAGCGTTCAAGTAGGAGACCCCTTTGAAGAAAAACGGCTCATCGAAGCTTGTTTAGAGCTTTTAGATGAAGGGTTAGTCGTAGGGATCCAAGATCAAGGCGGAGCAGGGTTAGCGTGTGCGGCATCGGAAACAGCTTCCAGAGGAG
>PVBE012079674.1_pt1 | contig 21585 bp, 20 predicted proteins | sample 1631181 | NCBI WGS metagenome assembly PVBE01 (sample SAMN08397723, study PRJNA350692) | Marine metagenome, whole genome shotgun sequencing project. | isolation source: water | place: Pacific Ocean | collected 2012-04 | reverse complement strand
CAAAAGGACAATGAGAGCCATATAGACGAGCGCGCTCAAAAACAGGTACGTGAGGAAAACAACGACGGCTCCGCCCACAATGGCGAGCGCGACGCCAACGCCGATGGCTCTGGCCAGATAGACTCCCGAGACGTCGTAGGTGGGCACTGGCTTGACTTTAGCGCAGTCAGGGCACCGCAAACCCACCGGAGCATGGACCAGACACCGGGGGCATATCATCTCCCCGCATCTGCCACAGGAGAGATTCGTCGCCGTGGTGGGGTGCCGGACGCAATAAGTTTCGTTGTTGTTGGCCATTCCTTGCGATCCTCGGACGGCTCAGGCGATGCTGGCCGGCCGCATGGTTGATTCTGTAGGCGCAGATCGACGGAACCGGATGAACTTTCGGATTCTGACCGGCGCTGTGGCGTCAATCATCCCCCAGGCGCTCGGCGGGTCCAACTTGTCCTGTGCGGAACGTCTCGGTCCCATAGTAAACGATACGTCAGCGCTTGCGGCAGTGGATGGCCGGCCAACGGCGGTTCCCAATTCGCGATCAAACGTTTGGCCATCAGGATGACGCCGATGCTTACGGCCATTGCAACGATCTCCATCGGTCGATCGAATGCGAACGTCAGGATTGGCAGAGCCACCATGGCAACCAGCGCGATACTCAAACTCCACTCAATGACGTGTCTCATGATCCCTCCATGGGTACCGATGATGATGATTTGAAGTGGACCCCAATTTTTAGACCAGTGGCTAAGGTGGTATTAAGAGCCTGCTCCCCATCAGAAAGGAGTAGGAGCCATGAAGAAGAAACGGACGAAACACACGGCTGCATTCAAGGCGAAGGTGGCCTTGGAGGCGCTTCGGGAACAGGAGACGATCGCGGAGCTTGCGCGTCGTCACAAGGTTCATGCCAACCAGATCTACACCTGGAGGCGGCAGCTGCTGAAGAACGTGACGATGGCTTTCGAGAGCTCGGAAGGCGGCGGTACGGAGGCATCAGACAGGGAGGCCGAGCTTCTGCAAAAGATCGGGGAGCTAACGGTGGAACGGGATTTTTTATCACGCGGGCTCGGTCGGTCCCGATGAAGGCTCGGCGGGCACTGGTGGAGGCCGAGGCCCCGCTATCCATGCGCCGACAATGCAACCTTCTGGGGGTCAATCGGTCGAGCCTGTACTACGAACCCTTGGAGCCAAATGCCGAGGAGTTGGCCCTGATGCGGCGGATGGATGCGCTGCATTTGCGGCATCCGTTTTTCGGCAGCCGGATGATGACGCAGACGCTCAAGGCCGAGGGGGTGGAGGTCAATCGCAAGCGCGTTCAGCGCCTGATGCGCGTGATGGATCTGGAGAGCACCGCGCCAAAACCGAACACGAGCAAGCCATCGCCAGAGCATGTTTTGTACCCGTATCTGCTTAGAAACCTAAAGATTACCAAGGTCAACCAGGTCTGGGCATCCGATATCACGTACATCCCGATGGCACGGGGCTTCGCGTATCTAGTGGCGATCATCGACTGGTATTCGCGGCGCGTGCTTGCCTGGCGGCTGTCCAATACGCTGGAGACGGGCTTCTGCCTTGAGGCACTACAGGAGGCTCTGAGTCGGTACAGGATGCCGGAGATTTTCAACACGGACCAGGGCAGCCAATTCACCTCGAAGGACTTCACTGACGCCCTGCTGGACAAGGGCATCAAGGTCAGCATGGACGGCAAGGGGCGCTACCTCGACAACATCTTCGTCGAGCGGTTGTGGCGCTCGCTCAAGTACGAGGAGGTCTACCTGCACGCCTACGAGACGCTGCCAGAGGCTCGGCTGGGCATCGGAGGTTACTTCAAATTCTTTAACGATGAGCGACCCCACCAGGCGCTTGGCTACCAGACGCCTGCTGGTTTCTTTGACGGCCTATTGGACCAGGCGGCATGAACGCGATGCGGCACAGTGAAGGTAGTCAACAGACCTACATTCGCGCCCCCCTCCGGAGGGGGGCGGCCTCTGGGCCTTCGGCCCGATGGCCGACATGGAACCTGATGACGCTTTCGCGCCATCAGGCATTATTCCGGGGGCTGCGCCCCCTAGAAAGACGAGCAGGCTACACCTTAGCTTCGCCTGTTTTTGGTCTGAAAGATGGGGTCCACCTCAGTTTGAGCTCGCCGCTTTGCGGCTCGTTTTGGCTGGATGGTGGGGCGGTCGTGCTGTGGTTTGGGCTGCGCCGCTGGCGCGGCTCGATTATGGCTGGATGGTGGGGCGGTCGTGCTGTGCCTCAGCCAGAATGGCTTACACAGATAACCTGACAGTCCCAGCCCACTTGACGATATGGCCGAGGCTGCCAAGAGGCGCTCATTTTGCATTTGTTATTTCTTGTTCTTTATTTTCTATTCGACCTGCCAGCAGCGCCCATTTCGCTGCAACCATAAAGACGCAGCCAACGTCCGGCGCAACCTTCAAGGAACCAGGGATGTGAGGTAGGGCGGGGGCTTGTGGTGCTCGCCTTTTGCAAAGGCTCCGCGGTGAGCCACAAGACTATCCCCCGCCTACGTTCGAGCCGAGCACCGAAGCCCCCGCCCTACAAGAAGGAGCCTGCCTCAGCCAGAATCGCTTACACAGATAACCTGACAGTCCCCGCCCATTTGACGAATGGCCGAGGCTGCCAAGAGGCGCTCATTTTGCATTTGTTATTTCTTGTTCTTTATTTTTTATTCGACCGCCAGCAGCGCCCATTTCGCTGCAACCATAAATACGCAGCCAACGTCCGACGCAACCCTTTCAACAATCCTGTTTCAAGGAACCAGCGGGTCCGTACACTTGGTCATCTTGCTGTCGCACTGGCTGGCCGCAAACTTGTAGGCCTGTACCAGGCTCGGGTTCCCCGGGTAGGGCTGCACGTCGGCCTTGTGGGTGGCGCCCTTGGGGTAGGTGCCGCTGAATGCGCTGATCTTGGCGAAGGTGTAGGACGCGCTCTTGTAGCCGGTGCACGTGGGCGAGGGGAAGTGTAGCTGCACGGTGTTCGGCTTGGAGGCCAGGTTCCAGGAGGTGGCGCCGCTGCAGTTCCAGTAGGGCACCGTGCCGCCGGAGAGGCCCTTGCCGTCCAGGATCCAGGCCTTGCCCGAGCTGGGGGACGACACCTGGAAGCGGACCCAGGAGAAGCGGTTGAGCCCGCCGAACCAGCCCACCAGCCACACCCCGTCCAGTACCTTGGGGAACGTCGAGGTGCCATCGACCTTGACGCTGGCGTCGGGCTTGACCGACAGGTCCTTGGCTGGCAAGTCGACCTTGGGTTTGCTGTCCGGCTTGACCGGCAGGTCCATGGCCGGCAGGTCTACCTTGGCCAGTTGATCCTTGGCTGGGCTCTGATCTGAGCCAGCGTCAGGGCTGCCGGTGTCGGCCGGCGGGCCATCCAGAACGCCAGCGTCTGTGCTGGTGTCGGTGTCGCAGCCGACTAGCAACAGGGACAAGATCAGGCCTGCCAGGAGGGTCAGCCTCCATGGCGGCAGCTTCCTCGGGCGGCGTCTTTCCATCAGCAGATGGTACCATCACCTACCCGGGCGCCGAACCGGCCGCCCATTTTTCATTTGTTATTTCTTGTTCTTTATTTTTTATTCGACCTGATCATGCGCCGACGTCATAGACAGCATTTAAACCCCCTCAAGATGACCGCCCTCATCCCCCGCGAGGCGCCGCTGGAGTTGCCCGAGGGCGTCGAGGTGGAGGTGGAGCTGGGCTGTGGCGACGGACGCTTCATCATTCAGCGGGCGGCCCAACGGCCTCGGCGACACCACGTGGGCCTGGACATCCGCGAGGTGTTTTTGGACGACGCCCGGGCCCTGGCCGTGGAGCTGTGCGGCGCCATACCGGACAACCTCACCCTGGCCGAGGGCAACCTCATCGTGGACTCCGACCGGCTGTTTAGGCCCGGCCGGGTGGCGCGCTTTTTCATTAACTTCCCCGACCCCTATTTCAAGCGGCGGCAGCACAACCGGCGCTGGCTGACCCTGCGCACCCTGGACCACCTGGTGCGGGCCCTGCGCCCCGGCGGGGAGGTCTTCTTCCAGAGTGACGTGTGGGACGTGGCCCTGGAGGCCATGGGGCTGCTGGAGCTGCACCCCGGCCTGGACAACGCCCGGGAGCCCTGGACCTTCTTCCGGCCGGACACGCCCTACGGCGTGCGCACCTCGCGTGAGCTGGCCTGCCTCGAGGAGGGGCTCGACATCTGGCGCATGCTGTATGTCAGGGGCGACGAGAGCTAGCGGTTTTTGCGCAGCCCGATGTAGGCCAACTCCACGATCTGCTTTTGCAGGTCCGGTATCTTGGGGAAGCTGCGATCGAATTGCCACTGCAGCAGTACGCGCTCCACCATGCCGATGTGGGCGTAGGCCGCCAGCAGGGGATCGATGTCGTCGCGAAAGAGGCCGAGGTCCATGCCGAGGCGGATGTTGTCCGCCTCAACCCGGGCCAGGGCGCGGTAGAAGTCCCGCACCATCTTCTCCAGCTGTTCGTCCATGCCCATGGACTCGCGGTAGGAGAGGCGAACCAGGTCGCGGTTGTTCTGGAACAGCTCCACCAGATGTGAGGCCGCGGCCTCGGTGCGGGCGAAGTACTCCTTCTTGGTCCCAACGTCCCGGGAGACCGACATGCCCACGTTGGTGACCATCTCGAAGAACTGCTGCATGAGGTCGTAGAAGACCGCCCGCTTTTCGGAGAAGTAGAGGTAGAAGGTGCCCTTGGCCACGCCGGCCACCCGGGTGATGTCGTCCACCGTGGCCGGGTGATACCCCTTCTGGGAAAAGACCTGGCGGGCCGCGTCCAGCAGGGCCTGGCGTCGCGCCGTGCCGCGGGCCTCGGCGGCACTTTTTTTGGTGGCTGGTGACAAGGGCTTCCTTCCTAATCTGACCGGTCAGTCATAATGAGCGGTCCCCGGGGAGGCTGTCAAGCATGGCCTTTTCTGGTTTCTCCACTATATTGATGGCCATGAACGTGAAAATCGGCTGCGCCAGCTTTGGCCAGTACAAGCGGCATGACTATTTCAAGCGACTGGGCACCGTCGAGTACCAGCAGAGCTTCTTCGACCCGCCCACCGACGCGGTGCTCACGCGGCTGCGCCGGCAGGCCCCCGAGGGCTTCTCCTTCGTGGTCAAGGCCTGGCAGCTGGTGACGCACCCGCCCCAGGGCAAGAAGTACCCGCGCCTCAACCGGCCGCTGTCCGGGCCCGCCGCCTGCCACGGCTCCTTCCAGGGTACGGAGCAGGTTCAGCAGGCGTGGCAGGCCACCCGCAAGGCCGCGGACCTGCTCGGGTCGTCGATGATCCTCTACGAGACGCCGGCCAGCTTCACGCCCACGGCCGCCAACCGCAAGAACATGGCCACCTTCTTTCAGCAGGATGCGCTGCAGGGCCTGACCCACGTCTGGGAGCCCCAGGGCCTGTGGTCACCCATGGAGGTGCACGGGGTCTGCGAGGAGCTGGGCCTGGTGGCCTGCTGGGATCCCCTGGCGACGGAGTCCATGCCTCCGGGGCCGGTGGCCTACCTCAAGATCCGCAACATGGGCAGTCCCCACCCGGTCTCGCTCAGCGAGCTGGACTGGCTGGCCCAGGGCCTGTCCGAGGGCTACGAGGCGGCACACGTGGTCTTCAACAGCTCAAAGATGTTCGCCGACGCGCGCAAGCTCGCGGAGCTTCTGGGCACCTGAGCCGGAGCCGATGCCTGCCGCTTGCATGACCGAGGCGGAGCTCGCTGCCATGGTGGCCGAGCTTCGCGCTGAGGTGGAAGGCAGGCCCCTGCAGAAGGTGGTCCAGCCCGACGAGCACACCCTGGCCCTGCGCTTCATGCGGCGCTGGGTCACCCTGGTGGCCCACCCCCGGCTCTCGCGGCTCCACGGCCTGGACGCCGCGCCGCGTGCCCCGCGCACCCCGCCCGCCTTCTGCATGCTGGCGCGCAAAGTGCTGCTCAACCGACCACTGGACGGGCTGCGCCAGCGCCCCGGTGACCGCGTGCTCCACCTCGAGGCGCCCTCGGGGAGCCTGGTGGCGGAGCTGGTGGGGCGCCGCTCCAACCTGGTGCTGCTGGACCCCGACGGCGTGGTCCTCGGCAGCCTCAAGCCGTCGCTGCTGCGCGCCCCGGTGGGCCAGCCCTACCAGCCGCCGGACCCCGGGCCGGTCAGCCCGCGGAGCCAGATCTGCCGCTTCACCTCGTCCGCAGAGGCCGAGGGCTGGTTCGGCCAGGAGGAGGTGCGCCAGCTGCGACAGGAGCTGACCCGCCGGGGTGGGCGCCTGCGACGACGGGCCCGCAAGACCCTGGCCCGGGTGGAGGAGGACCTCAAACGCTGCGAGGACGCCCACCTGCACAAGAAGCACGCGGACCTGCTGCTGGCCCACCAGTACCAGCTGCCTGCCCGGGGAAGCTCGGCCACCGTGGCCGACCTGTTCGAAGACGGCGCAGAGCTGGTCATCCCCCTGGACCCCACGCTGGACGTGTCCCAGAACGCTCAACGGCTATACAAAAAGCACGGCCGGCTCAAGCGGGGCAGGGCCCACGTCACCGCACGCCTGGACCGCATCCGTTTGCGGGTTGACCGCCTGGACCGCCTGATGCAGGAGCTGGACGGGGCCAAAGGGGAGGGGCTGGAGGACCTGGCCGACCAACTGGAGCGGCTCGACCCACGCCCTCTGCATGCTCAAACCGGCAAGGGATCTGAAAAGCGCCAGAAGCTCCCCTACCGCTCCTTCGTCTCGGCGGACGGCGCCAGCATCTTTGTGGGCCGCAGCGCGGCCGACAATCACAAGCTCACCTTTCACCACGCCCGGGGACGGGACACCTGGCTCCACCTGCGAGACCGGCCCGGGTCCCACGGCGTGATCCGCGCCGAGGGTGACGTGTCCCACGAGACTCTGCTGGACGCGGCCACGCTGGTGGCCCACTTCAGCGGGATCAAGGCCGGGGAGGACACGGACGTCTCCCACACGCTGCGCAAGGAGGTGCGGCCGGGGGGCAAGCCGGGGCAGGTCTACATGTCCAGATCAAAGACCCTGCACCTGCAGGTGCAGCGGGGGCGGTTGGATCGTCTTCTGCGCAAGAAGGGCCAGTTATAACAGGAGCATACCTACACTAATCGAAGGCTGGCAAAGGAACGACGACTTCGCGGGCGCACGGGTTGCGTACGCAAACGATTCTGCTGTCCTGCGCTAGAAGGTGAAGTTGGCGGGCGGGAGCGCCGAGGGTGCGGTAGCCGCGGCCTTACTTACTTTTTTTTTGCCTTCTTTTTGGCGGCCTTCTTCTTCGGGGCCGCCTTCTTCTTGGCCACCTTCTTCTTCGGGGCCTTCTTGGCTGCCTTCTTCTTTGGGGCTGCCTTCTTCTTGGCCGCCTTTTTCTTTGGGGCTGCCTTCTTCGGGGCTGCCTTCTTCTTGGCCGCCTTCTTGGCCGCCTTCTTCTTCGGGGCCTTCTTGGCCGCCTTCTTCTTGGTCGCCATTTCCTGTACCCTCCTGATGGGTAAAATTTTACCAATTTTATGGACCAATATTTTATTCGTCAATACATTTAGCATAATTTTGCATAATTTTGTTACTGTTTGCTCAATAGAGAGGTAACTGTTCAAATTGCATGCGCGCATTTCCACAACGAAAAAGAGGACTTGGGCCGGCGACCGGAGAAGACTTGGGGAGTGTCAGTGGTTTCATGAGGTTGGGCCATTCGTCCCCCTGTTGGGCGCGGCATATCAGCCGCTCGAAGCGTGTCAGGGGGTCCAGTGGCCGCGAGGCTGTCCCTGGACTCCATCCCACATACCAACAGGTTACCCCGAGGCTGTGGATGCATATTTATTAATGCCTCAGAAATACATCATATTTGATGATTGCCGAGGTGTGGATTCTATGAAAAACTCACTCGCGTTGAATTTCGCTCCGCAGGCTCCTCCGGACCCTTTGCGGGGTAGAGGCGGAATTGGAGCCCAAAATGAAGTTTGCCATTGAAACCAATGAAGTTCTCGAGTTGCAGGTTGACCTGCTGGTCATTGTCGCCTTTGAGGAGAAGCTGGACATGGCGTTCCGCTTCAAGGAGGTGGACAAGGAGCTCGAGGGACTGCTGAGCAGCCTGGCGGAGGAGGAGGACTTCACCGCCAAGGAGGACCAGAGCCTGCTGATCCACACCCACGGGCGCATCGGCCCCAAGCGGGTGATGCTCTTCGGCCTGGGGAAGCGGGAAGAGTTCCAGGTGCCGGACACCCGGCGGTATGGCGCCATCGGCGCGCGCTCCGCTCGTGGTCGCAAGTGCGAGACCATGGCCATCACGCTGCCTCCCCTGGACACCTCGGCCATGGAACTGGCCGTGCAGTTTTTGGTGGAGGGGGCGCTCATGGGCGCCTACCGTTTCGACAAGTACCGCGACAAGGAAGCCCGGACCAAGGAGACCCTCACCACGGTGCACATCCCCGTGGATCCCGATCGCCTCAACGGCGAACGCACCGCTCCCCTGAGCCTGGCTGTGGCCCGGGGCGAGATCATCGCCGGGGCGGTGAACTGGACCCGGGACCTGGTCAACGAGCCGGGCTCGGTGATGACCCCCACCCGCCTGGCCGACCTGGCCCAGGGGCTGGCCAAGGACGGCGACGTCACCTGCAAGGTCCTGGGCCCCAAGGAGTGCGAAAAGCAGAAGATGCGGCTGCTGATGGCGGTGGCCAGCGGCAGCGCCATGGAGCCGAGGTTCATTCACCTGACCTACAAGCCCAAGGGCAAGGAGAAGCCGAAGCGGAAGCTGGTGCTGGTGGGCAAGGGCATCACCTTCGACTCCGGCGGGCTCTCGCTCAAGCCCGGCGCCTCGATGCAGGACATGAAGGTCGACATGGCCGGCGCCGCGGCCGTGCTCGGCGTGGCCAAGGCCCTGTCTCCCCTGGGCATCAAGGCCGAGGTGCACCTGTTGGTGCCCACCTGCGAAAACATGCCCTCGGGCAGCTCCTACCGGGTGGGCGACGTGGTCACCGGCATGGCCGGCAAGTCGGTGGAGATCCTCAACACCGACGCCGAGGGCCGGCTGATTTTGGCCGACGCCCTGGCCTACGGGGTCAAGCTGGGGGGTGACGAGATCATCGACCTGGCCACCCTCACCGGCGCCTGCATGGTGGCGTTGGGGCCCCACGTGGCCGGCGTCATGGGCAACGACCGGGCCATGGTGGAGCGCTTCCTCGCCTCGGCCCGCCGGGCCGGCGAGGAGGTCTGGGCTTTGCCCCTGCCCCGGCGGCTCAAGGAGCAGCTCAAGAGCCCCATCGCTGACATGAAGAACATTGGCGACCGCTGGGGCGGCGCGCTGACCGCGGGCCTCTTCCTCAAGGAGTTCGTGGACAAGACGGCCTGGATTCACCTGGACATCGCCGGCCCGGCCAGCGCGGACAAGGAGTGGGGGCATGTGGTCAAGGGCGGCACCGGCTTCGGCGTGGCCTCTGTGCTGGAGTACCTGCGCTCCGTGGAGTAGTTACTCTCCCAACTCTCTCAACTTCCCCTTGACGTGCCTATCACTGCTGCCTAGACTGCGCCCCAATATGAGTCGTGATGATGCAATAGAGTTCGATGGAGTAGTTACCGAGGTCCTCGCTGGGGGCCTCTTCCGCGTGGAAATTGCCGAGGGTCATACGGTGCTGGCGCACCTGTCGGGCAAGATGCGCAAGTTCCGCATTCGTATCGTGCTGGGCGACCACGTGACCGTTGCCGTCTCGCCCTACGACCCTACCCGCGGCCGGATTACCTACCGCGCCAAGTAACTCCCCAGGCTTCAGGCTTTGGGCTTCTGCCTTCAGGCCTTGCATCGGGCGCATGTCCCGATGGGCTATCGCTGTGTCCGCCGGGCCTTCACTATCGGGCTCATTTCCCCACGCAGAAGGTGTCGAACACCGCGTCCAGCACCTCCTCGGTGTAGGTCTCCCCGGTGATCTGTCCCAGGGCCTCGAGGGCCGCGCGGTAGTGCTCCACGGTGAGCTCCGGCGGCAAGGACCGCTTTAGCGCCTGCTCCCCCTCGGCCAGGGCCTGCCGGGCCGCGTCCAGAGCGTCGCGTTGCCGAGCGCGGGTGATCATCACCGTCTCGGCCTGGTCCGCGTCCACCTCCGCGTCTTCGTCGCCCAGGCCCCGGAGCACGGCGGCGCGCAGGGCGTCCAGGCCGTGGCCGGTGGTAGCCGAGGTGCAGACAACGGCCACGACGTTGCCCCCGGGCTCACCGGGGCCCACTCGACTGGCGCCGCAGAGGTCCTGCTTGTTGGCCACCAGCACCACGGGCTGGGGGCCCTTTGGCGGCGCCGGCGCGGCCCCGCCGGCCAGGTCCACCACGTGGATCAGCAGGTCGGCTCGAGCTATCACCTCCCGGGCCATGTCCTGGCCCGCCCGCTCCAGCCCCGACGCGGGCGTCGGGCGGGCGCCGGCGGTGTCCACCAGCACCACGCGCCGGCCGTCCCAGGCCACCTCGGCCTCGAGGTAGTCCCGGGTGGTGCCCGGCTCCTGGTCGACCAGGGCCCGACGGCTCTGAAGCAGGGCGTTGAACAGGCTGGACTTGCCCGCGTTCACCGGCCCGACCAGGGCCACCACCGCGCCGTCCAGGCGCCGGCCAACCCGGTAGCTGCGGGCCAGGGCGTCCACCTGCCGCCTGACCTCCCGGTGCTGCGCCAGCAGCCGCGGCGTCGAGTCGGGCTCGTCGACGTCCTCGGCGAAGTCGATGCCCGCCTCGAGGTCCGCGGCCACCCGCAGCAGCTTCTGACGTAGCTCTTTTACGCGCCGGCCCAGGGCGCCGGCCAGGGTGGCCGCGGCGTTGTGCGCTGCCCGCTCGCTGCGGGCGGCGATGAGCTGCGCCACGGCCTCGGCCTGGGCCAGGTCGAGCCGCCCGTTGAGGAACGCCCGACGGGTGAACTCCCCCGGCGCGGCCAGGCGCGCGCCCAGCGCGAGGGTCACGGCCAGCACGCGGTCGAGGTTCAGCTCGCCACCGTGGCCGAAGAGCTCCACGACGTCCTCGCCGGTGTAGGAGCGCGGCGCCAAGAAAGCGCAGACCATCACCTCGTCGACGCGCTGCCCCGCTGCGTCTCGCAGCCAGGCGCGGCGCATGCGGCGCGGCGTCAGCGCGGCGGGTCGCAGCCCGCAGGCGTCGCCGAGGATGTCCAGCGCCCGCGGTCCGCTGAGGCGCACCATACCCACCGCACCCGGTCCCCGGGGCGTGGCGATGGCAGCGATGGTGTCGGTGATCGGCGAGATCGGAGGGGTAGCCATGACCGCCTCCTGGAGAGGCTGGGTTACTCCTGCACAGGCTTGACGAGGACCCGCTTGTGGATGCCGTCCCCCTCGCTGTGGGTGGTCACGCCGGGCTCCTCCTTGAGGGCCACGTGGATCACTCGCCTGTCGTGGGCGCCGAGCGGGTTGAGCGCGATGGTCTTGCCCGTGCTGGTGGCCTCCTCGAGCAGGACCTTGGCCAGCTCGGTGAGGGCCTCCTTGCGGCGCTCGCGGTAGCCGCCGTCGTCCACGACGATGGGGCACTTGATGCCCTTGCTGTTGATGGCCCGCGCCAGGAGGTACTGCAGGGCGTCCAGGGTCTGGCCCTTTTTGCCCACCAGCTCGCGCTCCTCATCGCCGACGATGTCCAGCAGGATGCGCTCGTCCTCCATCTGGGACTGGACCTTTAGACCCTCGTAGCCCATGCGCTGGATGATGCCGGCCAGCAGCTCGGATGCCTGCTCGCAGAAAGTGTTTTCGTCGACCTCTGGTGTTTTTTCCATGCTTATTTCTTCTTCTTCCTACGCTTCTTTTTGGCCTTGCCCTTGGTTTTTCTCGGCTGCTGACCGGGCTCTGGCGCCATCTCATCCTGCCGACGCGCCTTGCGAGCTCGCGTTCTGGCGGGGGGCTTGCTGCTGGCCGCCTTGGCGGCCTCTGCCTGCTTTTTGATGTTGGCTGCCAGGTCCTTGTCGGGGTCGGTCTTGTTCATATAATACTGGTGCGCCATTGTCAAAACGGTGTTGACGAAGATGTAGAGCGTCAGCCCTGACGGCAAGAACAGCATCATGAAGGTGAAGAACCCGGGCATGAAGTACTTCATCATCTTGGCCTGGGTCCCCTCCATGGGCTGGGGGGTGATGGCCTGCTGGCCGTACATCGCGATGCCCATGGCGATGGGCAGCACGTAGTACGGGTCGGGCGCGGTCAGGTCGCTGATCCAGCCGAAGAACGGGCTGCGGTACAGCTCCACCGAGTTACCGAGGGTGCGGTAGAGCGCGAACCAGATCGGCATCTGGATCAGCATCGGCAGACACCCCCCGAGGGGGTTGACCTTGTGCACCTTGTAGAGGCTCATCATCTCCTGGTTGAGCCTGTTTTTGTCGTCGCCGTACTTCTCCCGCAGCAGGTCGATCTGGGGCTTGAGGTGCGTCATCTTCTTCATGGACCGCATGCTCTTCTGGGTCCAGTAGAGGGTGAGCAGCTTGACCACCAGGGTCAGCAGGATGATGGCGATGCCCCAGTTGCCGAACACCGAGTGGAACTTTTTCAGCAGCCAGAGCATGGGCCGGCAGAGCATCATGAACCAGCCGAAGTCGATGGCCTGGTTGAGCCCGATGTCGCCGTCCTTGGTGGGCCCCTTGACGGCGTCGAGCACGCTGAGTTCCTTGGCGCCGAGGTAGATCGAAAACTTCCAGCTCTTCTCCTTGCCCGGCGCCAGCCTGAACCGCTTGTACTTCAGCGTGGACTGGATGACGTTCTCCTTGCTGCGCACCAGGTTCAGATCGCAGTACTTGGGATCGCTGTCCTGGGGCACCACGGAGGTGAGGAAGTAGCGGTCGCCCGAGCCGATCCACCAGACCGTACCGCTGTTGCTGGAGAACTCTCCCTCGCCCATGCCGCAGCTGCCCGCGGAGCAGTTTGAGTCGGTGCCCTTGATCGAGTCGCGGCTGCGCCGCTGAATCTCCATGCCGTCGTGGCAGGTCACCGTGGGGATGCGCGGATAGGGGTTGGTCATGGCCGGCTTGGCCAGGGTCGGGTCGTGGTAGTTGTACAGGCTCAAAAGCAGGCGCTGAGAGAGCCGGCGGTCGGAGAGGTTTTTGACCTTGAGCTTGAAGTCGATGAGCGTGCCGCTCTTTTTGACGGTGTACAGCTTGTCCACCTGCACCTGAGCGTCCTTGTAGGTGTAGCTCACCTGAGTGGTGGTCCGCTTGGTCAGGCTGTACTCGGCGTTGGCCGGCAGGGAGATGCCCTCGTCGCCTTCCTCCACCTTGAACTTCGTCGCCAGGGGCCAGGGGCCCTCGCCCTTGCGGGTGAAGACCAGGTCGACCTGCTCCAGCTTGCCGTCGCGCATGAGCTTGTAGCGCGGGTGCTGCAGCACCCAGTGGCGCAGGGCGCCGCCGTTGCTGGTGAAGGCGCCCGTGGCCACCTTGCCCGCCTTGACCCTCGCCTTCTTGCCCTCCACGGTGCTGGACCGGGGGCCCGTCTTGGCGCCAGTGACCTTCTCGGCCTGGGTCGGCTTGCCGCCTGCCTTGGGCTCGGCCTCGGGCGCGTCCTTGGTCTCGGCGGTCTTGGCGCCCTTGGTCTCGCCCGCGCCGGTCTTGGCCGCGGCGGACTTGGCCTGCTTCGGCTGCGGCTTCGGTGGGTTGACGTAGTGCTGAATGTACTGCCAGGCGATGAGGATGCCCACGCAGATGACCACGGTGATCAGCACGTTTTTTGAGCTGCCCATCAGCTAGTACCTCCTAGCCTCTCCGGCGGGTCGTAGCCGCCCTTGCAGAGAGGTTGACAGCGCAGGAGCCTCCAGACAGTGAGGGCCACGCCTTTAAACAGGCCGTAGCGCTGCAAGCTCGTCACGGCATACTCCGAGCAGCTGGGCGCGAAGCGACAGCATGGCCCGAGCACCGGCGAGATGATCAACTGGTAGCCGGCGATGAGCCACAGCAAAAAACGGGTCAACGCCCGCGACACTGCGCCGATGATCACGGCTCGCGCCCTCTGGCGGCGGCTTTCAGCTGCCGGGCCAGGGTGCCGAGCTGGCGTCCCAGGTCGTGGTAGCCGGCTCTCACCACCGAGTTCTTGGCCACGAAGACGATGTCCAGACCATCGGGCAGGCGCGCCTTGTTCCGGCGGTAAACTTCACGCACCAATCGCTTGACGCGGTTGCGTTCAACCGCGTTGCCCACCTTTTTGGTCACGGTCACTCCGACCCGGGTTCGTCCGGACGCCACGGGCCTCACGAAGACGAGCAAGTCCCGCAGGTGCAGCTTTCGCCCCCCGCGCTGCACCGCCAAAAACTCCCGGCGCTTCCTGAGGCGGTCTCGCTTCGTAAAGGTCTCGTCTTTCAAGAATTTTAAAACCGCGCGCTTCGAGATAGCCGCAGGGGTTTACTTCTTCGGCATCTTGACCGTCAGGCGTTTGCGGCCCTTGCGGCGCCTGCGGTTGATCACCTTCCGGCCCCACTTGTCGCGCATGCGCGAGCGGAAACCATGAACCCTGCTTCTTCTCTTATTATGCGGCTGATAGGTCCGCTTCACTGCAATTCTCCGTCAAAAAAAGAGACTCTCGTTATCAACGTTCGCATCACCTGTCAAGAAACGATGGTGACGACTGTGACGCTGTCAATGGCTGGCGACCATTTTGCTGCCCGTTCCGCGCCGCCAACTGCGCCCTATCTCCTCCCATGGATCCATGCCGGGCTGCAAGTAAAAAACTGGGATCCATCACTTTCTGTCTGGATCCAACCCCTTAGCCGAGCGGCCCTCCATCCCGCTGGCCTGACCGGTATCGGCCAATTTGGAGTTTCAATAACGATATTAAATAATTACGATCCTTTCTCCACAGGCAGAGGTCTGCTTTCCCCCACCTGACTGAGGACCACCAACTTTTTATCCAGCGATTCGGAACGGATGTGAGACCCCGGCCTTTTTGTTCTTGCGCAACGCTTTCTCGGCTTGCTAGTTCAGAAGGTGTCGCAGACGAGGTTTTCAACATCTGACCTTTTTGATGGATCCAGGAAGATTTGGAGAGGTTTTGTGGGGAGTGCGGGTTTGAAGAACGTTCCGTGGATCCAGGGTCGGACCTTCCTGTGGACAGTTTCAACAGAAACAGATTTAACCTTCTAAAATTACATGTAAAAAAAGTATTCACATGTAACGGGGATATTGTGTCTAACTCCACACAACCAAACACCGACGAGATCACAGGCCCGGAGGTCTGGCAGAAGGCGCTCAAGGCTCTGGCCGAGCGCATCAAGCCGCACAACTTCGACATGTGGCTGCGCCCCATCTCCTGCCACTCCGTGGAAGGGGAGGAGATGGTGCTCCGGGCGCCCAACCGCTACATCAAGGAGTGGTTCGAGGACAACTACCTGCCCATCGTAATCCAGGAACTGCGCAACCAGACCAAGACGAAGTACACGGTCACGCTGGAGCTGGACGAGAGCCAGCCTGAGCCGAGCCCCGATGCGCCGCCGCCGATGAAGGTGCCGGAGAGAACGCTCAGCGGCTGGAACTACGAATTCAACGACCGCTACAACTTCGACTCCTTCGTCGTGGGGCCGTCCAATCAGCTGTCCCACGCCGCGGCTCAGGCCGTGGCCGAGATTCCGGCGGCCAAGTACAACCCGCTGTTCATCTACGGCGGCGTGGGGCTGGGCAAGACCCACCTGCTCTGCGCCATCGGCCACGAGATACGCCAGCGCCGGCCCAACTTCCGCGTGGCCTACCTGTCGTCCGAGCGGTTCCTCAATGAGTACATCAACCACCTGCGCTCCCGCCGCCTGGACGACTTCCGCGCCAAGTTCCGCGACCAGTGCGACGTGCTGCTGATGGACGACATCCAGTTCATCGCCGGCAAGGACCACACTCAGGACGAGTTCTTCCATACCTTCAACTCGCTGTACGACTCCAACCGGCAGATCGTGGTCACCTCCGACAAGTACCCCCACGAGATACCGGACCTGGAGGAGCGCCTGCGCACGCGGTTCCAGTGGGGGCTCATCGCCGACATCCAGCAGCCCGAGCTGGAGACCAGGGTGGCCATCCTGATGAAGAAGGCCGAACTGGACAACATCCCGCTGCCCGACGAGGTGTCGTTCTTTCTGGCCAAGAACATCAAGTCCAACGTGCGCGAGCTGGAGGGGTCGCTCATCCGCCTGGCCGCCCTGGCCTCGCTTAAGAACGTGGATATCACCGTCGACTTCGCGGCCGAGACGCTCAAGCAGTTCCTCTCCCAGACCTCGTCGAGTCTCACCATCGAGGCCATCCAAAAGGAGGTGGCGTCCTACTTCGGCCTCAAGATAAGCGACCTGCGCAGCGCCAAGCGGCACAAGGCCGTGGCGCGGCCGCGGCAGATCGCCATGTTTCTGTCGCGGCAGCTGACCAGCTCGAGCTTCCCCGAGATTGGCCAGCGCTTCGGGGGCAAGGACCACTCCACGGTCATCGCCGCGTGCAAGAAGATCAAGACGCTGTCCGAGACCGACCTGTCGGTGAAATCCGCCGTGGACACCCTGCAGCGGCAGCTTCAGCTGTGACAGTTTTAAGTAGACATCGAGTGCCTGTTGATGAACCCTGGTGTTGGCGTGTTGAAGAGCTGTGAAAAAATGAAGGAGGGTGATTTCACCTCATTTTCAAACCAGCTTTTCCCCATGTCGTCTTTCGGGCGATCAACTGCGATTTCGAGGAGCTGACGGAGTTTTTCCTCAATTCACAGGCCATAATAAGAATACTGTTTTGATCTTTAATAGAGGATCCTAATATTCACCTCTGTGGAGAACAGGCAATGGAAATCAAGATCAAGAAAGATGAGTTTCTCAAAGGACTCTACCTGGCCCAGAGCATTGCCGATCGAAAGAGCACCATGCCCATCCTGGCCAACGCCCTCATTCGTAGCGAGGGCAAGGACTCCATCGTCTGCGCGGCCACGGACCTGCGGGTCAGCGTGGTGGCCGAGTCGAAGGCAGAGGTGCTGGAGGAGGGCGGCCTGAGCATCACGGCCAAACACCTCTTCGACATCATCAAGAACGTCCCCGGTCAGGACATCCACTTCAAAAAGACCGAGAACAACTGGGCCGAGATAACCTCGGGCAAGGCGCACTACCAGGTGGTCGGTATGTCCAGTCGGGACTTCCCGCGCCTGCCGGACCACAGCGAGCTGGAGTTCGTCGAGGTGGACGCCAAGGTCTTTTGCGAAATGATCAGCAAGACCATCTTCTCCGTCTCCACGGACGAGACCCGGCGCCACCTCAGCGGCATCCTCATGGAGTGGAGCGGCAGCAACGCCACCATGGTCTCAACCGACGGCCACCGCCTGAGCAAGATCGAGATGGAGCTCGGCGAGGGGCTCAACCTGGAAGAGGGGGTGATCATCCCGCGCAAGGGCCTGCTGGAGATTCGTCGACTGCTGGACGGCCTGGAGGGCAGCTGCGACCTCGGCCTCAAGGACGGCAACCTGGTCATCCGCGCCAAGGACGTGGTGCTGACCATCAAGCTGGTCGACTCCAAGTTTCCGCCCTACGACCAGGTGGTGCCCAAGAGCAACGACAAGCAGATCGTCCTCGACCGGCTGCTCTTTTTGGACTCGCTCAAGCGCATCTCCATCATGTCCTCGGACCGCAACAAGGGCATCCGCATCGACCTGGAGCCGGGGCAGCTGCGGGTCAGCAGCGACAACCCCGACCTGGGCGAGGCCCACGAAGACCTGGACATCGACTACGACGGCGAGAAGCTCTCCATCGGCTTCGACGCGCGGTACTTCCTCGACATCCTCAACGAGATCGACGATGAGAACGTCACGCTGGAGTTCTCCGGCGAATTGGACCCGGGCCTGGTGCGGCCGGAGAAGAGCGACAAGTACATCGGGGTGGTCATGCCGATGAGGCTGTAGGGTTCAGGCTTCAGGCTCTTCAAAGTTTGTAGCTCTTCCGTGATCGTACAGCGCGTCGAGACCCGGAGGTTTCGCAACCTCGTGGACCAGGTGGTGGAGCCTGGCGCGCGGTTCAATGTGCTGGCCGGAGATAACGCCCAGGGCAAGACCAACTTCCTCGAGGCCGTCAACCTGGTGGCCACCCTGCGGCCATTTCGTGCCAGCCGCAACGCGGAGGTCATCGCCTTCGGCGCGGAGCGCGCCCTGGTGCGGGCCACCATCCGCAGCATGGAGTTGACGCGGGAGCTGTCGGTGGACGTCGGGCCGGCGGGCAAGAAGGTGCGCTCGGACGGCAAGGCGCCGCGCAGCTCGGTGGACTATCTCGACGGCCTCTCGGTGGTGCTCTTCACGCCTGACGACCTGCAGGTTCCGCGGGGCAGCCCCGGGCCCCGGCGCAAGCTGCTGGACCGCTCCGTGGCCAGCGTGTGGCCGACCTACGTCGCCCTGACCCGGGACTACCAGAAGGTACTCACCAGCCGCAACCGGGTGCTCAAGGACGCTCCGGCGGGCGTGCGGGACCTGCTGGAGGTGTACGACCAGCAGCTGTCCGAGCTGGGCGCGCGCATCGTGGCCGGGCGTCTACGCTACCTGCGCAGCATCGCCGACGTGCTGTGCGAGACCTTCGCCAGCATCGTGCGCTCGGGCGTCGACTGCGAGGTGGTCTACCGCACCAGCGACGCGGTGCGCGAGGCCGGGGTGCGCATCGCCGATCTGGAGCCCGTGCTGCGGCAGCAGCTGCGCGACAACCTGCCCGAGGACCTGGCCCGTCGCTCCACCCGGGTGGGCCCGCACACCGACGACCTGGAGTTCTTTCTCGACGGGCGTAACACCCGCAGCTTTGGCTCCCAGGGGCAGGTGCGGGCGGTGGTGCTGGCCCTGCGCATCGCCCAGATCAAGGACACCCATGACAAGCTAGGATTTCACCCCGTGCTGCTGCTGGACGACGTCTCCAGCGAACTCGACAAGGACCGTAATACCTATCTATTCGATTTTATTTCGCAAATATCCTGCCAATGTTTTTTGACCACCACACGCCCCGATTTGATCCACCTCAAGGAAGATCGTCTTGATTTTCAAGTGGTTAACGGATCCATCACGGTCACGAAATAGCCCGATTTTCCTTTACTAGGCAACGGGGGTGTGGTAAACACACTAGGTTACCGGAATATCAGAAAAAATTGGCTATTTCGACACTGCCACCGAGGACGTTCTGACCCATGGAAGACAAGCCCCACGACGACGTTGAGCGTACAGAGCCTCAGACCAACGGCGAGGACTACGATGCCGAGTCGATCAAGGTCCTGCGCGGCCTCGACGCGGTGCGCAAGCGGCCGGGCATGTACATCGGCGACACCGATGACGGCACGGGCCTGCATCACATGATCTACGAGGTGGTGGACAACTCCATCGACGAGGCCCTGGCCGGTCATTGCGACAACGTGGAGGTACGCATCCGCTTCGATGGGTCGATTTACATCGAGGACAACGGCCGCGGCATCCCAACGGGGATGCACCCCGAGGAGAACGTCTCCGCGGCCGAGGTCATCATGACCACCCTGCACGCCGGCGGCAAGTTCGACGACAACAGCTACAAGATCTCGGGCGGGCTCCACGGCGTGGGCGTGTCGGTGGTCAACGCGCTCTCCGAGTGGCTCAAGCTGAAGATATGGCGCGAGGGGGGCGTGTTCCGCCAGACATACGACCACGGCGAGCCGGTGGCGCCCCTGGAGCGCGACGGCGACACCGAGCGAACGGGCACGTCCATCTCCTTCAAGCCGGACCCCGAGGTTTTTTCCTTCACGGAGTTTTCCGTCGACATCATCGCCCGCCGCATGCGCGAGCTGTCCTACCTCAACCAGGGCATCAACATCGCCGTGACCGACGAGCGCGAGGACAAGCGGCGGGAGTATTTTTCCGAGGGGGGAATCGCCTCCTTCATCGAGTACCTCAACCGCAACAAGGTGCCGACCCACGAGGACGTGATTCACCTTCAGGGCGAGCGCGACGACATCGGCGTGGACGTCGCCCTGCAGTGGAACGACTCGTACCAGTCCCTGGTCAAGTGCTACACCAACAACATCCCCAACCGGGACGGCGGCACGCACCTCACGGGCTTCCGCTCTGCGCTTACCCGCAGCGTCAACAACTACGGCCAGGCCCAGGGTCTGCTCAAGGAGCTCAAGGCAAATCTTTCGGGTGACGACCTCAAGGAGGGGCTCACCGCCATCATCACGGTCAAGCACCCCGACCCGAAGTTCAACAGCCAGGTCAAGGAGAAGCTGGTCTCCAGCGAGGTCAAGGGCATCGTGGAGACGGTCATGGGCGAGCACCTCGCCCGCTACCTCGAGGAGAACCCAAAGCAGGCCAAGAGCATCATCGACAAGGCGGTGACCGCGGCACGGGCCCGGGAGGCAGCGCGCAAGGCTCGCGAGCTGGTGCAGCGCAAGGGAGCGCTCGACTCCTCGTCGCTGCCGGGGAAGCTGGCCGACTGCCAGGAGCGAAACCCGGAGATGGCGGAGATTTTCGTGGTGGAGGGCGACTCCGCCGGCGGCTCGGCCAAACAGGGCCGCGACCGCAAGTGTCAGGCCATCCTTCCCCTGCGCGGCAAGATTCTCAACGTGGAGAAGGCGCGCTTCGACAAGATGCTCTCGTCCCAGGAGATCGCCACGCTGATCACCGCGCTGGGCTGCGGTATCGGCGAGGAGCACTTCGACATCGAGAAGCTGCGGTACCACAAGGTCATAGTCATGACCGATGCCGACGTGGACGGTTCTCACATCCGCACGCTGCTGCTGACCTTCTTCTTCCGCCACATGCAGGAGCTGGTGGACCGCGGCTACCTCTACATAGCTCAGCCGCCGCTGTTCAAGGTCAAGAAGGGTAAAAAGGAGATTTACCTCAAAAACGAATCCTCCATGGACGAGTACGTCATCCAGAGCGCCACCGACGACCTGCAGCTGGTGTCACAGGGCGGCGCCGTTGTGGAGGGCGCGCAGCTTCGCGAGCTGGTCTTCCGCTCCCTGCGCTATCGGCGAGTGTTCAACAAGCTCATGCGTCGCGGGGACGGCCGCGTGCTGGACACCGTGTTGCGACAGCGCGGCATCACCACCGACGTGCTCCACGACGAGGAGTTGCTCACCGGGGAGCTGCAGCGATGCCAGGAGACCCTCGAGAAGAAGCACCCCGACCTGCTGCCGATCAAGTTCATCCTGGAAAAGGACGAGGAGTACGAAGGGCTGCTGGTGGTCTGTGAGACCCGGATGGACGGCGCGCCGCGGCGCACGGTCATCGACGAGGGGTTGGTGGGCGCTCCAGAGTTCAGGGAACTGCGCGTGCTGCAGGACATGTTTCAAAGCCACGGTGAGGCGCCCTTCATCCTCTCCAAAAACGGCAACACGGATGAGCTCGACAGCCTGGAGCACATCATCGATCGCATCGACAAGCTCGGGCGCAAGGGCATCCAGATTCAGCGCTACAAGGGTCTCGGCGAGATGAACCCCGATCAGCTGTGGGAGACCACCATGGACCCCGACTCCCGTACGCTGCTGCAGGTGCGGGTGGACGACAGCGGCGAGGCGGACGGCCTGTTCACCGTGCTCATGGGGGATCAGGTCGAGCCGCGAAGAAACTTCATCTCAAACAACGCGCTCAACGTCAAAAACCTGGATATTTAGCGCGGACGGCCTGTTCACCATGGATATTTAGCGCGGACGGCCTGTTCACCGTGCT
>PVBE011262640.1_pt1 | contig 21585 bp, 20 predicted proteins | sample 1631181 | NCBI WGS metagenome assembly PVBE01 (sample SAMN08397723, study PRJNA350692) | Marine metagenome, whole genome shotgun sequencing project. | isolation source: water | place: Pacific Ocean | collected 2012-04 | reverse complement strand
TACGGTAGGTAGAATGATCCATTTCACTCAGAATTATGCAAGATTATCTCCATCAAGCGCCTTTTCTATGCATTTACGGGTGATTTTCTCAGCCTCGCCTTCCAGCAGACTTTCCATTGCTAAAGTTGTCTTATTTCGGCTTCCTTTCGGCCGTCCCGCCGGGTTTCAGCTTAAACCCGCTTTAAAGCCCTTTTGTCCTTTTTGTACGGCTTTATTTTTTTCCGCGTTGATTCGTTTCTGGACCCCATCGAGAAAAATGTTCACCGCCTTGCTGGAAAAACACCTCTCGACCTACCACCTCATTATGGGGATTATACATGGCTTGACGAACTTAGGCGGTGCCTTGCTGGCTGTTCTAGCAAGTGGAGTAAGCACGGATAAAGTGGCAATTAGGTATATAATTGCTCATTATTACTTGGTATTCAGCTTTATCCAGATGCTGATATTGGGGATCTTTATGAGGCAGCACGATATGCTGATTGCCAACTCGCCAACGGCAGTGATATCAGCTTCTGTGTACCTTCTTGTCGGCAACCGTATTTTTATCCATACCAACAGACAATACTATAATTTTGCCATGAACATATTCATGGTAGTATTTGGAGTAATAGTATTTCTGAATTTCTAGTCATTAATGTCGGTTCAAGTGTCTTCTACCGATATGTGATTATGAATTTAGGAAAATACCGAGCAACTTTTTGCCACTATAGGCTCAATTTTTTTCCCAAATCTATTTCTATCTTATTGATATTTATATATCAATGAGTTCCTAATCAGATGGTATCGTAAATTTCGTCGCGAATCGGTACATACCGGTTAGGATTAAATTACTAGGCCGACATCGAAATCAACCGGAATAAAGACCGAAAAAATCCTCGTTACCCTTGGCCCATCATCGCTGGATCAAAAAACTGTCGAGCAGTGCGCCGAGTTTGGCGTTTATGTTTTCAGGATAAATCTGTCCCATACGCCGATCAAGAATCTGGAGCCGACGATCCGGCTTATTCAGTCATGGACCGATGTGCCGGTGTGTCTTGATACAGAGGGGGCGCAGCTAAGAAACGGGTTGATGGCGAGCGAGAACGTTGCTTTCCAAAAGGGCGATATCGTTAAAATTCATCATGCGCCAATTATTGGCGATGGCATGAATATTTCTTTCAATCCCGGCAACGTTTCCGACCAGCTGGAAATAGGTGATGAGATTCAGGTGGATTTCAACCATGTCCTCTTCAAAATTACAGAAAAAAGTGATGAGCATTATCTGGCCGAAGTAATGTCGGGCGGCGCCATCGGCAGCAATAAAGCGGCTGACGTGAACCGTGATCTGAACTTCGAAGCTCTGACGGGAAAAGACTTTCAGGCCATTGAAATTGGTCGGGCCAACGGCATCGAAAATTTTCCTGTGTCCTTCGCCAACCGCCCCGAAGACGTTATGTTGATGCGGGATAAATGCGGGCCAGACGCCAATATTATCTGCAAAATTGAAAGCCCCTCCGGCGTGTTCAATCTGGAAGGCATCTTGGAACAGACGGACGAAATCCTCATTGATCGGGGCGACTTATCCCGGCGTGTTCCCATTGAGCGCATTCCGTTTTTGCAACGGCGGATAATTTCCATCGCCCGATCCATACAGACGCCAGTATATGTCGCCACTAACTTGCTGGAATCCATGGTCACCACCCGTTTGCCCAATCGAGCCGAGGTTAATGATGTGGTCAGTACTTTGGAGATGGGAGCGAACGGTCTAATTTTGGCGGCCGAAACCGCCATCGGCAAACATCCCGTCGAAGCGGTGAAAATGGTGCGGGCCTTGATCGACGAATATGAGCGCTGGACGCCCAATACCAGCATTGACGAAATATTACGGGATTAATTTTGATCTTAGGCCTTAACGACTTTATCCAGGTTGCCTAAATCAGCGCTGATAACGTTGCGAGTATCGACAATCAATCGGCTGTTATCGAACAATTCAGTGGCGTTAATATTATCATGATCGGTGCAAATGAGCGTCGCGTCATAGGATTGGATATTTTCCGTCGACCACTCAATGGACCGACGTCCAGCTAACGCGGCATGTTTCCGGGTTGTGGGAATTTCTGGCACGAAGGGATCAAAATATTCAACCTTAGCGCCTTTTTCCTCCAATAGCTTAATCAAAGAAAAAGCGGGACTTTCCCTGGTGTCATTTACATTTTTCTTATAAGCAAGGCCGATCAATAAAATTGATGCGCTACTTACATCCGTATCGAATCGGTCCTTAAGGGCTGTTTCCAAACGAGTCACCACATAGTTAGGCATGGCCGTATTAATCTGGCCCGCCAACTCGATAAACCGGGTCTCCAGACCGAATTGTTTGGCCCGCCAGGTCAGGTAAAAAGGATCAATGGGGATGCAATGGCCGCCCAATCCAGGCCCGGGATAGAAAGGCATAAAGCCGAAGGGTTTGGTCTTGGCCGCTTCGATGACCTCCCAGACATCAATGCCCATTTTGTCATAGATGACCTTTAATTCGTTGACCAAGGCAATGTTCACGGAGCGGAAAATATTTTCGGTCAGTTTGACGGCTTCCGCCACATCCATGGAACTGACAGGCACCGTTTTAACGACAATCTGATTGTAGAGGGCTAAAGCGAGATTTTGGGCGTCTTCACCATCGCCGCCGACCACTTTAGGAATGGTCGATGTGCCGAATTTTGGATTACCGGGATCCTCCCGTTCTGGCGAATAGGCGAGATAAAAATCCACGCCGGACTTCATGCCGCCTTTCTCGAACAGGGGCCGCAAGACTTCGCTGCAGGTGCCGGGATAGGTGGTTGATTCCAGAACAATCAATTGGTCTTTGCGGATATAGGGGAAAATGGCTTCGGCAGTTGAAATGACATAACCCAAATCCGGTTTTCCATCATTGGTCAAAGGCGTCGGGACGCAGATGAGAATAGCGTCCATCCCGGTAATTTGTGAGAAATCACCGGTGGCTGACAAGCGCCCGTTTTCGATATGTTTTTTGATGCTGTCATCGGCGATATGGCTGATATAGGACTGGCTTTCTTGTAAACGATCGATTTTTTCCTGATCCACATCGAACCCGGTGACGCTGAAAGCATTTTCAGCCAATGTAAGCGCCAAGGGTAATCCCACATAACCCAGCCCGATAATTCCAACCTGGGCGAAGTTATCGTTAAAAGACTCTATCAATTGATCAATTTTTTCAGCCATGGCGCAAACTAACCGTTTAGGGATAATTTGCAATCAACTTGGTGAAGAAAGAAATTCGGAAATTTAAATCCGGCTGAACCGCCATTTCGATATTTCACTGGCACTGGCAAGAGGACCGAACACGACGATCTGCTGGGTGCGCCGCCTCGGCTGATTGCCGTCGAAATAGATGCTTTCTTCCAAGGCGATGGATCGGTCTGTTGAAGTGAACCGCCAACCCTTACCGCGCCGGGGTTTCAACAAGGCGGAGCATTTATCCTGCAGGACTGTCGCCTGGACATTGGGGTGAAGATGAAACCGCAAGGAAAAGCGATGCCCGCCGGTGCCGATAAGATTATCTTCTCCCTGAATTTCACCGCCATCGGGAGCCAGCATGATCAGGCGTCGGTGGGTTAATCCAAAGGGTTTGTTATAGCCGTTGTAACTAGCCTCGATGATTGTACTGCTGTCGATCTCTCGGCGGCTTGATGTTACATGACCGGGACTCCTGAGATAGCCGCCGTCCAGATTTATTTGCGATGAATTGACGTCATCGACGACGATAGTTGAATGGGCGGCGGTTGAACGGAGCGCCTGTCGCCAGTCCGGGGGTGCCATTTCCGGCATGCCGCAATTGACAATAATGCGGTCGTGTCCGGCGCTCATTTCGAAAGCTAGGGTGCCGGCGTGTGCCCATTTATTAGCGTCTTTAGAAGGCGGCGCGCCGGCATCCAGAATAATCTGGGTCCGTCCTGCCGAAAGCCTGTGAAATCCTGAATGAGGAGCGCTGGAAAGCGCTTTTCCCTTAACATCGGCCTTGGATAGGACGGCATCAATATCCGTCGGTTTTCCCGCCCGAGCGCCATTGAATAGGGCCAGGCCGCCATCAGCATGACGAAACGCACGTAGTATTGGCGCCATCCGAGTGATAGCGCCGGCCAGCCATAAAGGCGTGTCGAAATGGGCGGCTTTGAAGGTCTCCCGGAGAGCCACCAGTTCTTGCAGGACATTAAAATGGATAAGCGGGTTTCTGGAAAAATGACCGCCATCGGCTTGAATCTGCCGAGCCAGTTCCGTTTCCAAATGCCGCAAACCAAGATGCAGATAATTGTCGCCGGCCGGTAAGGCAATGCCGCAATAGATCAATCCCTTTAAGGCCGCGATCCGGTCGGCGTCGGCCTTGCCTTTTGCGGCTCTCTTGGCGAGTCGACGCGCTTCTTTCGCCAGTTCAGACAGTAGCAGTTCGGTGAATTCATTTGGTGCATCGATGGCGAGAAAGCCGAAATGAGTTAGCCAGCTTTCCAGCCGCCGACCCAGGACCTCAGGTCTTTTGGCAATTGCGTCGTTCTGCCGATTGGCCTCAATCCAGCCGGTAATCAAAGACCGGGCATGGCGCCGTGCTTGCAGCGAGCCGGTTCGACGAAGATGCCTGAGCCAGGAAAATCCGTGTAGGTGTTGGAGCCAGTGTTCACCCGCCTGTTTGGTTAAGTCAGACATTGAGACCAGAGGCAGCCGCTGACCGCCACAGACAAGGCTGCCGGCCATGATGATCTGCCCGGTGGCGGCATCGCCCAGCATCAATTCGGGCGGTGTCCCCAGCAGATGCGACGGCGAGCGCTCGCCGAAAGTTAGTCCGCCGATTGATAAACCCGCTAGCGGGCTCTTTTTAGCAAGCTGCCGGAGGCCGCCGGCGAACGACGGGCGATATGAGGTGGTAAGCGACACGTTCACTCCCCATACAATGTGTCATGTCCACCCCAATTTATCGTCAAAAAGAACGAAAAATTAGTTAACTGCAGCTATGATTTTTCAAAGATAAGGCGGGCCGCAAAAAAGCCGTCCATCCCTCCGTTATCGGGCAGATGACAGGGCAAGGTGCGTAAATCTCCGTTGCTGGATATCAGCTCCGCTATATCGCCGACTTCTCCCGGAACAACAGGTTCCCGGCGCCAATTCGTCGTCTCCTTAAGGAACGCTTCGATGACGTCCGGCCCTTCCTCCGGTTGCAGGGAACAGGTGGCGTAAACGATGAGGCCGCCCGGGCGCACCATTTCCGTTGCTGCCTGTAGCAGCCTGTTCTGGATTTCTTGCGTTTTGAGGACATCGCCAAACTTTTTTGACCTGGCGACATCCGGGTGGCGGCGGATGGTGCCGGTTGCGCTGCATGGCGCATCCAACAAGACGCCGTCTAACAATTTGTCCGGACGCCAAAGGGCGGCATCGGTGCAAATAGTGCGAACATCAAGCCCTAGGCGGGAAAGGTTCTCTGACATGGTTTCGAGACGTCGTTTGGAACGGTCAAGAGCGATGACCTTGGCCCCGCCGGCCGCCAATTGAGCGGTTTTGCCGCCGGGCGCCGCACAAATATCGGCAATGGTTCGGCCCTTGATATCCCCCAATAGCCGGGCGGGTAACGCCGCAGCGGCGTCTTGAACCCACCAGGCGCCATCGCTGAAGCCGGGCAACGTGGTTACCGGCGACGCTTTGTCCAGGCGCAGGCTTCCCGTCGGCAGAATTTGCGCATCCATTTTCTCCGCCCAGATTGTAGGCGTATCCTTAACGGTGATATCAAGCGGCGGCTCGGTCAAATGAGCCTTGGCGATCCGCCGGCAGGTCTCCTCGCCGTAAGCAGCCGACCAGGACCGCCATAACCAGTCCGGCGTATTAAGAAGGGAGGCGTCTAGACGGGGTAAGAGGGTCTCCCCTTCCCGGTCGATCCGGCGCAGGACTGCATTGATGAGCTTCTTGTAGGGGCCCAGCTTTTTACGCTGGGCAAGGTCGACGCTGGTGCTGACCGCGGCATGGGCCGGAATGTCCATGAACATCAATTGGCAGGTTCCCAGCCGGAGGATAATTTTGGCTTCCCGGGCCTTGGGCGGTAATTTTTTATCCAGGCAATGGCTTATTAAAGCGTCAATCTGGCCGAACCGGCGAATGGTCGTGGCGGCTATATTGTAAGCCAGGGCCCGGTCCCTGGCAGCCAGTTTTCCAAGCCGGGGGTGTCCGGCGAATACGCCATCGAACTGGCGTTTCCGGATGAGTACGTCTGCTAAGACGTCAAAGGCAAGGTCCCTGGGCATGAACGTCGATTATCAGCGCATTGGCGTTTAGGCAACGGAGAAATCATTTGGTATGGTCGGGAATGATCGTATATTTCTCACCCATAGACAGAAAAGAATTTCAAGAGCATGAATCTAGAAAAATTGTTTAGCGCGTCTGCCATCGCATCCGTTGCCGAAAGGTTTCCCCTCACCTATTTCGATATTGGATCCAGGGGTGGATTCCAGAGCGATCTCCATCCGCTTTCCTTTGCAGTCAATGCAGTCGGCTTTGAACCTGATCCGATCGAGTATAAACAATTGCAGGATAATCCAGAGGGACTTTGGAAATCGCAACAGATTTTACCCCAAGGTGTTGGCGTTCAGACAGGTACGTATACCCTTTATATCCCAATAGACCCGCAGTCGGCGTCAATATTAAAGCATGATACGTCGATCGGTGAAAAATTCGACAAACGGCAGTTTTTTGAGGTCGATCGAACAAAAGAAATCCAGACCCTCGGTCTCGCAGATGCTCTTTTGGAAACAAATCTGAATTCGATCGATTTTTTGAAAATCGACATTGAAGGGCCGGAACTAAGCATTTTCGAATCATCGCCCGAAGTCATGAGGGAAATCTTGGCCGTAAAAACCGAAGTCTCCTATATTCCCTTCCGTCATGATCAGCCGTTGGCTGGCGAAATAGAGGTCTTCCTTAGGCGCGGTGGTTTTGAGTTGATGGAAATAATGGAGCCGGCCCATTGGCGTCGCCACGGGTATTTGATTCATCCCTACTATTCTTTAGAAACACCGCCCTATTCAAAAGCTCAGATTGTACAAGCAGACTATCTCTTTTTTCGGGATCCTGACACGATCAACGGGAATATTTCACGGCTATTGAAACTATCTCTGATCTCAATGGCGCTAGGTTATTTCGATCATGCCCTGATGATTTTGGAAAGACCGGATGTTGCGGACTATGTTAGGTCCGAGTTTAATTATTCGCCGAAGGAACTCGTTGTTCCTGCGTCGAAATTATTTGGCCGAAAAATGTTTTATCAAGCCGCCTACGGCCAAATACGGGGGCTTACACCGTTTTTGCGATATTGCCGTAATTTGTGGCGATAAAAGCGGGTGCGGTTCACTCTAAAAAGCCAGCGCCGAAATGCCGATGGCGATAAGCAGGACGAAAACAGCCTTGCGGAATATCTGGGCGGGAGCTTTTTTGAAACAGCGGGCGCCCAGCCAAGTTCCGAACATATAGATGGGGATAAGCAGCAGGACACGGATCAGCGTCAATTCCGTAATATTGCCGTTGTATATAATTGTCACCAGAACCATGGGAACCAGGGCGCTGACAGCGATGATGTTATTGGCCCGTTGCACGGCGGCTTCGCCAGGGCCTCCATAAAATAAAGCACCGGGATGGGACTGCCGATACCGCCGAATCCGGCTAGCCAACCGCCCAGTGAGCCGGTGACAATCCACGCCATTAAACCTTTTATACCGCCGCGATCACCGGTGTGCCGCCACCCGGTCATTAAGATCACGGCAATGACGATAACAAATCCGCCAATGGCCCGGCGTACAAAGTCGACTTCCGCATAATTAAAGTGTAAAGACACCAAACGGAGCGGCGAAAAGAACGGCTAACACAATAGGCCAGATCTCCAACCAATCTGCCTGACGCGTTGCCGGGATACAAAGTTGAGCAGTTGAAAAACCCCCGGCCAAGCCCATGATAGCACTTGCTTCTACCGGACCAAAGATGACCACCAGACCAACGCCCAGATCAGATTGGCGCCGAAGCATGTGAAGCCTCGAACCAAGGCGTCCAGAAACCTGGCGCCGGCCACCAGAGTAAGATCGAATGTTAAAATTACCGATTGGTCTAAAATGCAGTTCGCCCTTAAGATCAGGCGAATTTGATAGACGGATTGTCAGTCGTTTAGTAAAGAGAGTATACGAAACTGACAAGCAAGACTCTTTGAACGTTAATTTGGAATCCCCAATGGTCACGTCCTCAGCTAATTATGGAAAAATCGGTAAGTCCGTTTCGGTACCGGAATCAAAAATCAAGAAGGAGCCTCCGATGCCTAAGGAAATCGGTGGTCAAAAAGGGCCCGAACCGACCCGGTTCGGCGACTGGGAAAAAAACGGCCGCTGCACTGATTTCTAGCGCCTCATCTGATTTCATTTGAGGAATAAAATTTCTTAAGAAATTTGTCCAATTTATGTTCGTTAATTTATGTGGTTAAAACGCCGGATTAAGCTGTTAAAAATATCTATGACTGATTTTTTTTGATAATAACAAGTATTTTCGATGTTGCTAGCTCCCCATCGGATTGTTGTTATAATTAGTCTTATCACGCTCGGTTTTGCCATGGTTACGCAAGTTAAAAGCAAGGAAAGGCTGGCTGGACCGGTTGTCGCTAAGATCGTGAAAGTCGTCGATGGGAACACCATCGTAGTGCGGGTAAAAATTTGGCTCGGGCAAGAAATTGAAACCGAGGTTCGGCTCGATGACATTGACACGCCGGAACTCAGAGGCAAGTGTCCGGGGAACGCCAGCTGGCCATCAAGGCCCGCGAATTTTTGCGTGCGCGCATTGACGGCGGACCTGTAATTCTCCGTGATATCCAGTAAGGAAAATTCGCCGGTCGCGTCATCGGTTCCATCGAGACCATGGACGGTAATAATCTGGCGGCGTTATTGGTGACGCACGGTTTGGGATATGTCTAACATGGTGGTAAACGCCGCAAATGGTGTGGTGTCTAGAGCATTTCCGAACGGTATTGCTCCAGGATATTTATAAATAGAGCAATTTTTCCAATAACTTAGGATTGCAAGACGATCCTAAGTTATCCTGAATTTCTCTAGTACGAAAAACGGTTGGCGCCATCAAAGGCCGACCAAACCCAATATCCCAACTGTAAGTATTCAAACGTTCATACGATTATTCACCAGATCATCAACCACGCTGGGGTCGGCCAGGGTCGAGATGTCGCCAAGGTTGCCCGGCTCGTTTTCGGCTATTTTACGCAAAATGCGGCGCATGATCTTGCCGGAGCGGGTCTTGGGCAGTCCCGGCGCCCACTGGATCAGGTCCGGCTTGGCAATGGGACCGATTTCTTTCCGCACCCATTGGCCCAGTTCATTGCGCAAATCTTCGGACGGTTCTTCGCCTTCCATCAGTGTGACGTAGGCATAGATACCCTGGCCTTTGATATCATGGGGATAGCCGACGACAGCGGATTCGGAGACCTTAGGATGGGCTACCAAGGCGCTTTCGACTTCGGCCGTACCCATGCGGTGGCCGGAAACATTAATTACATCATCCACCCGGCCGGTAATCCAGTAATAGCCGTCTTCATCACGGCGGCAACCGTCACCGGTGAAGTATTTGCCGGGATAAGTGGAAAAATAGGTTTCGACGAACCGCTTGTGATCCTTGTAGACCGAGCGCATCTGGCCCGGCCAGGAGTCAGCAATGCAGAGATTGCCCGATGTGGCACCGCCCAACACATTGCCGTCGCCGTCCACTAATTGGGGCTCCACGCCGAAGAATGGCTTGGTGGCCGAGCCCGGTTTCAGGGCGGTCGCACCGGGTAGCGGTGTAATCATAATACCGCCGGTTTCCGTCTGCCACCAGGTATCGACAATGGGGCAACGTTCCTCGCCAATCACTTTGTAATACCACATCCAGGCTTCAGGATTGATGGGTTCACCCACCGTTCCCAACAGGCGGATGGATTTCCGGCTGGTCGATTTAACCGGTCCATCGCCTTCCCGCATCAGGGCGCGAATGGCGGTCGGCGCTGTATAGAATATGGCCACTTCATGCTTATCGCAGACCTGCCAAAGCCGGGACGAATCCGGATAGGTGGGCAAGCCTTCAAACATCAGGGTGATGGCGCCATTGGCCAGCGGTCCATAGACAATGTAGCTGTGACCGGTTACCCAGCCGACATCCGCTGTACACCAATAGACCTCACCGTCTTTATAATCGAAGACATACTGGTGGGTTATCGAGGTATAGACCATATAGCCGCCGGTACTGTGCAGCACACCTTTGGGTTTTCCGGTGGAGCCCGAAGTATAGAGGATAAACATCGGGTCCTCGGCGCCCATTTCCTCCGGTTCACAGACCGGGTCCGCTGTCGCGCAGGCTTCCTCGTACCAAATATCGCGGCCGTCTTCCCAATCAATCGCGCCGCCGGTGCGATTGACAACGAACACCTTTTTGACGGTAGGGCAGCTTGCCAATGCTGCATCTGTATTGGCTTTCAACGGAATAGGCTTGCCGCCCCGGACGCCTTCATCGGAGGTAATCACGCAATTTGATTCGCAATCCTGAATGCGGCCTGCCAGGGAATCCGGTGAAAACCCGCCGAACACCACCGAGTGAATCGCGCCGATACGGGTGCAGGCCAGCATGGCGACGGCGGCTTCGGGAATCATCGGCATGTATATGGTCACCACGTCGCCTTTTTTGATGCCCGCGTTTTTCATGGCATTGGCGAAGCGGCAGACCTGTTCGTGCAGCTCCCGGAAGGTAATGGTTTTGTCGTCCGCGGGGTCATCGCCCTCCCAGATGATGGCGGTCTGTTCTCCCCTGGTTTCCAGATGTCGGTCGAGGCAATTGTAGGACGCGTTCAGGGTGCCGTCCTGATACCATTTAATTTTGGCGTCATCGGCATAGTCGACGTCCTTTACTTGTGTGTAAGGTTTGATCCAGTCAATTCTTTTACCCTTTTCGCCCCAGAAAGTTTCGGGGTCGTCGACGGATGCCTGGTACATTTCGAGATATTTATTATTGTCTGCCCAGGCGTTGGCGGCAACGGAATCGGGCACGGGAAACAGCAGATTTTCGGACATGTCAGGTCTTAACCTCCCTATCAGGTTTTTTGTCGCTTTGGATTCTCCCTAAAAAGCTCGCGGAGAGAAATTACTCTATCGGCTTTTGCATCATGGTCCTTTGAACTTATTCCTGTTTTATCCTGATCACCCACCTTTAAACAAGAGGAAAGAGAGGACAATCTGGGCCTATTTACTGACATAGACGGACCCTTCTCTGATCACAACGGGAACGGGTTCGAGGGATTCGTTTTTGCACGGACCGTAGATGCAAAAGCCATCTTCGATCTGAAACTGCGCGCCGTGGGTAGAGCATTGAATATGCTGTTTATCGAGACTGAGAAATTTTCCGCCATGCAGGCCTTCGTCGGAAAACCCGGTATCGAGATTGAGCGGTATTCTGATATGCGGGCATGAATTAATATAGACAAATAACTGATCCCCCTTGCGGACCGCCAGTACCAACTGATCCCGGCCTTTGACGGGGCAGGTGAAGCCGGCGCTCTCACCGTTTTCGATATCAGTCAGGTGGCAAAGTTTGATGTCTTCAGCCATTCAGGCTTCATCCGGTTCCAGGCCTACGGGTATCTGATGCCATTCCTGCCAGACCCGTTTATCAAAGGGCTCCCCTTTCTCCTCTTCGCCTTTTTTCAGCGCTTCCCCCGTATGGGGTAGCCCGCGTTTTAATTCGCTCCACATTGCCCGGCCCGTTCCCCGCAGATCGGCAACGTTGAGACATTGCAGGCTGTAAGAAATAACCAGCGTCCCGACAGCGTCGGTTGGTTGGCGAATGCGGTTGAAATCACGAACCAGCTGATTGAGTTCCATTTGATACTTGCCCATATCATTAGGGCTCGGCAGTGCTTCATCCCTGAACAGCCCTTGGGGCAGGAAGCCCTCGTTTTCCATGTTAACGCGAATTACGGTTGCCACCGCTAGAATCACACCGATATCTTCGTCAGGCATGGTCTTGATACCGTCAATATAGCGGCGCAGTTCTTTGCGGTTTGATTGAAGCGCGCGATCTTCTGAATTTCTCTGGAAAGTTGATTTCAGCCAATCGAGTGACATAACGTTTCTTAGCAGTTTAAGTGTTTATTCGCCACCGTCACCGGGAATGACATTACGGATCTGTTCGATTTCAACGCTTTCGAACAATCCCATTTTTCGGTACGGGTCGCCTTTGGCAAATTCCTCCGCTTCCTCGATATTTTCGGCGTTGAAAAGAAACATGCTTCCCGAGACGGTTTCACCGTCGTCGGTCAGCGTCGGTCCGGCAAAATAAATCTGGTCGCCGAACCCGGTGAGATACTTTATATGCGCCGCCCGAGTCGAGGCACGCATGTTCATTTGGCTTGGCTTGTCCTTACAGCGAATATGGAAAAGCATAATTTTACCTTTATTTTTTTCAGGTTTCTATTTTCAGGCCAATTCCGCCTTGAGCGGGCGGGCCAACAATCCATTAATCGTGGCGTCGATGTCGGCGTAGTTATTGATCACGCCGTCAACGGCCGTGCAGATCGGTAAATCTACATCAAGACGACGGGCCAGATCAGTCACCGAAGACGCCGTATGGACGCCCTCGGCTACGCTGTTCCGCTCCGCCATGATTTCGTCCAGCGTCCGTCCTTCACCAAGCGCCACGCCCAGTGAAAAATTACGCGATTGCATGGCATTACAGGTCAGTGTCAAATCGCCTAGTCCGGAAAGACCGGAAAGGGTCTCGGCAACGGCGCCTTTGGCGATACCCAGTCTAACAATCTCGGCCAACCCTCTGGTCACCAGGGCGGCCCGCGTGTTGTCACCTAAATTTCTGCCTTCAACGATGCCGCAGGCGATGGCCAATACGTTCTTGACAGCACCTCCGATTTGGGCACCGATAACGTCGTGAGATCGATAAATCCTGAATCGCTTTGAGCTCAAGGTTTCCATCAGGACCTTGGCCATGGTTTCATCCCGGCATGCCAGGGTGACTGCCGTCGGTAAGCCATTAGCTACCTCGGCTGCGAAAGTCGGACCGGAAAGGACCGCCAAGGGCTTACCCGGCAGCATTTCGCCAACTGCCTCGCTCATCAAGGCGCAGCTTTCCTGCTCGATTCCCTTGGCGCAGATGATGGCTGGTACATTGTCGGGCCAGTATTCCGCAGCTGCCCCGCAGACCGACCGCAAATGCTGCGCCGGCGCCACCAGAAGAACAGCGTCGGCGTCTGTCGCCTCATCGATATCACTGGTCGCTTTGATGGCGGGATCAAGGTCAAACGTCGGTAAAAAAAGATCGTTCCGGTGGCCTTTGTTGATATTGTTAGCGACATCGGCTTCATGGGCCTGGATAACCACGTCGTTACCCGCCTGGTGGGCGACCAAAGCCAGTGCCGTTCCCCAGGCACCCGCACCGATTATGCCGATTCTGCTCATACATCATTTATGACGCTCCCCCGCCTCCGACGCAAGGGCGAGAAAATACATTCGGTCAGATTAATTGACGATAATGGCACCCTTCATTCCCAAAGAGGTATGGGTTTTGCCGTTCTGGTCTTCGACATCGCAAATCATGCTGAATATACCGGGTGACTTAGTAACGAATTCCCATTCAACGGCACCACCTGGATTTATTTCAATTTCCGCCGGTGTACCGACGACTTTGGCGATGATCGGGGCGCCGGGGCTGAAATACTCGGCGATTTTGACATGAAAGGATTCAACCGCCGCAACCAGATCCGGGGCGTCAAGCTCGTGGACTTCCGAACTCGGATTGTCGATCACAAGTTTATATCGTTTGCCGGTTTCCAGTATGAGTTGATCGGGAATAAAAACGCGTTTTTTGTTGATGTCCGATCCCAGGCTCAGCCGAACGGTGATGGCTTCCTGATTAACCGCTCTGCTGTCTGCGAGAATAGTCGGAGCTGACAACCCTGCCATAAGAGATATTAGAGTTGCTGTTCCAGCTGAAAAAATTCGCACCATGATACTCTCCACAAAAAAATTCTTAATTCCAAAATTAGTATAATTATATATTTGAAATACAATAGATAAATAAACTAAACGCGAATGCGAATCTTTCGCAAATAATGGAAAGTATGTCAAGGATTATTTAAGGAAAAGCCAAAATTTTCTAATGTCGGATTGTTTAGGCCTTCACACCAGCCCCGATAGCTGGCGGGGCGTCGGGGTCCAGGGGCCAGCGAGGCCGAGGGGCAAAATCGAGCGAATCGCCCTCCCCGTGCAGCCGAAAACGTTCCAGGCCGGCCCAGGCGATCATAGCGGCATTGTCGGTGCAAAGACCGATGGGCGGCGCCTGCAGAGAAATACCTTCTTGTAAGGCCAAGTCGGAGAGACAACGGCGCAAGGCCCGATTAGCCGCGACCCCGCCGGCAACCACCAACCTCGGTTGGAGGTCATACATTTTCCTGTATATTTTCAGCGCCTGACGGCAGCGATCTTGAATAACTTCGCCCGCCGCTGCTTGAAAACCGGCGCACAGATCGGCCACGTCTTGAGGTGCCGGGCCATCGCCGCCGAATAGTTCGACTTTTCTCCGGACGGCGGATTTCAGTCCGGAAAAGGAGAAATTGCAATTGGCACGACCCGCCATGGGCCGGGGCAGATCGAAGCGGGACGGATCACCTTCCAGCGCTCTCTCTTCCACAGCGGGACCACCTGGATAGCCGAGGCCCAGTAATTTGGCTGATTTGTCGAACGCTTCCCCCAGGGCATCGTCCACCGTTGTGCCCAGACGCTGATAGCGGTCGGCCCCATCAACCACTAGTAACTGGCAATGCCCCCCTGATACCAGAAGTAGCAAATAAGGAAATTCCAGGTCCGACGTCAAGCGAGCTGTCAGTGCATGCCCGGCCAGATGGTTGACTGCAAAAAAGGGCAAACCATGAACGGAGGCGATGGCTTTCGCCGACATCACGCCGACAATGACGCCGCCGATCAGACCGGGACCGGCCGTTGCCGCCACACCATCCAGTTGATCAAACTCGATTCCGCTTTCCGCCATGGCCTGCTCGATTATCCGGTCAATATTCTGAAGATGAGCGCGGGCGGCGATTTCAGGAACGATGCCGCCGAACGGCCGATGATAGTTTTCCTGGGACAGCACAACGTTAGACAATATTCTGTCGTTCGGTTGGTCAGAATCGTGAACCACAGAAGCTGCAGTTTCGTCACAACTGGTTTCAATTCCTAAAATGATCATGATAAAATGCGCATTCGTGTGAAAAAGGGTTTTACCGATTTAGTGGCGGACTTTACTCTTATTGCCTCACGATGACCATATTTAGACAACAGTAATTTCAAAGATTAAAATCCTAAATTGCAGGCACAAGTGAAGAATGGCTGATAACAATAAATTGCGTATCGGTACGAGGGGCAGCCCTTTGGCGCTAACCCAGACTGGTCACGTTGTAGAAAAATTAAAGGAACTGCATCCCATCCTGCGTGGCAAAGGGATGACGGAGATGGTTGTTATTAAAACCACCGGTGACCGTGTGCAGAATCAACTGCTGGCCTCGATTGGCGGAAAAGGATTGTTCACCAAGGAACTGGATGAGGCAATGCTGCGGGACGAAATCGATATTGCCATTCATTCCATGAAGGATATGCCAACCTTCATCCCCGAAGGAATATTGTTGCATGCCATCATGAAACGGGAAGATCCGCGGGACGCTTTCATTTCCAATAAGGCCGCCAGTTTCAAGGATCTGCCACAGGGGGCAACGTTGGGAACCGCGTCTCTGCGGCGCAAGGCGCAAATTCTCAACCAACGCCCGGATTTAAAGGTTGTTCCTTTCCGGGGTAATGTAGATACCAGGCTCAGAAAGCTCAACGATGGCGAAGCCGATGCCACCCTGCTTGCCTATGCCGGGCTCAAAAGGCTTGGTAAGGGTGATGTGGCGACGAGCGCCATCGAAATCGAAGATCTGCTGCCGGCGGTTGGCCAGGGCATTTTGGCGGCAACCTGCCGAGAAGGCGATAAGCGGGCCCATGCTCTGCTGGCGCCGCTGGGGGATGCAGAAACTGTGTCTGCTGCCTTGGCTGAGCGTGCAATGTTGGCTGTTCTGGATGGTTCCTGCCAAACACCCATCGGCGGATTTGCCCAAATGAACGGTACGGGAAATCTTGTTTTACGCGGTAATATCGCCCGGCCTGATGGTGCCGAAATTGCGGAAATTGAAATTTCAGGTCCGGCGGCCGAAGCGGAGCAGTTGGGTAAAAAGGCGGCAGATCAATTATTGCTAAAAGCGGCCCCCTCGATTATTGAGGCAATCAAATCGGATCAGTCATATATTATTCGGCCTCATCCTGAAATGGAGTCGCCGGAGAATTTAACAAAAGATGTTAATGACAATGCTGAAAATTAGCCGGATGAAGTATGCCGGTGTAATATAAAATGTATGATTAAAGCAAATGACATGGGGGTGTTGTCGCCATGCGCGTAGTAGTAACCCGGCCAGGTGAAGACGGGGCGGCCCTCGCCGAAATTCTCGGTGCGCGGGGAATTGAATCGGTCCTTGAGCCGCTTCTGACCATCAAACAGCATGATGGTGCGCCCGTTGATTTAGAGGGCATTCAAGCAATGCTGGTCACTAGTGCCAATGGGGTTCGCGCTTTGGCCAGGCGCACGGACAACCGGAGCATACCGATATTCGCCGTCGGCGATGCCACTGCCACGACAGCCAGAAGTTCCGGGTTTTCCCGGGTTCACAGTGCGTCCGGCGATGTGACGGCGCTGGTTGAACTGGTAAACGACCTGTTGAAGCCGAAAGACGGACCCCTACTGCATGTGGCTGGGTCGGAAATTGCCGGTGATCTAGCGGCCATGGTTGTGGCCGCTGGTTTCGAATGCCGTCGTGAAATGCTCTATGAAGCGGAGAAAGCGCGCACGATGTCGGCATCTTTGACGGCGGCCATCAAGGATAATCAAATTGACGCCGTATTACTTTATTCGCCCCGCTCGGCAGAAACCTTTGTCCAGCTATTGCGGAAAGCGCGCATTGTCAGATACTGCCGGTCAATGAATGCCATCTGTTTGAGTCAGGCTGTTGCCGACAAGGTAAATGATTTGGGCTGGAAAGATATCCTGATCGCCGCCCATCCGTCTCAAGATGCATTACTGGAAGCACTGGATGATATCACCGGTACCAAAAATGGCGGTGACGCGAATTCGTCGTTTGAAGCCATTGCGGATGAGGGTTCGGCGTCACGGGAAAACATCGACACATCGGCCCATACCATCGCACCTATTCAGCGCCGCCGAGGAGGCGCCGTCAGAACCGTCTTTTTGACGTTGTTCGTTGTCGTGATTTTGTTCGGTATCGGGGCGGCGACCAAGCCGCTGTGGCGGATTTATTTGGCCGCCTATCTACCCGAAGATTTTCTGACGTCTTCGGTGGAACAAAAAACCGCTACCAGATTGGAAGAGATGTCAGGCCGGTTGAGCAACCTGGAGAGAAAATCATCAACCAAGGTGGTGCCGGATTTTAAAACGCTGCTATCGGAAAGAGACCGTCTGCGCAAACAATTGACAGTGACGCTGGCGCGGTTGGATAAGCTAGAAAACTCCATAGATGCGGTGAAGAAAATGATCAACGCCGTGAACACTGAATCAGGCACCGGCGCTGAAGAAATGTTACGCCGTCTGTCAGAACGATTGAAAAAACTGGAAGTTCAAAATGCCGACCTGGAAAAACGGACAACTGATCAGGGGGAGTCGAAAGAATCCGTAAAAACCAAGGCGCTGTTGCTGGCGGTTGGGCAATTGCGGGATGCCGCCAGGTCCGGTCATCCATATAGGGATGAATTGTTGTCAGTCCAATCAATTGCCCAAATACAAAGAGAGGCGGAAGATCCGGAAAGTAAGCGGATATCAGACCACTTGGACCAATTGGCGAAAGCCGCCAATACCGGGACGCCCAATCTTTCGGGACTGAAGGCAGATTTTAAATCTCTCGCCGGGACCATTGTTAAAGCGGCAATGACACCAGCCGAAGGTGGCTGGGTGCAACGGACACTGGCCCGCCTGACCCAATCCGTCAAATGGCGGCAAACCGATAATCTGGAAGGGCCCGGTATCGAAGCGGTGGTGGCTAGGGCTGAACAGGCCGTGAGAGTAGGTAATCTGGCCAAGGCGATTAAAGAACTGTCCGTACTGAAAAACCGGCCGGCCAAGATTGCTGCTCCATGGATCAATGGCGCTGAGTTGCACCTGAATGTTCAAAAGGCGTTATCCGGGCTGCAATCGCTTGCTGTGTCCAAATTGGCGGCCGGTGGATAGAGCCGCATGATTCGCGCTTTTTGGTTTCTCACCGTCATCGCCCTGATAAGTTTGGGCGGGGCTTTGGTTGCCGACAATCCGGGGGCTGTATCCCTGGACTGGCTGGGCTACCATATTGATATGTCAATTGGCTTTATGATTTTTGCCGTTTTGATATTGGCGCTGCTACTGGCAACGATTTTTCGCATCTGGTCTTTTTTCCGCAAGGCACCGCGCCGACTTGGCCGCGTCAATCGGAATTGGCGCCGTCGCCGCGGATATAAAGCGCTGACCCAGGGAATGTTCGCCATTGCTGCCGGTGATGCCCAGGAAGCCAAACGTCAGTCCAAGAAAGCTGAAAACCTGTTGGCCGAACCGCCCCTCACGATGTTGTTGTCGGCCCAGGCCGCTCAGCTTTCCGGTGATGACAAGGCTGCGAGCAAGTTTTTTGAAAAAATGTCCGAACGCAAAGAAACCAAATATCTCGGTCTTCACGGTAAGCTCAATCAAGCTATGCAGGAGGGCGACCAGGAAAGCGCCTTGGAGCTGGCCGAACAGGCGAGTGATCTCAATTCCAAAACGGATACCGTAACCAGGACGCTTTTTGAACTGCAGATTAAGGGCGGCAACTGGATTGAGGCCGAAGAGACCATCCACAAATTGGTCAAGAACAAGCTCGTCGATGTTGTCACCGGCCGCCGCCGCCGCGCTATCCTGATATATCAGCAGGGGGTTGAGGCGGAGAATGAAGGCAGATTAGGCGACGCATTGCAACTGGTGCGCAAGGCCAACAACCTGGCCCCGGGTTTTGTACCGGCTGCCGTTCGGGCCGCGCGGCTAATGCAAAGAGCAGGTAAAAGACGAAAGGCAGCCTCGGTGATCGAGGAAACTTGGGTAAAAAATCCTCATCCCCATTTGGCTGAAGTAATGGAAAACTTGGCACCCGGCGCAGGCGGTCAGGAAAAAACACGCTCTCTTGAGAAGCTGGCCAACTACAACAAGGATCATGTGGAAAGTCATATCGCCATCGGTCGTGCTGCTTTGGCTTCCAGCATGTGGCTGGAAGCTCGAGAACATCTGGAGGCCGCCAAACGAAAATATCCTGGCGACATTCCATCGGCCCGCATCTGCCGCTATTTGGCGGAATTGGAGGAAGCCGAAAACCAGGATGTTGAAGCTTCACGGGAATGGCTCAAGATGGCGGCTGACGGTGATCCGGATTCCGCCTGGATATGCTCCGATTGCGGCAACGTAGTGGCCGAATGGGAACCAGTCTGCGAACGTTGTGAGAATTTTGATAGTTTCGAATGGCAGGTGCCGCCGCGTGTCAGCCGATTAACGGCCACCTCCTATGTATCGGAAAGCGACGACCCGGAACAGACGACCATTGATCCAGAGGGCAAACCGATAAAAAATAAAAACCAAAACGAATCGGATGCCGGAAACGCCTCAAATTGATGATGGCAATTATTTACGGCAATGAGCAATGGTAAGGCATGATCAGGGAGACCATTCAGACAAGCCAAAGGCGGCATTGCTGACAGCTGCGGTTCAACATCATCAGTCCGGCGATCTCGCTACCGCCATTAGACTTTACCGTACCCTAATCGACCGAGAACCGGAGAACGCCGATGCCTGGCATCTGTTGGGCGTCACCGCCCACCAGCAAGGCGACCATAAACTGGCGCTAAATCTTATCGGTACGGCTATCGAATTAAACGGGGCGGTCGCCGATTATCACAGCAATTTCGGTATGGTGTTACTGGCCCTTAAGCTGGCAGGGCGGGCCGACGCCGCCTTTCGGAAGGCCATAGATATTAATCCATCAAGCGGCAAAGCGCTTAGTAATTTGGCTGGATTGCTGCGCCGGCAGGGCGATGTTGCAGCAGCCGTCGATTACGCTAAGCGGGCGTTGCGGTCTGACGATGGCGACGCCGAAACTCACAACAATCTTGGTAATGCCTTGATGGACTGCGGTCGCGACCAGGAATGGCTCGAAGACGCCGTAGCCAGTTACCGTCGGGCCATTCAGTTGCAGCCCGATTATGCATTGGCCCACTGGAATTTGTCTTTGGCGCTGCTGACGGCAGGAGATTTAACCGAGGGTTTCAAGGAAATGTCCTGGCGATGGCGATGGTCGGGTTTTCCGGCGCACCGGCGCCATCTGGAAAAACCGCCCTTAAGAACAGATTCGAATATTAAAGACAAGCAGGTGCTGCTGTACGCTGAACAGGGCTTGGGCGACGCCATACATTTTGTCCGCTATGCCCGCCATATTAGAGGCCTGGGGGCGCGGGTAATCGTCGAATGTCCGTTACCCTTGGTGCCGCTAATCCGGGCCGCCGGTGTGGCCGACGAAGTATTTGGGGAAGGCGACGAAGTGCCGGAGTTTGATCTACAGGCGCCATTTTTGGATTTACCGGCTGTTTGCCGGACGGATCTGAATAACCTGCCGGATTCCTCACCCTATTTGGCGGTCGATCCGAATTTGGTTTCAACGTGGCGCAGCAGAATTTCAGAGTATGACGGTTTTAAAATCGGCTTGAACTGGTGCGGCAATCCCGAAAGTCCGGTAGAAAAATTTCGCCAACTTCCGGTCAGCGCTTTAGCGGCGCTGACAGCGGTTAAAGGGGTTGCATGGTTTAGTCTGCAGAAAGAACTCGGTCGATCCGATGTTCCGCCTGCTCCTGAGGCACTCGATATCATTGATACCGGCAAGTCACCACTACAGGAAACGGCAGCGCTTATTACAGCGCTCGACTTAGTTATTACCACTGATACAGCCATTGCCCATCTGGCCGGTGCCCTTGGCAAACCTGCCTGGGTCCTTCTTCATCAGGCGCCCGACTGGCGTTGGCTGGCAGAGCGCACCGACAGCCCCTGGTATCCAACCCTCCGCCTATTCCGCCAGAAGCAACCGGGCAATTGGATGCCGGTTGTTGATGACCTGGTTAATGCGTTGAAAGATACTGTTTGAATCCCGGGTTTAGGTTGCGGTGCTAGGCTCTGGCCAAATCCGATCTAAAGGTATAAATAGTGCCAGTCTGACAAATGGATTGCTTTAGCTCAGTTGGTAGAGCATCGCATTCGTAATTACCGGGTCTCACGGAAATTACTGAATGAGGCAAGTGACTTAGGCCGGTGGGTTTGATAAAAGTAAAGTCGTAGTAAGGGATATGAGCCGCCTTAGCTCAGTTGGTAGAGCATCGCATTCGTAATGCGGGGGTCGGGTGTTCG
>PVBE010116632.1_pt1 | contig 21585 bp, 15 predicted proteins | sample 1631181 | NCBI WGS metagenome assembly PVBE01 (sample SAMN08397723, study PRJNA350692) | Marine metagenome, whole genome shotgun sequencing project. | isolation source: water | place: Pacific Ocean | collected 2012-04 | reverse complement strand
TCCCCGGGCGAAGGCGGCCCCCGAGATTGGCTTCGAAACCCTCTTTCCAGGTCGATCCCAGCGCCTTCTGGGGGATTGCTTCGCCGTTCAATTCCAGCTTCGCTTCGCGGAGTGCCCGGCCCCGGACGCGCATGGGCACGGCGCCTTCCGGGGCGTCGAATTCTCGTATGAAGACGTGCACGGGGGGGGCTGTCGGATCGACGACGATCATATCCGCGGAGCGGGGGAGGGGGGCCATGATCCAGTTCGCCCCCCCGGCGGTTGGCAGAAAGGGAACGTCTTCGTCATAGCCGATCTCGTAGCCGAGAACCCCGGAGCATAGGATCAGGAGAGCGGCCCAGGCCCCGGCCTGCAGACGAAAGAACTTGCGCGAATCGCCGCTCATTCTTCCCGAATCCGATTTCTCCCAGAAATCTTGTAGCGGCGGTGTATGCGCCAGACCTCGAGCACGGCCATCAGGAAATCCGAAGCCCGGACTTTCGAACCCTCGACATCGACCCATTCGTCGAGGGGAAGTTCGTAGATGACCCGGGACGCCGGGAGTCGATCGCGATTCTCTTCGGCTCTGCGCCAGCGCGCGATGATTTCGACATCGAAGACCCAATTGGAGACGAATCTCTCGGCAAAGAGTTCCCGCGTGAGAGCTCCGCAGCGAAAGAGCTTTGCGCCGCATTGGGTGTCGTAAATGGCCAGGTCCAGGCTGATGGATACGGCGGTCGCAAAAATCCGCCCCAGGTAGTGGCGTAGGGGGCGCCGTATGATCCTGCGCCCCAGGAGCTGGACCCGGGAGCCGAAGACCATCTGGATCTCGTCGGATTCCAGCAGCACGTTCCGCAGTCGCCCCAACTCGTGGAGCGGGGTGGCCAGATCGGCATCGAAATAGCCCGCGAAGCGGGCACCGCGCTCGAAGGCCAGATTCATTCCCCGGCGGACGGCCTCGGCCTTGCCCTGATTTGACGCCTGCTCGAGCACGGCGACCCGGCCCTTCGACGCCTTCTCGAGATCTTGCAGGATTGCCAGGGTTTCATCCCGACTTCCGTCGTCGACGAAGATGAAATCCGTGTCGGGATCCTCTTCCAGGTACTCGGAAATATGCGCGACCCGCAACCGCGCCGCTTCGTCGTAACAGGGGATGACGAGAATGGTCTCCGACATACTTGCCCTGAGTCTAACTTCGGGTGTGGAGATCTGCCTGCCGATCCCTACTCTTTCCCCGGATCCCGGGTCGCGGAGGCGCCGAGTGGCTGAAAAGGAGCTTTGTCCAGCTGGATCGACCCCGAGTCGTGGGGGAAAGACGAGGCTCGCCTGTCTGCTGCTCACGCTTTTCCTCTACCTCTTTTCCCAGCTGGCGGGTCTCGGCCATCCCCTTTTCTGGCAGGATGAGGGGGAGACCGCGATGTTCGGCCAGCGTGTCCTCGAATACGGCTATCCGAAGGTGCACGCGGGGGGCAACCGTGTATTCGGGATCGGAGTCCCCCTCGCATACGCGCTGGATGCCGAAAGTGACGCCTACACGGGCAGTCTTTGGGGGCAATATTATCTGGCGGCGGTCGGCGTCCGGCTCGCCCAGGGAGTCGAAGATCTCCAGGCACGGACGGCCTGGGTCCGCCTGCCCTTCGCCCTGTCGGGGATTCTGGGGCTGGGATTGTTCTTTCTGGCGATCAGGCCCTCTTTCGCAGGCAGGGCCGCAAAGGCCGATGCGGGCATCGCGTTCTTTTTGTTGGCCGCCCTTTCGACCTCGCTGATTCTGCATCTGCGCGAGGTGAGATATTACGCTCCGGCCCTGGCGCTCCTGGCCTTGATCGTCTGGCTCCATCTTCGCGGGCTGCGGATCGGAGCGGCATATCGGCTTCGCGATGCCATGCCGCTGGGTTTCGCACTCTTCGTTCTCTTCAATTTCTTTTATCCGGCCGCGGTGGCCGTTGCGGGCTGGTTGATCCTGGAGGCCCTGCTCGCTTCCCGACGAGGGGCGCTCGGCGGCCCAAAAGGATGGCGGGAATTTCTTCCCCTGGCCTTCGCCCTCGTTCTTTTCGCAGTCACCGCCCTGGGGCTGGCCTCGTTCTTCGGGATGTTGACACTTTCGCGCATTCTCTCGGAACGCTGGGCCTTTGGGCTTCAGGGCTATGGGGCGAATCTCTTCGAACTGGGGCATTTCCTGCTGCGCCACGAATTCCTGGCGCCCTGGCTCGCACTCGAAGGCCTGCTCTTCACTCTTCGACGCACGGGGGCGTCCGCCGTCGAGAGTTGCGAAGCCCTGGACATCCGAGCCGCTCTGCTGCGCCTTTTCTGCGTCTATGCGGGGGTGGGTGCGGGCAATCCGATTTTTTTCGAGAGGTATTTCATTCCCCTCGGTCCGCTCCTGATCCTGATGTCATTGCTCGATTGTGAGGCCCTGAGGAGGATGGGATTCGGGTTTTCGAGTCTGTCGACTGCGGAGACCGGTCCCCGGATCGCCTCGGCCGTCGTGCTGCTGGTTTCTGCGCTGCTGATCGGAATTCGCGCGCCGGAGTGGATGGGTCATCTGAAGGAGATTCGCGAACCCGTGCGGGGACCCGTCGACGCGGCGATCGAATATATTCGGGCGGAATTTCCCCACCCCGAAGAACTGACCATCGCGACCAACTACGAGGCCGAGGCCTATATGTACTACCTCGGAAGTCGCGTGGTCGGCCGCTTCCACGGGGGAACTCCGGATCTCGATGCCGCCGAGGCGGCCCTGCGGCCCGATCTCGTGATTCCGCGAATGTCCCAGCCCCGGCGCCTTGCCGAGTTGCGGGGCTATCTTCATCGCGACCGCTTTCGGCGGCATGAACTCAATGCGGCGGACGTGGCCTACAACAACATCCCCGAACTCTTCCCGGGTCGGCTGCTCTCCCAGACGCATCGTTTCGAGACGGCCGGGGTGGGTGAAGCCGGACCCCCGCTGGCGATCTACCGCCTGCTCCCGGGGGATCCCTGATTTCCCGGGAAGACGTGCCCCGAAGCCGTCCGTCGGATCCCGGCGGCGCCTTCAGCGCAGCCAGATGTCCTGGGCGACGCTCCTGATCCCGTAGCCATAGCGCCCGTAATTCCCGCGTCGCCATTCGGTGAGGATCGCCGGTAGCCGGGGGAGGAGGGATGGCGACATCCCTTCTCGCAGTCGGGTGTGCTCGATCTTTTCGTCGAGCAGGCGCCGAAGCTCGCAATCGATTTCATCCCGGAAGCGTTCGCGAGCGAATTCGAAGAATTCGGCGGTCTGGCCGAGGACATTGTTTTCGAGTTGCCTGCGCGCCTGGCGATATTGATCCAATAATCCGAAACGCCGGAGCCCGATCTGATTGGAGGCGTGGAGGCGGTAGTGGATCAGTTTTTCTTCCACCAGCCCCACCCCGGAGAGCAGTGCCACCGCGAAGGCGATCCATGCGTCATGACTGCTGGGCAGGGCCGGGAAGGGCAGCAGTCTGCCCAGGAAGTGGCCCCGGAAGGCCAGGGTATTGCCCGCCGCGACCACGTGTCGGAGAAATACCCCGGCGGCGCCGCCCTCCCGGACGCGGGCCCGCTCCCCGGCATCGAAAAAGAGTGCCCGCCAGAGGTCGTAGCCAAGAGGTTGCAGCGCTTCGTCCACGACGCCTCCGTTGCAGAAGACCAGGCCCAACTCCGGCACGGCCTCGAGTTTCCCCACCAGAAGCGAGATCTTTTCCGGCAGCCAGACGTCATCCTGATCCGAGAGCAGGATGAAATCGGCATCGCAGAGGGAGATCGCCCGCTCGAAATTGGCCGTGGTGCCGAGGTGGTCCGCGTTGCGCTCGAATCTCACCTCGAAGGGGGCATGGCGGGCGAAATTCTCGATGCGTTGGGGACAATCGTCCAGGGAGCCGTCGTCGCATACGACGAGCTGGTCCGGCGGACGGCTCTGGCAGGCGATGCTCTCGAGTTGGGCATCGATGAAGGCTCCGCCGTTGTAGGTCGCCATGGCGATGGCTATTCGCGGGCGCGGCATCGTCTCCTCGCGGTCTCTTCCAGATCGGTCTGCGGTTCCGGCCGGAGTGTACCGCCCAGCGGCTCCAGATGCGCTCGCAATCATTCTCCACCCGGATGGCTACCCATCCGCGGCGACGGTATGTTGCGGCCATGCGCTCAGGAGGACTCGGCTCTGGGAGGTGCGGGATCCCGATCCTCTTGTCGGGTCTTCTTCTCTGGGGGATCGGCTGTGGGCCCGGCCCAGAGGAGATCCGGGCCCGCGACCCTCGTCCCAACGTGCTGCTGATTTCGATGGATACCACGCGGGCCGATCATCTCTCGGTCTACGGCTACGCTCGGGATACTTCCCCCTCCCTGCGCGCCCTGGCCGAGCGGGGAACTCTATTCGAGATCGCCTACGCGCCTTCGGCCACGACCGGGCCCAGCCACGCCAGCCTTTTCACTTCCCTGCCCCCGATCTCTCATGGCGTGCTGAAAAACGGCCGTCGCCTGAATGGAGAATTCGAAACCCTGGCGGAAATTCTGGCCGAAGCGGGTTATGAGACCTCCGCGGTTGTGAGTTCTTTCGTGCTCTCGGGGCGTTTTGGATACGGCCAGGGCTTTGGCTTCTTCGACGAGGATTTCAGCAATGCCAATGTGCCCCAGGGTACGACCCTCTGGGAGGGGCGATCCATCTCGGGAAAGTTCTACGGCAGTGCCGATGACACCACCCGCAGAGCGCTGTCCTGGTTGGATGCGCGTGATCATCCCGGGAGTCCTTTCTTTCTCTTCGTTCATTATTTTGATCCCCACGATCCCTATCTCCCCCCGGAAGGCTATAGCCCCCCCTTTCGGCCCGGTCCCAAGGAAGCCCTGAAGCTCAATCGAAGCGTCTTTCTCTACGATACGCTGCTCTCCTTTACCGATCATGAGATCGGTCGCCTGCTCGAGGCCTTCGAGGCCCGGGGCCTGGCGCGCGATACCCTTGTGATCGTCACGGGCGATCACGGTGAGGGCCTGATGCAACGGGGCCATATGTTCCACGGAGTACACCTCTACGAAGAGGGCGTGAGGGTCCCCCTGATCTTTTCCTGGCCCGGGGAAATCCCCCCGGATCGAGTTTCCGCGGGGCCGATCTCCCTGGTGGATCTCGCTCCGAGCATTCTCGAATTGGCGGGAATTGGCCCGCATCACGCTCTGGAGGGCCAGAGCCTGGCAGCGGCGATCCGGGGTCTCTCGCGGATCGATCCCGAGCGCCCGGTTCATCTCTATCGTCGACCCTACGAGGGAGAGCAGGTCGCCGACGGCGTCTACGCCGAGGGCGAGAAATTCGCTCTTCGCCGGGGTCCCTGGAAGTTGATCGAGGGCCCGGCGGAGAATAGTCTCGAACTCTTCGATCTCGAAGGCGATCCCCTGGAGACCCGGAATCTCGCGAGCGTCGAGCCCGAAGTGGTTGCCCGGATGCGGGAGGAATTGACGCGCTGGCGTGGGCAGGCGAGGCGTGAAACTTCGGGGCTGCGCCCCCTCGACGACGAGGAGCGACTTCGCCTCGAGGCCCTGGGGTATTCGGAATGAGATGGCGGGCGCGGCTGCCCATCGCCCTGTTGCTCCTCCTCCTCGCCTGTGACCTCGGCGGGGATCGGGATGCGGGAAGGGATCCCTCCGCGCCCCGTCCCGATGTCCTCCTGATCACGATCGACACCCTGAGAGTGGATTATCTGCACGCCTATGGCTTCGGATACGAGAATTCACCGTCCCTCGATGCTCTTGCGGCTCGGGGTGTACTCTTTGAAAATGCGATCGCCGCCGCGACGCTCACGGCACCTGCCCACGCGTCGATCATGACTTCGCGCTATGTGCGCGAACATTCGATCGGCACCCGGAATGGCGATACCCGCCTCGAGGGTCTGCCGACCCTGGCCGAGATGTTTCGAAATGGGGGTTACGATACGGCGGCCTACGTGAGCAACGTCGTCCTGCGAAGGCGAATCGGATTGGATCGGGGCTTCGATACCTACGACGATGAACTGCCCCGGAGTGAAGAGAATCGCCCCGCCTATTTCGAGCGCATCGCGGAGCAGACGGCGAGCGAGACCATGCGATGGATCTCGGAACGCACGGACGAGCGGCCGCTCTTCTTATGGCTGCACCTGCAGGATCCCCATGGTCCCTATCGCCCGCCCCGGGAGTGGTTGGGGCGGATCGGGCCGATTCCGCTGCGCATGCAGCGTGATCTCCGGGTGCTGCGAGAGAATAGCGGTCGGGCGGGTATTCCCGCCTATCAGTCATTGGATGAAATCCGCGATCCGTCTCGCTATGCGGGGTTTTATGCCGACGAGATCTTCTACGCGGACCATTGGATGGGCCGGGTGGTCGCGGCTTTCGAGGCTCGCAGCGAGCGACGTGGCAGCATCATCCTGCTTACCGCGGATCACGGGGAGAGCATGGGAGAGCAGGGATGGTTCTTCCAGCACGGCCAGGCCGCGACCCCGGAACTCGCGCGCGTGCCCATGATCGTGGTGGCCCCGGGGCTCCGTCCCCATCGCAGCCAGGCGCTCATCAGCCACGTGGACGTGGCGCCCACCCTGCTCGCCCTGGCCGATCTGCCGCCCCTTCCCGAAGCCAGCGGTCTATCGCTGCTGCCGGTTCTCGCAGGCGAGGAGCGGATTGCCGAGCGGTCGATCTTCTGCGATACGGATGGCGAAACCGCCCTCTATCGCCCGAATTCGTTCACCCGAATCGGTGGCCCGATCGCCTCGAATCTCCAGCCGCCCGCCTCCGGGCCGAATCAATCCGAGAGCCGAGAGCGCGATTCCGAGGGCCGCTGGCTGCTCACCGAAACCGATCCGCATTCCCAGCGAATCCTTTTTGACTATCTGCGGGCCGCTGCCCCCCTGGTCGCTGCGGGCGTGATGGACGCGCGCCATATCGAGGAGTTGCGGGCCCTCGGCTATCTCCCACCCGAGGATGAGGCGGGGCGGTCGGGAAGCCCGGAAGGAGAGAATCAGGAGGGCGAGGGGAAAGCGGCCCCCGTGCAGCCGGAACCGGATCGAGATTGATTCGATGCCAGGGCGGGCGATTCAGCATCGCAGAAGGGACTGCGCGGCAGAACTCACTCGCTTCCCGTATCCGGATGATACACTTCGAGCGTGTATAGAGGTCTCACCGTCATCGCGATCGCACCTGTCCTCGACGAAGAGGCCAAGATTTGCGAGGTCGTTCGCCGCACTCCACGCCCCCTGGTGGACGAAGTGCTGGTCGTCGACGACGGCTCCACGGATCGTTCGGCCGCCGTGGCGCGGGAGCAGGGCGCCAGGGTCCACTCCATGGGTCGGGTGGCCGGAGTGGGGGCCGCGATTCGGAAGGGCTTCGAACTCGCCAGGGAAGATGGATTTGATCTGGTGGTGGTAATGGCGGGCAACAACAAGGACTCGCCCGAGGAAATTCCACGACTCCTCGATCCCATCGTGGAGGAGAGGGCCGATTTCGTTCAGGGCTCGCGATTCCTGAAAAGCGATGCCGATTTCGGTCCCATGCCCCTCTACCGGAAGATCGCCACCCGAATTCATCCCCTATTATTCTCCCTGGTGGCCCGGCGCCGGGTCACGGAGTCCACGAACGGATTTCGCGCCCTGCGCTCTTCACTTCTTTCGGATCCGGCCCTCGATCTCGATCAGCCCTGGCTCGACGAATACGAGCTGGAGCCCTACCTCTACATCAGGGCGATTCGTCTGGGCTATCGCACCGCCGAAGTGCCCGTCTCGAAAATCTATCCACCCCGTGTCCAGGGACAGACGAAGATGAAGCCCATTTCGGGCTGGTGGTCGATGCTGAAACCCCTCGTCTATCTGGGATTGGGAATCAGGAAGTAGGAGCGTCGTGAACGGAAAAGCGATTTTTCAGCGGGTGAAAATACGATGATCGAAGTGGCGGTCGTGGGGGCCGGTCATTGGGGGCCGAACCTGATCGGAAACTTCGAGAGCGGCAGCCGCAGCCGGGTCCGCTACGTGGTGGATCCCGACGAAGGACGCCTGGCGGCGGTCCGTACTCGTTTCCCGGGGATCGAGACTCGCGGGGAGTTCGCGTCGATTCTCGACGATCCGGAAGTTGATGCCGTGGTCATCGCGACTCCCACGCGGACCCATTTCGAACTCGCCCGACGAGCCCTGGAGAAGGGGAAGCACGTACTGGTCGAGAAACCTCTCTCCCATTCGGTCGCCACGAGTGAGGAACTTTGCGAACTCTCCGAAAGGCTCGATCGCCTGCTCATGGTCGGCCACGTCTTCATCTACAACGAAGCCGTCCGGGAGGTGAAGAATCTGATCGAGGAGGGTGAGTTGGGCCGCCTCTACTATCTCTCGATGGTGCGAACGAATCTCGGTCCCATTCGCGTCGATGTCGACGCGGCCTGGGATCTCGCGGCCCACGATATTTCGATGGCCAACTTCTGGCTCGATGCCCGCCCTCTCAGCCTGACGGCGATGGGAGGGGCCTTCATCAACGAGGGCATTGCGGACGTGATCTTCGCGACGCTCCGTTATCCGAACGAGATTCTGGTCAACCTGCATGTATCCTGGCTGAATCCGCGCAAGGCTCGAGATATTACCCTGGTCGGCGAAAAGAAGATGTTGACCTTCGATGATGTGGAACTCGACACGCCCCTCAAGCTCTATGACAAGCAGGTCCTGGAGGATCGGATTCTTCCCGACTTCGTGGACTCCTTCGCGTCTTTTCGGACCAGCGTACGAGAGGGAGTCGTGATCACTCCCAGGCTCGAAAGGACGGAACCCCTGCGCAACGAATGTGAGCACTTCCTGGATTGCATCGAAACGGGGAAACGTCCGCTTTCGCATGGCGAGGAGGGGTTGGCCGTCGTTCGCATCCTCGAGGCGATTTCCAGATCTCAAAGCGAAGGGGGCCGCGAAGTGGAGGTTTCCTGGCCATGAAATTGCCCCTGGCGGATCTCTCGCTTCAGCATCGCGAGATCGAGGGCGAGGTGCGCGAGGGATTCGAGCGCATCATGGACTCCGGTGATTTCATCCTGGGCGAAGTCGTCGGCGAATTCGAGGCAGCCTACGCGGATTTTTGTGGCGTCGAATTCTGCATTGGGGTGGCCAATGGAACGGATGCCCTCGAATTGGCCCTGCGCGCCCTGGGGATCGGTTCGGGCGATGAAGTCATCCTGCCCACGAATACCTTCATCGCCTCGGCCCTCGCCGTCATACGGGCCGGGGCGAGTCCGGTTCTGGTCGATTCCGATCCGGAATATCATCTGATCGATCTCCCCGACGTCGAGGCCAGGATCGGTCCCCGCACCCGCGCGATCCTGGCGGTCGATCTCTTTGGCCAGTTGCCCGCACTTGAGCGCTTCGAGGCATTGGCCTCGCAGCGGGGCATCGCCCTGCTCGAGGACGCCGCCCAGGCCCAGGGGGCCCAGCGGGGCGGGCGCGTCGCGGGTTCCTTCGGAGAAATTTCCGGCACCAGTTTCTATCCCGGCAAGAATCTCGGCGCCTACGGGGATGCCGGCGCCGTGACGACCCGCGACGCCGGCTTGGCGGAGCGGATTCGGCAACTGCGAAATTACGGCAGCCAGGTGAAATACGAACATCCCAGCCTGGGCTTCAACTCGCGCCTCGACAGTCTCCAGGCGCTGGTCCTGAAAGCGAAATTGGCGCGTCTCGAGGCCTGGAATCGAGCCCGTCGGGAGGCCGCCTCCCGCTATGAAGGATGGCTCGCGTCGATTCCCGATCTGATAACCCCGGGGATCGCCGCCGGGAATGAGCACGTATGGCATATCTACGCGATCCGGGTGGCCGAGCGCGACCGCATTCTCGCCGCCCTGCATGCCGAGCAGATCGGCGCCTCCATCCACTATCCGATTCCGATCCACCGCCAGGCCAGTTTTTCCTTCCTGGGCCACGAAGAGGGGGATTTCCCGAATGCGGAACGAGCGGCCGCGGAGATGATTTCCTTGCCTATCTTCCCCGGTATCACGCAGGCCCAACAGCAGAGGGTGGTGGAGGTCCTGGTGGGGGCGTTGCAGAGCGGGGGAAGTTGAGTGGCCCTGAAGCAAAGAGAGGATGGTGTGTTCATCGACCCGCTGGCGATTTGTGAGAGCGAAGCGGTGGGTGCGGGCACAAGAATCCACGCCTTCGCCCAAGTGATGGAGGGTGCCCGGGTGGGTCGCGACTGCAACCTCTGCGGTCAGACTTTCGTGGAGAGCGGTGCCGTGATCGGGGATCGCGTCGTGCTGAAGAACGGCGTTCAGGTCTGGGCCCACGTCGAACTCGAAAGCGATGTTTTCGTGGGACCGAATGCGACCTTTACCAACGATCTTCGCCCCCGGGCCGCCCGTCCCCACTCCGAGGTCGCATGGCTGGGAACCCGGATCGGTCGGGGAGCCAGCCTGGGGGCGAATGCGACGCTGATCTGCGGCCATCGGGTGGGCGAGCATGCCTTCGTGGCGGCCGGTGCCGTGGTGAGTCATGACGTCCCCGCGCACGCCCTGGTCGCGGGAAATCCCGCGCGTCGCATCGGCTGGGTCTGCGAATGTGCCGAATCCCTGGAGGCGGATCTCGCCTGTCGCTGTGGTCGCAGGTACCGTCTCGTGAATGAGGAAGAGGGACTCGAGTCCATTGCCTGATTTCCCGATCGACCCCGAGCTTTTTCGGGTTCGATCGTGAGCGCGTCCCCGGGGCCGGCCCGGCCATCTCGCATCGGTTGGGCGCTAGGATTCGGGCTGAGCGTATTGCTGGCCCTCGGCCTGCGTTTGCTGGGATTCGAATTCGTCTTCCTCGAAGATACCGTCGTCTTCCCACCCGCCGATGCACAATATCATCTGCGCAGGGCCCTCTACAGCTTCATCCACTTTCCCGCTGTTCTCCTCTACGATCCCTATATCAACTTCCCGGGTGGAGCCCCGATCCCCTGGCCTCCTCTCTTCGATTTCGCGATCGCGGGAAGCGCCCGCCTGCTGGCCGACGGTCCGGGAGATCTGCACGGCTTCGAGGTGGTCGCGGCCTGGGCGAGCCCCGTCTGCGCGATACTCAGCCTGATTCCCGTCTACGCCTCGGGAGTTCTGCTGCATTCCCGTCGCGCCGGCATTGGTGCCGCCCTCTTTCTGGCCTGCCTGCCCATCCACATCACCTATTCCCGCGTGGGCAACGCGGATCACCACGCGGCGGTGGCGATGATCGGGGCCTTTCTGCTCTGGGCCTGCTTGGGGCTCGTCGCAACGGATGCGCGCTCACGTTCCCAGAAGCGCTTTGCCCTGCTGCTCGCGTTGGCTCGTCTCGCGATGTTGCTCACCTGGCATGGGAGTCTGCTCTATCTCGTTCTGGCGGACGGGCTGCTGCTACTGGCCGGGATCCTCATGGGTCGGCGCAGTCTGCTCGCTCTCCAGGGTGGAACAGCCGTTCTCAGCCTGGGCATCCTGCTGCCCATCGTCTGGCTCTCCCCGGAACCTCTCGGTGGAAACTATTCATCGATCGCTCTCTCCAGGCTTCACCTTCTCTTCCTCTTCGCCGTCGCCCTGCTGGATGGCCTGCTCTTCTTCTGGCTCCGAGTTCATCCCGAGCGCGGCCCCGCCCGCCGCCTCGCGGTCCTCTTCGCCGCCTCCCTCTCCCTGCTGGGCCTGGCCGCCCTGCTGCCGCAGGTGCGCGAAGGCCTTTTGCTCGCTCTTGGCTTCATGACCCTCAAAGATGAAGTGGGGGCAGTGACGGGAGAACAGAGTCCTCTCTTCGAGACCGCCACCCGCTCGGCCCTGCGTCCGGCACTTCTCTCGTGGGGTCTTTTCGCTTATGCGATTCCCTTCGCGCCGGCGGCGGCCCTGCTGGCCGTGCTGGGCTCGGATCGTTCCCCCCGGCTTCGAGGGGCTGGAATGCTGCTCTTCGGCTGGGTCTTCGTGATGGCCTTTCTTTCCCTCGGCCAGCGGCGCTATGGCAACGATTTCGCCGCCTCCGCATCCCTGGTCTTCGCTCTGGCGGCCACATTCTGCTGCGATTGCCTGGCGGCTCGAATACGTCTTCCGGCACTCCGAAGCGCGGCGACGGGTGGCCTGATCCTGCTGCTCCTGCTGGCCGCGCAATGGCCCGTCCTGCGGCGGATCCACTGGCCCCGGGCAGAGGCATCCCTGGCCGCCCTCGCTCCGCAGGCCGCGCCCCGCCGCGACGTCGAGAGCAGCGTGGCCGTGACCTTGACGCGCTTCATGCACGACGTTCGCCGGGCCACGCCCGAGACCGCTTTCTATCTCGACGGGAAGGGTGAGCCCGCCTACGGGGTGATCGCCCAGGCCAATTTCGGGCACGCCCTGCAGTACGGCGCCCGACGCGCGACTGCAACCGACCCCTTCTGGTGGTATATCGGCCGTGAGAATTGGGATCGTTCCCATGCTTTTCTTCGGGCCACGCGGGAGGACGAGGCCCTGAAATGGGCGCGGAGCCTGGGGGGGCGCTTCGTCCTGACGAGTTCCGGGGCGGCGTCCGGGAGCGTGATGGAGCAATTGCATCGCCACGATGGTCGGGCCCTCGCGGGCCGGGCCCCTCTACAGCATTTCAGGCTCGTCCAGGAAACCGATGCCGGGAGTTGGGCCCTCGGCGAGATCTTCCGGCCCAGTGGCGGGGCGGGAATCGCCTACAAACTCTTCGAAATCGTGGCGGGAGCGTCGCTGCGCATCGAAACCGAGCCGGGTCTGGCCGCCGAAATTTCCCTTGCATTGCAAACGCCCCCGGGCCGGCGACTTTTTTATCGCATCGTCGCCCGCGCGGACGACGATGGCCTGATCCGCGTGCGTCTCCCCTATGCGAGTCCGGCCCCCGCTGCCGATCCCGACCCGCAAGCGGCGGTCCCGGGCCCTCGGACCCGGAGTCTCGGTCCCTATAGAATCCGGCTGGCCGATCGGGAAGAAGAATTGTGGCTGGGCGAGGAGGCGGTGCTCTCGGGCGAGGAAATCGAACTCTCGCTGCCGATTCGAAAAACGCTCATTCCATCTCCGTCCATTCCATCCGAGCGCATGGGGGAAGCTGCGCGCATCCAATAGGCGTTTATTCGATCCTGAAGCGCTCGTCGAAGACCAGCCTATGGGGGCGCCCCACCCGGACGCTGAAAAAGGCCGCTTCTCCGCTGGCGTCGCGATGGGGCGTCGCCTCGACCCCGTCGAATTTCCCGCCGCGCACGGCTCGCAGCAGAAGGGGACCCAGTCCGAAGAGATCGTAGGGGGTATCGTGAACCAGGTAGACAGTGCGGGCGTCCCCCTCGAAGGACCAGGCCTGATGGCGTTTCCGAGCGGCGGCAATTTCCCAGATCGCCTCCACGGAGCGGGCCCTCTCGGTGAGCAGAAGCAGGGGTTCGTGAAAGCCCCAGTCCAGGCTGACGGCCACGCTCCCCCCTTCGGCATCGAGGGCCCGGGCGACGTCGTGCAGACTGCGGGTCCAGCGCCCCCGCCCCTCGGTATCCCGAATCAATGCGTCGGTCTGTCGGATCGAATGGATGTTGCAGACCAGAAGGGCGACGAGGGCCAGCCCCGCACCGCCGCGCAGCAGCACGCGGGCGCGGCTTTTCGCTCCGCTTCGCCAGAGCGTGACGGCCCCATAGGCCACGATCAGCTGGGGCAGTGGCATCAGGTTGAGTTGATGGTGGGCGCGCACGGCGCCGGGAAGCCCGAGCATCGCCAGGCTGAGCAGGAGTGTCGTAATCAGGAGAAAAGCATTGGCATCGTCGTCGGGGAGTTCCCGCCGCCTTTTTCGAGTCCAAAGATCGAAGAGGATCACCAGGGTGGCGGGTAGCAGCAGCCAGCCCAGCAGGCCCATGGGTGCACTGGCCTCCGCGGCTCTTTCGAAGAGGCCGCCGACCTCCATCAGGCGATGGAATTGGGAGCCGTCGAGGGTTCGCCACAGGACCCCCGCCCGAAAGGGCAGACCGCCCCTTTCCCCGGCCACCGCGGCACTGCTCAGCAGGGAAGAGAGGGAAGTCAACATGGGAAGGGCGGCCACGAGCAGGCAGATCGATCCGGCGACGATGAGCATTCGGGTTTCCGCCAGGGCTTTCCTGACCAGATCCCGTCGGCAGAGGAGCAGCGCGATGCCCGCCGACGCGAGAATCAGCCCGAAGTCCGCGCGGCTGAAGATGCCGAGCCCCAGAAGCAGGCCGGCCCCGGCGGCCGCAGCCAGGGCCCGCGCCGAAGTGGGCCCATTCGCGAGCGCACTTCGCCAGGCGCTGACGATCAGCAGCGCCCCCCCCGCCCGGCAGAGAAAGTTAGTGGTGAAGGGCCCCCACTCGAATTGGCTGAAAAAGTAGAAACTCGGATCGCTGGCGACGATGAGTCCCATGACGACTGCGACATCGTCCCCAAAGATTCGCCTCGCCCAGAGCATGGCCAGGAGCAGGGCGACGAGGCCGGTGGCCAGAGTCGCGAGGCGTACCACCCGCGGGCCGGGGCCCGCCAACGCCAGCGCGGGAATCAGGAGTTGGCTCTTGAGGGAGCCGAGGTAGACCGCGTTGCGGAGTGGGAAGGGTCGACCGAAGACGAGGCATGAGCGGACGCTGGCGGGATGCTCTCCCGCGCGCTCGGGTTCCACGAAGCCCCGGGCCTGTTGGGCGAGGAAGGCTTCATCGTAGTAGAGACCGAGGCTGTCCATGCGGGGGATGGCGCAGACGAGCAGGACGATCGAAAGCAGCAGCCAGATGCCCACGATCAGGCCCGTTCGTGGCACTCCATCTTTTTCCGACGACGTCAAGCCTCAACCCCTCCGGAGCAGGGCGATGAAATGGAGACCGCGGTCGAAGAGGAGGCCGAAGGGCGGGGGGTAGAGTTTCAGATCGACCTGAAAGGCCGCCACTTCCAGGTTCAATTCTTTCCAGACCCGGCGCCAGGTCGTCTCCTTCCAGTAGTGATGGGGCAGGTCGACTCCATGACGCGCGTTGCCGATGCGATCCATGAAGCGCAGGGTTGGGCCCGCCAGCCAACCCGAGAGCAGATGATCCTTGATGAGGAGATGCTTTCGGCTCACTCTCGAGGCTTCGGCGAGCAGGTCCTCGGGGTGCCGGCAGTGATGGAGGGCATCGACGAGGAGGGTGCAATCGAAGCTGGCATCGGGGGCGGGAATCGTCTTCCCGTCGAAGAGTTCGATGGGGATGCTCGCGCCCGGGCGGATCGCGACATCCATCCCCCGCAGTTCCAGATCCGACCGCCGGGCTCCCAGATGCCGGGTGAGCAGGCCATCCCCACAGCCCACATCCAGCAGGCTGGCCTGGGGGGGAATCAGTTTATCGAGATGTTCGCCGAGGACTTCGACCCGCCGTGAGGCCCAGTAGGCGGCGTGGATCTTCTCCACGAAATTCACCGCTTGTTCATCCCCAACATGCTCACGAAGAAGCTGGAGAGAATGGTCTGGATTCCGAGGGCCACCCCGGTGACACCCGGGATGACCCAACGCATCCCGATCTCGTAGTCGAGGTCGCCGAAGCCATTCTCCTGCCATTGGAGGGCCGCAAGAAGGATCAGCAGCCCGCCGGCGACGAAGCCGCAGGCCCCCAGGAGGATTCCCCGCTCGAGAGTGGCGAAGCGAAAAAAACTTTCGAGACGTGGATCCTCGGGCAGCAGGCCCGTCGTCTCGGCGATGGCCCGACTGACGATCGCGAAGAGGATGAATTGAAAGCCCATCATCAGGGCCAGACTCGAAACCAATAGGGTATGGGCTCCGATCCTGGCTCCGAGCAGGCTGAGGCCGGGAAGGGCCAGCCCGTATCCGATCAGGCCGAAGAGGATGAAGAGCAGGCCCGGGATCAGGAATAGCCAGCGGGGGCTGTAGAGCAGGAAGAAACGCAGCGTACGCCAGCCGTCCCGGAAGGTTCGGAGATGCGGTCCGTGGCTGCGGCGGCCGTCGGGGTGAAGGGTGATCGGCACCTCGGCGATGTGGGCGCCCCGCATGCTGGCGCGGATGATCATCTCGGTTGCGAATTCCATCCCGGTGCAGCGCTGATCGAGGTCGTCGTAGAGTTCCCGGGTGAAGCCTCGCATCCCGCAATAGACATCCGCGATCGGCACCTTGAACATCAGACGCGCGATGGCCGAGAGCAGCGGATTGCCGAGATGGCGATGCAGGGGCGGCATGGCCCCCTGCATGATCCGGCCGCCTCCGGACGGCAGTCGGCAGCCCTGCACGAGATCCGCCCCCTCCCGCAGCCCGGCCACGAATTTCGGGATTTCGAGGAAGTCGTAGCTATCGTCCGCATCGCCCATGAGGATGAAGCGTCCCCGGGCGGCGGCGATTCCGCTCATCAGGGCGTTTCCATATCCCCTGCTGGCGACGTGTAGTACGCGCGCGCCCAGGGATTCGGCGATCTCGGGACAGCCATCCTCGCTGCCGTTGTCGGCGACGATGATCTCTCCCGTCACCCCGCAGTCCTCGAACGCCTTCTGGGCCTTTTCGATACAGCTGGCGAGGGTATCCGCCTCGTTGAGGCAGGGCATGACGACGCTGAGTTCGACTGCCGATTGCGCGAGCTTTTCCACCTTCGGAGAATCCTAACCCACACGGCTTCTCGGCGCCTCGTTGGACGAAGGCAGGAGATCGGTGCGACTTGTGTATGATTCGAGCCATGATGAGCAATGACGCGGCTGCGACCGAAAATGGATTGACGGATCCTTCCGGACCCATCCTGGTGGTGGGGGGCGGGGGGTATATCGGCAGTGCCACGGTCCATAGCCTGCAGCAGCGATCGATCCCCGTGGTCGTCTTCGACGACTTTTCCACGGGGCATCCGGAATCCGTCAGCGCTCCGCTGGTGGAGGGAAGCCTGGCCGATCGCGTCGCGCTGGCCCGGGTCTTTGCCGAATGGCGGCCCCGGGCCGTGATGCATTTTGCCGCCCGCTGCTATGTCGGAGAGTCGGTCAAGGATCCCTCGACCTATTATCGCGAGAATGTCATCAACGCCTGGAATTTGCTGGAGGAAATGAGGCGCGCCGACTGCGGGGAACTGGTCTTTTCTTCTACCTGCGCGACCTATGGGGAGCCGGCGGAAATCCCCATCACGGAGGCGAATCCCCAGCGGCCCATCAACCCCTACGGGCGTACGAAGCTCCATATGGAACATATGATGGAGGACTATTCCCATGCGTACGGTCTGCGCTTCGCGGCCCTGCGCTATTTCAACGCGGCGGGGGCTCTTCCCGAGGCGGGACTCGGAGAGCATCACGATCCGGAGACCCACCTGATTCCACTCGTATTGCAGGTCGCCCAGGGGAAGCTCCCGGAGATTCAGGTTTTCGGCGACGACTATGCGACTCCCGACGGAACCTGTGTTCGCGACTACGTGCATATTGCGGATCTCGCCGACGCGCATCTGCGTGCCCTTGCAAAATTGCAGGCCGGGGAGGAGAGGATCGCTTGTAATCTCGGCACCGGATCGGGTTATTCGGTTCGCGAGGTCATCGAGGTGGTGCGCAAGGCGACGGGCCATCCGATCCCGGAGCGGATGGCCACCCGGCGCCCCGGGGATCCGCCGGAACTCGTGAGCGGAGGTGAACGCGCGCGAGAAATCCTGGGTTGGGTGCCGCGGCGTTCGACCCTGGAGGAAATCGTGTCGGATGCCTGGGAGTTTCAGAGCGCAAATCCCGAGGGCTATCGTTCCTGACGGGAGTCTGAATGTATCCATTCGCACGCGCGCAAGAGAGTGCGATGCCAGGAGCCACCACTGTCCAGATCCCAGACGACACGGCGCAAGGATGAAGCCGATGCCACGGGGCGGCAGGCCTTGAGCGTGGCCACGCCCTGGATCTGGCTCGGCTTCTCGATCGTGGCCCTGATCGTCTACGGCCCGGTCCTGTCGGGGGGGTTCATCTCCGATGATATCCACTATGTGGCGGCCAACGAATACGTTCATACGCCGAGCGCGGATAATTGGATCGCGATCTGGAATCCCCGCAGCGAGGTGACCGAACTCGTCGAGAACTACGCGCCCGTGCATCTCTCCCTGCACGCCCTGGACTGGCAACTCTTCGGACCCGACGTCCTGGGTCATCATGTCGTGAATGTGCTTCTCCATGCGTTGGCTGCCGCATTGCTCGTTCCCATCTTTCGCCGCAGTGGCATCGGAGACAGGGCCGCACTCCTGGGCGCGGCCTCTTTCCTCCTGCACCCCACAAATGTGGAGGCCGTGGCCTGGATTTCGCAGCTCAAGAGTTCAGCCGCGCTCGTCCTTTCCCTGGCCGCACTTCTCCTGCATCCGCGTCGCCCCCTGCTGGCTCTCCTGTTCTTTGCCCTGGCCCTGCTCGCAAAACCCTTTGCGGCTTTCGCATTGATCGTCGCTTCCCTCTTTCAATGGATGCGCGGGGGCGGGGATCGTGCGGGCGCTGGCGGCCAGCGGGCCTGGGCCTGGCTGGCGGCCTGGCTCGTCGTTCTGCTGGGCTTCGCGTGGATCGAGACGCTCGCTTTTTCGCTCACGGCGGGTCTGGCTCCTCCCCTCTATGCCGATCCGTGGATCAGGATTCTCACCGCTTTTTCGCTGGCGCTTCGCTATCTGCTGATGGCTGCGACGGGATTGGGGCTGTCCACCTTTCACGAGCCGCCGGCCGTGACATCCGTTCTGGATCCCTGGCTGATCGGCGGCCTCTGCGCCATCGCATTCCTCGGCTGGAGAGTCGTGGTCTGCCTGAGGCAGCGTCGCGAAGAGGCCATTTACTGGCTCTGGGCCGCGATCGGCTTCGGTCCCCTTTCGGGGATCGTTTCTCTCCCCTATCCGATGGCCGACCGATACCTCTATTTCGTTCTTCCCGGCCTGATCGGGGCACTTCTGCTGTGGGCGCAGGAGATCCTGCCCGCCGTCTCGAGGCGCTTCGAAAAGGTCGAATATGCATCGGCCCTCAGGATCGCGCTGATTCTGGGGCTGACTCTGCTGCTGGCTCACTTCGCCTATGCGAGCTACTCGAGGACGAGCATTTTTCGCACGCCCGAAGGACTCATGGCCGACGCCGAACGAAATTATCCGGAGGGAGCCGCCGCCAATACCCGCAAAGCGAGTCGTGCGGCGAGGCAGGGCGATTATTCCGCGGCCATGGTCCACCTGCGTGCAGCCCATGTCCGGGGCTACAACCGGGTGGACTACTTGCTCCAGGACTCCGCCTATGCGGCGATGCAGGATCATCCCGAATTCATGGCATTGAAGCTCGAGATGGCGCGGGATTGGATCTCCCGCCTCGGGAAGATTTCGGAACTGAGCCACTACAAGGCCCGTGCACTCGCCCAGGCCTACGTGGTGACGGATGAACTCGACCTCGCCGTCGCCGCATTGGAGCGGGCCGCAGAGGCGGGGGGACCGATCGCAGAGACCCTGCGCGCCGACGCCCTGGCGATCCAACGCAAAATAGACTTGCGCAAGAGACTCGAGGCGAGAAGGGGCTCGCGGGCCGGAGCGGAGCCTTGACTTGCAGGGCAGTCCAGGGGCTCAGGAAGAGTTGTCTTCGGGGGATCCGATTCGCTGACCTTCTCCGACGAGATCCCTGCGCGCCGCCGCGGCCTCCGCAAAGCCCGGATTGATCGCGAGAGCCCGATCGAAAGATTCGAGGGCTTCGGCTTCGCGCTTCAGCGCCAGCAGGGCCAGACCGAGATGGTAGTGGTAGTCGGCGACTGGAGGATCGGCCTCGTTGATGACGTGCCGGAACTGCCAGATGGCCGCATCCGCCTGCCCCCTCTTGAGGTAGACATAGCCGAGGGTATCCGCCGTCGTGAGATGCTCGCCCGGCGCATCGGTGGCGGCGCGGGCCAGGGATAGAGCGCGATCGAGATCCCTTCCCGACTGGGCCAGCAGGAAGGCGAGATCATTCTTTACGAAGACCAGCCCGCTTCCCCTGGTGATCGCCTCTTCGTAGAGTTCGCTGGCTCTTGCGGCATTGTCCAAGGAGAGATGCAGTCGGGCCAAGAGAGCCGTTCGATTTTCGTTCAGGCCGGAGCGGGCCTTGCGTGCCTCCATCGATTGGATGAACTCCGGAAGATTTCCGATTGCCAGGTAGGCGGCGAAGAGGATTTCGTAGGCTTCCTCGGTGGTCGCGGGATCGAGTCTCAACGCCCGCTCCGCATCGTCACGGGCCGAGAGCGGATGATCGAGGGCGAGCATGGCCCGGCCGCGTATCAAATAGGGGCGCGCCAGCCAACTTCTCCGATCGACACCAGCATTCAGACGCTCGATGATCTCATCGTGGAGGCCACCCTCTTCGAGGTCGAATTTTGTAATTGTTTCGAGTACTTCCAGGTTGTTGGGGAATTTCTCGTGGGCCTTGAGGAGATGCTTTCGAATGACGGGTCGCTGGCGCGGATTGGAGGCGTCGCGTTTCGCGAATTCCAGGGAGGCCTTCGTTCCGACCCCGTCGCGGCCCAGCAATGAGAGCAGGAGTTTTCGTCCGACACCGGGAGTCTTGTTTTCGTAATAGCAGCGGGCGAGCAGCAATTGATCGGCGGACTCGAGACCCGTCAGTCGGTACAACTCGAGCAGGTTGGCGGCGGCGTCCATATAAAGGCCGCTCTGGAATTCGATCAGGGCCCGGAGACGCAGGCTATCGGGTTCCGCATCGGACTCGAGGGTGGTGGCCCTGGAGATTGCCTCCAGGGCCGCCTCGAGGTTGCCACGTTGTTGTTCGGCTCGGGCCAGGATTCGATAGGCGCGCGGACTCGTCTCTTTCGCGAGAGCCGTCCTGAGTGAAGAAACCGCCAGATCGTATTCTCCCACCAGGACCTGCTGATACCCCTCCATGATCAGGGTATCTGGCCGGTCCGGAAAGAGATCCTTCAGCCGGGCCACGGTCACGGCGGCATCCCGGGGACGGCCGGCGAGATTCTGGATATTCGCCTCGGCCTCCAGGAGTCCCGCCTCATCGATGCCCCGCTCGGCCTGGGCTTCCAGGTGTTCGAGCGCGGTCCGATAGCCTTGATTCACGAGGAGTTCTGCCGCGTACAATCCATGGGCAGCCGGGTCGTCGGGCAATGTGTCCAGGAGTCGGCGAAGAACCTCTTCCCGATGCTTTTCGGGGTCTTCAGTTTCGAGTGTGAGGAGTTTCTTCCAGCCGCCAAGATCTTCTTTTGCCAGGGTGAGCCATCGTTCCAGGGCTGCCGATGAAAGCTCTGTCTCGCCCGTCTGCTGTGCGAAGAGGAGGGTTTCTTTCGCCACCCTCAGTTCTTCGTAGGGGTCGCCCTCTCCGTCGCTATGGTCGAGGGCGAGTCGGTAGGCTTCGTGGGCTTCAGCTCTTCGATTCGAAATTCTGGCGAGGGAACGCGCTCGGCCGAGAAGTCCCAGCAGGGCGTGCTCTCCACCTTTCTGCAGGTAACGGTCATAGGTTCGAAGCGTTTCCAGGCTGACCCTGGGCGATGGTACGGATAGGGGGCTGCGGATTCGGGCCGCTTTATGCCGTGCTTCCTGAAGCAGGGTCAACACCCATTCGACTTCCGGATCCCCGGGGCTGATTTTTCGGGCGTGTTCGATATCCCGCATCGCCTTCTTGATGCCGTTCCTGGCCAGGGCACTCCGGGCGCGGACCAGCCAGGCGCGGGCATTTTCCGGATCCTCTTCGAGCAATTTGTCGGCGAGTTTCTCCGATTCCAAGGGTTCGACATTCGCCAATACGAGCGCCAATTTCAGGGCGATGTCCGAATCGTCGAG
>PVBE010629743.1_pt1 | contig 21593 bp, 19 predicted proteins | sample 1631181 | NCBI WGS metagenome assembly PVBE01 (sample SAMN08397723, study PRJNA350692) | Marine metagenome, whole genome shotgun sequencing project. | isolation source: water | place: Pacific Ocean | collected 2012-04 | reverse complement strand
GGCCACCGGCGCCGGAGACTATTCTGCACCACCGGCCCGTTCCGGCCTTCGCTGTTGATGGGCTGCGGCCGAACCGGGCCTCAGAACGGATGGCAAACAGACTAACATAGGATATGGTACAAACCTTGGGGGCAGGTCACCAACGATAATGTGGTAAGGCTCGGCGTGCACCGAAAACACGGCGCGCAAGCCCTTGAAGGCCTTGCCCTTGAACTTGCTGGTGCCGTTGACCGCATGGTACTGCCAATCCGACTGGGCGACGCCGAAATCAAGCTCGTCGGCCTGGATGTTGGCGATGTTGTAGGTCGAGCCGGCGGTCGATGGAGCCGAACAGCGGATGCCGTGCTTGCAGCCCTTCTTGCGACCTTCCGCCGCCTCCTTGTGGACCATACGGCAGACCGATTGGCCAACCACGAAATAGACGCCCGTGGGGCCGCCGGTGCCAATGGAAATAAAGCGCTTCTTGGCCTGCACCGAACCGGGCGCAGCCATGCCGAGCGCCACCACGAACGCCACGGCACCAATTGCGAGAGCTAGTTTTTTCATAACGTTAAAGTCCTCCATTTGCTGATGGTCTGGTTTGAAGCGTGTGCAATCTGCGGCTGTCGCGTAGTGGCCGCTGGTGATCACCGCGAAACTGATGTGGTCGTGGGCCAGGACCGTCGCGGCGGTCGGTCTGGGGCCAAACTTAAGGGCTGCTTCCATCAGGCTGCCCTCCCTGCGGTGCCGATGTCGGCCAGACAGCTATCGACGGCAACCCCCAGGCGTTCGACGATGATGTCGATCTCGGCCGCCTGGATGATGTAGGGCGGTGCCAGCAGTACGTGATCGCCGGCCGCGCCGTCGCTCGATCCGGCGGCCGGATAGCAAATCAGGCCACCGGCCATGGCCCTGGCCTTGATGCAGGCGTGCAGCTTGAGGCCGGCATCGAAGGGCCGCTTGGTCTCGCGGTCGGCGACTAGCTCGATGGCGCGAAAAAGGCCGCGGCCGCGAATGTCGCCCACAAAGGGGTGGTTGCCGAAGCGCTCATAAAGCGCCGCCTCAAGGTATTCGCCCTGTGCCATCACGTTGGCCAACAAGTCGCGCTCAGCAATCGCTCGCTGCACCGCCAGGCCAGCGGCACAGGCCACGGGATGGCCGATGTAGGTGTGGCCATGCTGGACCGCACCCGAACCCCGGCGCAGGGTGTCGTAAATGTGCTGGCTGGCAATCACCGCGCCGATCGGCTGGTAGCCCGCCCCCAGGCCCTTGGCAACGGTCACCAGATCGGGCACCACGCCCTCCTGCTCGCAGGCAAAGAGGGTTCCCGTACGGCCCATGCCGCACATCACCTCGTCGAGGATCAGCAATACGCCATAGCGCTGGCAGATCTCGTGGATGCGGCGGAAATAGCCGGCCACCGGTGGCACAGCACCAAGCGCCGAGCCAACCACCGTTTCAGCCACGAAAGCGGCCACGCTGTCGAGCCCCAGGCGCTGGATGGCGGTTTCCAACTCGTCGGCCAGACGCTGGCCGTATTGTTCCTCGCTTTCCTCCGGCCCTTGTTCGCGGTAGGCGTAGCAAGGCGAAATGTGGGTGGTTTCGATCAGCAAGGGCGCATAGACGGCACGCCGCGCCGGGTGGCCGCTGACCGCCAGGGCGCCAAGGGTGTTGCCGTGGTAGCTCTGGCGCCGGGCGATGAAGTGGCGCCGCTGGGGCTGGCCCTGCTCGACGAAGTACTGACGGCTGAGCTTGAGCGCCGCCTCCATGGCTTCGGAGCCGCCGCTGACGAAATAGACGCGCTCCAGCCCCGCCGGGGCGGCCTGGGCCAGATGATCGGCCAGCTCCTCGGCCACCCGGGTGGTGAAGAACGAGGTGTGAGCGAAGGCCAGGCTTTCGACTTGCTCGATGATGGCCCGGCGCACCTCGGTGTCGGAATGACCCAGCGCCGAAACCGCGGCGCCGGCCGAGGCGTCGAGGTAGCGCTTACCGCTCTCGTCGATCAAATAGACGCCCTCGCCAGCCACCGCCACCGGCAGCTCGGTATCGAGTTGGCGTTGAAATACGTGGCCCATCACCGGCTCCGCTGCCTGCCCGTCCGACGCTCTGGCCGCTGCAGGTAAATGTCGAAGTCGTCGAGCTTGGCCTCGGTCTGAGTCAGGGTTTCGATGGCCCGATCGCCGCCGCGGGCCACCAGAAAGGCGACAAGAGCTTCGGCCAGCGCCATGGCCGCCACCAGCGAGCGAAAAAACGAGGGGCTGGCGTTGGCCACCACCAGGGTCTCCACCGCGCCCTCGGCCAGGGGTGACAGCGGGCTATCGGTGATGGCCACCACAGTGGCACCCATGGCCACTGCATGACGGGCGGCGCGCACCGTCTCGCGGGTATAGGGATCGAAGCTGATGGCCAGAAGTACGTCGTCAGCACCCAGGTCGCGAAGCTCGTCGGCCATGGTTCCGGCAAAGCCGCCCAGAAGCGTGACGCCCTGATGGAACATGCGGCAGGCGTAGTGGATGTAGAAGGCCACGGGCAGGCATTTGCGCATGCCCACGACGTAGATGTGGCGGGCCGCTTCCATGGTTACCGCCAGATTGGCCAGCCGTTCGGGCGAGCACTCGGCGAAGGTTCCGGCGATATTGTCGCTGCCGGCGTCGATAAGTTCGCGGTATAGGTCGTCCAGTTCGCCTCCGCCTCGCGCCTGTAGGTTGCGCGCCCGTTCGGCGTAGCGTTCGGGCCGCCGGCGCAAGGTCTCGCGGAAAGGCTCGCGCAATTCCACGTAGCCTTTGAAGCCCAACTCCTTTGCCAGCCTGACCAGGGCCGAGGGATGGACGTCGGCTCGCGTGGCCAACGCGCGCATGGAACTCAGTGCAACATCGTCGGGAGAATCGAGGACATAACGGGCGGCGCGCTTGAGCTGCGGACTTAGGCGCGGAAACTCCGCCTCGATACGATCGGTCACCTGGACCAACTCTACCATCCCAGTGGCCCCCCCGGGCAGCGCCAGGTTTCGTTCTTATCAGCGACCGGATCGGAAAGCGCTTTTTGGGGGTGCGGGCCGCGGATCCTGGCTTGCACCGGATCCGTGGCCCACGCTCCCTACCCCCCGGGCTTCGTCGCCTTATTTCCCCCGGGCAAAACTCGCATCGACCCCTCCAAAGTGGTTCAAGGTTAACCACCCCCGCCCCCGTTTGCAACAAATGATTCAAACTGTGGCCGCCGTGAATCCTTTGGTTCGGGCGCGGTTGACAACCCCCCCCGGCGGCACGTAGGCAAAGACCATGCACCGCCTGCGGCCCTGGCTTCACATCCTGATACCTCTGGCCATTCTGGGTCTGGCGCTACTGGTGCGCGGCGCCTTTCCCGGCCCGGTGGAAGAGGTTCAGCTCAAAGTCTTCGATATCTACCAGCGCATCAAGCCGCGCCCCTACGAGCCGGCACCGGTGAAGTTCATCGACCTCGACGACGAAAGCCTGAGCCAACTTGGCCAGTGGCCCTGGCCGCGCACCGTGGTCGCCGAACTGCTGGCCCGGCTGGCCAATGCCGGTGCCGCCGCCATTGCCTTCGACATCGTCTTTGCCGAACCCGACCGCACCTCACCGGCCAACATATTGCCGATCTGGCCCGAGACCCCGGAAATCAAGGCGCTGCTGCAGCGTGCGGATGAGTTGCCCGACCACGACCGGTTGCTGGCCGAAATCATTGCCCAGATCAACGTCGTTACCGGCTTCGTGCTGACCACCGAAGAGGGCGGTGGCGAGCCACTGCTCAAGGGCAGCTTCGCCATGGCCGGCGACGATCCCAAGCCCTTCCTGCCGACCTACCTGGGCGCCGTGACCAACCTGCCAGTGATCGAGAAAGCGGCCTCCGGCAACGGCAGCTTTTCGCTGGTCCCGGAAGCCGACGGTATCGTCCGGCGGGTGCCGCTGTTGTTTCGCAAAGGCAACCAGATTTACCCCTCGCTGTCGGCCGACCTGCTGCGAGTGGCGCAGGGCGCGCGCACCACTATCATCAAGTCCTCGGGCGCCAGTGGCGAAACGGCTTATGGCGAAAAGACCGGCCTCAACCACGTCAAAATCGGCGGTCTGGTGGTGCCCACTGACGCCAACGGCCGCATCTGGCTGCACTACACCGAAGACGTGCCCGACCGGGTGGTGCCGGCTTGGACGCTGTTTAGTGACGATTTCGACAAGAGCCGGGTCGAAGGGCAACTGATGATGATCGGCACCAGCGCCGCAGGCCTTAAGGATCTGCGGGCGACACCGCTCAATCCTGCCCAGGCCGGCGCCCTGATCCACGTCGCGGCGCTGGAGCAGATTATGCTCAACTACTTCCTCGAGCGACCGGATTGGGCGAACGGCCTGGAGATCATCTTTTTGATCGTCCTGGGCGGCGCCCTGATCGGGCTATTGCCCTGGCTGGGCGCGCTGTGGTGTGCCGTCATCGCTGTTGTCGGCGTCACCGGCGCCATCACCGTTTCGTGGACCTTGTTCGCCGGCTACCGCCTGTTGCTCGATCCCGTCTCGCCCTCGGTGGTAGTGCTGTTGATCTATCTCAGCGGCTCGCTCATCAACTACCTGCGCAGCGAGGCCGAACGCCAGCAAGTGCGGGGCGCCTTCAGCCGTTATCTGTCGCCGGCCCTGGTCGAGCAGTTGGCCGACGATCCGGAGCGCCTGATGCTGGGCGGCGAAATGCGCAACATGACGCTGCTGTTCGCCGACATCCGCGGCTTCACCACAATATCCGAGCAGTTCAAGACCGATCCTCAGGGCCTGACCAACCTGATCAACCGCTTCCTCACGCCCATGACCGACATGATTCTCTCGCGCCGTGGCACCATCGACAAATACATGGGCGATTGCATCATGGCGTTTTGGAATGCGCCGCTGGACGATGGCGAACACGTCGCCAATGCCTGCGAATCGGCGCTCGCCATGTTCCAGCGCCTGGAAAGTCTGAACGCCGAAATCAAGGCCGAGCGGGAGGCCGAACAGAAGCCCTTTTATCCCATCAATATCGGCATCGGGCTCAACACCGGTGAATGCTGTGTCGGCAACATGGGGGCCGAGCAACGTTTCGACTACTCGGTGCTGGGCGATGCCGTCAATTTGGCCTCCCGCCTCGAGGGTCAGTCCAAGAACTACGGCGTCGGCATCGTCATCGGCGAACAAACCCAAATCGACGCCCGCGACTACGCCACTCTCGAGCTCGATCTCATCGCCGTCAAAGGTAAGGAAGAGGCGGTACGCATTTTTTCCCTGGTCGGTGACCGCAGCAAACTCGACGACCCAGCCTTCCACACCCTGGTGGTGCGTCACGAGGAGATGTTGCACAGCTACCGCGCCCAGCAATGGCACCGGGCCCAGCAATCGCTGGCCGAATGCCGCCGCCTGGACAGCGCCGGCGAATTCGAGGTGCTCCACGGGCTTTACGACGAGCGCATTGCGGCCTATCAGGCCGATCCCCCGGGGCCCGATTGGGACGGAGTATTCATCGCCACTTCAAAATAGGGTGACAAAGTGGCGCCGGGTCGGCGATTAGGCTACGCTACGGGCTGGCGGATCGGCAGCTAGTACCCACTTGCGTAAATAGATGGTACGTCTGATCGCTTTGCCGGCCCTCTGGGTAGGAAGCAGCGGGCCGGCGATGCGGGGCCATCGGCAAGCGCTGCTGACGCCCTCCAGAGGGCCGGAAAAGAGACCCGCAGGGCGGCCATGAAGGACCATCGGACGTCGTCCCGCGGTCCTTGTGATGGTCCCCCATCACGGCGGACCACGCTCCTAGCCGATGGTCCTTCATGGCCGTCAGACGTGCCATCTATTTGCGCAAGTGGGTACTAGTCCGGGGGATGCCATGCGGCGCGCCAGTCCGGTGAACTTCGTCTACGGCCTTGTGCTCTTGCTAGCGGTGGCGCTTGTCGGCGGCGCCCGCGCGGCCGAAAAACCGGCGCCGCCGGGGCCTCAGTTGAAAGACATCCTGTCAGCCGTGGTCGAGCTCTCGGCCCTGGTGCCGGCCGAGGCCCGGACCGCCCGCTCGCTGGGCCTGGAGAGGAACGGCAACGGCGTCGTCATCGACCATGACGGCCTGATCCTGACCATCGGTTACCTCATCCTCGAAGCCAATTCGGTGACCGTGACGCAGGCCGATGGCCGGGTGGTGCCGGCCGAGGTCGTGGCCTACGACCACGACACCGGCTTCGGCCTGGTGCGCGCCCGCCAAGCGCTCGGAGTCACGCCCCTGCGGCTCGGTCGCTCACTCGATCTCGCGGCCGGCGATCCTGTGCTGGTGATCGGGCACGGCGGCGCCACCGGCGTCACGGCTGCCCGCGTGGCTTCGCGCCGGCCCTTCGCCGGCTACTGGGAGTACCTGCTCGAGCGCGCCATATTCACCACACCGCCTCATCTCAATTGGGGCGGCGCAGCACTTGTGGGACCAGAAGGCCGGCTGCTGGGCATCGGTTCGCTGATGGTCAACGACGCCCGACAGGGCGAGGCGGCGCAGCCGGGCAACATGTTCGTGCCCATCGACCTGTTGCAGCCGATCTTCGGCGAGTTGCTGGCCAGCGGCCACTCCGGAACCCCGCCGCGGCCCTGGCTCGGCGTCATCACCGTGGCCAGAGAGGGCCGCATCGCGGTTGCCAGGGTTTCACCCCAGGGCCCCGCCGCAACTGCCGGCGTGCACCGAGGCGACATGGTGCTGGCCGTCGCCGGGCGGCCCGTGGCAACCCTTTCGCAGCTCTTCAGGGCGCTCTGGGGCCTGGGCCGGTCGGGCGTCGAAGTACCGCTAACGTTGCTGCGGCATGGCCAAGTCCTCGATCTGGTGGTGGTCTCGGGCGATCGCCGCGACTATCTCAAGACCAGAACCAGCCACTGACGACATAGCCCGCACTTCTCACCTGGACGCGACCCTTCGGGCGGCGCCGCGCAGGCCATGACCAGGTGAGAAGTGCGGGCTGGATTCGCCACGGCAAGTGTTAAAGAGTTATTTACCAACCCCCTCTATACGTTTCATAAGAATGGCGGTCAGTGTGCACGAGTGCAGGGCAGCGCACTCCAGAAAAACCGGGGCCGCAGCGAACAGAATTGTTAGGGGGGATTGAGGGTGACGCCAGAATGGCCTCACGATCGCATATCACGGCCTTTCGTACAGGCACGGGCACAGGCGAGCCGAATGTTTGAGATTTGGCCGTGACCGTGGAACCGCTAAAAATTCTCGTCGCCGCTGCGCGACCGACCGAGCGCGACGCTTTGCAACGTGCTTTGGCCGAATCGACGCTTGACCTCGACGTCAACGATGCCAACGCCAGGGATTTGGCGATGGCTGCGCTGACTAGCGGCACTTACGACTGTGCTTTTTTCGATACCGGACTGACCCATGAAGGCGGCGTCGATACGCTGGGCGAGCTCTATCACGCCGGCATCGACACGCCGATCATCATGATCGATGGAGAACGTCCCGAAGCAACGATGATCGAGCTATTGGAAGCCGGTGCCGCCGATTGCCTCAAACCCAGCGAAATTTCGGCCAATCGTCTGAGCCGCAGCCTGCTCGGAGCCATCCGCACCTCCCGCGCCGAGAAACAGGCCGCCGAGGCCGAAGCCAAGCTCACGCACCTGTCGATCTACGACCCGCTCACCGCGCTGCCCAATCGGGCGCTGTTTCTTGATCGCCTGGATCAGGGAGTGGCACTGAGCAAGCGGGAAAGCCGCCAAGTGGCGGTGCTGATGATGGATCTCAATGGCTTTCGCGAAGTCAACGCCACGCTGGGCCACGCCGTCGGCGACGAGTTGCTGGCCGAGGTGGCCAAGCGGTTGCTGACGGTTACACGCGAATCCGACACTCTGGCCCGCATCGGCGGCGATGAGTTCGCTGAATTGTTACCCTCGGGCGCCACCGGGGGCGGCGCTATCAAGGCGGCGGAACGGGCCATCGAAGCGCTGAACGACCCCTTGACTATTCAGGGCCACCGCCTGGCCACCGGCATCAGTATCGGCATCGCCGTCTTCCCCACCCATGGCAACGATGCCTCGACGCTGATGCGCCACGCCGACACCGCCATGTTCGCCGCCAAGCGCAATGCTACCGGTTATGCCGTTTATTTCGGCCAGGTGGCCGACGGCGACGACGAAACGCACGTGCGCCAGCTTTCGCTGTCTGGCGATCTGCGCCATGCCATCAGGCAAAACGAATTGGTGCTGAACTACCAGCCCAAAGTCACTTTCACTCCGCCGCACATTGCCGGCGTCGAGGCGTTGTTGCGCTGGAATCATCCCCAGCACGGCCTGGTCACCCCGGACGTCTTCATCCCCCTGGCCGAGCAAACCGGCATTATCGAGCCGCTGACCGGCTGGGTCCTCGACGCCGCCCTCCAGCAGTACCGCGAATGGCTCGAGGCCGGCCTCGACATTCCTGTCTCGGTCAATCTCTCGCCGGTGACGCTGCATGACCGCAGCTTTTCCGATCAGATCGCCCGGTTGCTGGAGAAATGGCGTGTGCCGGCCCGCGGACTGGTCCTGGAAATCACCGAAAGCGCCATCATCTCCGACGTCGCCCGAGCCACTGAAACCGTCGACAAGCTCCACGAGATGGGGGTGCGCATCTCCATCGACGACTTCGGCACCGGCTATTCCTCGTTGGCCTATATCCGCCGCCTGCGGGTCAGTGAAATCAAAGTCGACAAGTCCTTCGTGCTCAATATGCGAGAAATAAACGACGATGCCGTGATTGTGCGCTCGATCGTCGATCTCGGACGCAACCTGGGACTCTCGGTAGTGGCCGAGGGCATCGAGGACATCGAGACCTGGAAGTTGCTCGAAGATCTCCAGTGCACCGAGGCCCAGGGCTACTTCATCAGCCGCCCCATGGACGCAGCGTCGCTCAAACAGTGGACCGAGGAATCGGCCTACGGCAACCGCCAGGGCAGCGATTAGCCCGCATTTGTCACTTCAGCGTAAACAGCCTGCACCGCCGGGCGCGCACCGACCCGCTCGGCCCAGGCCTTGAGGGCCGGCGGCGAGGCCGGCTCAGGCAGTTCCACCACTTTGCTCAAACCCGGATAGAGCTGGACGTCGGCGATCGAGAAGCCGCCGGCGAAATAATCACGGCCATCGGCCAACAGCCGCCCAAGCACTTCGAGCCGACCGGCAAGTTGCCCACTCATACGGGCCAGGAAGGCGCTGTCGCGTTCCTCCTCGGGGCGGAACATCTCGCCGAATAGACCCTCGCCACCGATGGTGGGGGCGATGTTGCAGCTTTCATAGTAGAGCAGCGTCAGGGCCCGGCTGCGGGCCGCCGCATCCTCGGGCAACAAGCGGCCGAACTTGTCGGCCAGGTGATGGCAAATGGCGCCCGATTCCCAAAGTACCGTCCCGCCATCGACGAAGACTGGCACCTTGTGAGCCGGATTGAGTTCGAGAAACCAGTCCTGACGCCCCTCGAAGGGATTGTAGTGGGAGATCTCGACCTCTCCTTCGAGGCCCAATTCGTGAATGGCGATGAGCACCTTCTGGCAATTGGGCGACCACGGCTGATGATAAAGTTTCATGGTTTCGGTCCCCGGCAGCGGTTGTCGTTGGGCTGGGCTTTGATGTAGGGTCCTAAACATCGAATTGACAAGTAGGTAGAATGTTGTTCCTTACAATGAAAATCCAAGCAACAAAGAAAACTTAACCATGGAAAATTCCCAGGACGCTCGGCTCGACACCCAAACCTGTCGGGTCGAGGATGTGGTGCGCATGATTGGCGGCAAGTGGAAGCTGCTCATCCTGCGTCATTTGATCTTCGGCGGCACCACCCGCTTCAACGCCTTGCATCGGCACATCGAGGGCATCACCCAAACCATGCTGACCAAGCAGTTGCGTCAGCTCGAGGCCGACGGGCTGGTGGCCCGCCGTATCTACGCCGAAGTGCCGCCCCGGGTGGAATATTCAGCCACCGCCAAAGCCCAGGATCTGGACGCCTTTTTCCAAGCCATGCATCATTGGGGGGAGCGAAACTTGGGGGAAGAAAACGACCTGGCCCCGCCCGAGGATGCGGCAGCCTGACTAGTATTTGGGAGATATTTGCATGAGCATTGCGTCTGAGGACTGGATCGGCCACCACGCCCGCTATTCACCCGGGCGCGAGGCGGTGCACGACTTGGCCTCCAATCGCCGCCTGAGCTATCTGGAATTCGATCGGCGCATCGATCGGGCGGCGCTATACCTGCTGCATGGCCTCGACATCGGCGCCGGCGACCGCATCGCCGTGCTCTGCCACAACGACATCGATGCCTTCGAGATCCAGTTTGCCTGCCGCCGCATCGGCGCCATATTCATGCCGCTCAATTGGCGCCTGGCGGTGCCCGAGTTGGAATTCATCTGCAACGACGCGACGCCCAAGGCGCTGCTCTATGGTCTCGAGTTCGCCGCCGAAGCGGCGGAAGTGCAAAAGCTCTGCCGCCTGCCGCACATCGCCAGCCTCAACAACGGCGGCGACAGCGACTACGAGGCCGGCCTGGCGGCGGCAGCCGGCGAATACCGCACGCCGCCCCTGGATATCACCGACATCTGGACCGTGATGTACACCTCGGGCACCACCGGCCGGCCCAAAGGCGCCATGATCACCTACCAAATGGCTCTCTTTAACGCCATACACTGCGCCATGACGGTGGAAATCACGGTGCATTCCAAAAACCTGGTGGTGCTGCCCACTTTCCATACCGGCGGCCTCAACGTCTATGCCAACCCGGCCTTCCACACCGGCGGCTGCAACGTGGTCATGCGCACTTTCGATCCTGGGCACTTTCTTGAGCTGCTTTCGGACAAAGAACTCCACCTGACCCACCTGCTGGGCGTGCCGACGAATTTCCTGATGATGGCGGAAGAGCCGGGCTTTGCCAGCGCCGATCTCAGCCACGTGATCTGTCTGGGCGTCGGCGGTGCCGCCGCGCCGCTGGCCCTGATCGAGGAGTACGGCGCCAAAGGCATGACGCTGCAACAGGGCTGGGGTATGACCGAGACGGGGCCGCTGGGCCTCATGCTGTCAGGCGACAAGGCACTGGAGAAGGTGGGATCGTCCGGCCTGCCGCCTCTGCACACGCGTCTCAAGATTTGCGACGAGGAGGGCCGCGAGGTCGAACCCGGCACCACCGGCGAGCTCATGATCAAGGGGCCGACGGTGACACCGGGCTATTGGAACCGGACCGAATCAAACCACGAATTCTTCACCGCCGACGGCTGGTTTCATACCGGCGACGCTGCGCGCCAGGACGAGGACGGCTACTACTACATCGTCGACCGCACCAAGGACATGTTCATCTCAGGCGGTGAGAACGTCTATCCGGTCGAGGTCGAGAACGTCATCTACCAGCTTGACGGGGTTTTCGAGAACGCCGTCATCGGCATCGCCGACGACAAGTGGGGCGAGGTCGGTCGCGCCTGCGTGGTGCTGAAGGAGGGCGCCAACCTCGACGAAGGCGCCATCGTCGAGCACTGCCGGAGCCAACTCGCCCGATACAAAGTTCCGAAACAGGTGCGTTTTATGGACGAATTGCCCCACAACGCCACCGGCAAGGTGCTCAAGCACCAACTGCCGCGGGATTGACGTGCGCCGGCCGGCCGACAAATCGGCGGCAGGCAACGAAGAAGCGTTGTCCCGCGCCATCGTCGAGGGCGCACACGACCCCATCTTCGTGTTCAGCGAAGACGGCACCATCCTAGAGGCCAACCCGGCCGCCGAGAGATACCTCGGCTTTTCGCGTGAGGAACTGATAGGAAGCTCCCACCGCATCGTCATCCCCGAGCGCTTCCACCAGTTGATGGCTCCTCTTTTTGCCGGCGACGACGGAGGCGATCCAGTCGAGATTTTCGGCACCAACGGTGTCATCGAGGGTTACGTTCGGCACCGCGACGGTCGTGAGATCCTGACTGAGTTTTCCTGCGAAAAGATCGACCTCGACGGACAAACCGCCTACGTCTTTGTCGACCGTGACATCCGCGAACGCCGAGCCTCGGAGACGGCGCTGCAGCAAGCCCACGACGAGCTCGAGGCACGGGTGGCGGAGCGCGCCGCCGAGCTTCGGGAAAGCGAGGCTCGCTTTCGAGCCATAATCGAAAGTGCCCCCTCGGCGATCTACCTCAAAGACGTCGAGGGCCAATATCTGCTGGTCAACCGCCGCTTCGAGGAACGCGTGGGCATGAAAGCGCAGGACATCCTGGGCAAGCGCGCCGAGGACCTATCGCTCTATTCTGCCGACCTCGCCGAACTCTACCTGGCCCAGGAACGGGAGGTCCTGAAAAGCGGCCAGACCATCATTCGGGAGCAACCATGGCGGCGTCTCGACGGCCAGAGTGGCGTCAACTTGGTGACCAAATTCCCCGTCTACGCCGCCGATAACAATATCTTCGCCCTAGGCACCATCAGCCATGACATCACGGCCTTGAAAGAGGCGGTCGAGCTGGCACGGGAGAACACACACAGACTGCGCATGATTGCCGATTCCCTGCCTGCCATCGTCGTCCACATAGGTGCCGACCTCTGCTTTACCTTCGTCAACCGCTTCTATTGCGAATGGCATGGCATGGCGCCCGACGAGGTCCTGGGACGCCACGTCGAAGACATCATCGGCACGGAGTCATTCGAAATCATTAGGCCGAATATGGGGTCCGCCTTGGACGGCCAGCCAGTCACCTTCGAAGCCGATCTGGTCTACAAAAGCGCTGGGCGAAAGTTCGTGCGGATCCATTATATCCCCGATGTCAGCGAGGATGGACGCGTCGCCGGATTCTATAGCTTAGCCCTCGATATCAGCGAACAAAAGGCGGCGGAAGCGGCGCTCAGGGCCAACGAAGCCAGGCTTTCGCGCATCCTGACCATCGCTCCCGACGCCATAATCTCGATCGACCACAACCAGACCATACATATGTTCAACCAGGGTGCCGAGGCGGTCTTCGGATTCACGGCAGAGGAAGCGTTGGGTCAGTCGCTGAATATTTTGGTTCCGCCGCAGTGGCACGATTCCCACGCCCGCCACATCACCAAATTTATTTCCACCAATGAAGACAGCCGCCTGATGACCCAGCGAGGCGAAATCGTCGGCCGCCGCAAGGACGGCAGCGAATTCCCCGCCGAAGCCTCGATATCGAAGTTGAATTTGGGATCCGAAATCGTCTTGACCGTCATGCTGCACGACATCACAGAGCGCAAACAGGTCGAAGCCGAACTGCTGACCGCCAAGGAAACTGCCGAATACGCCGACCGCGCCAAATCCGATTTTCTGGCCAACATGAGCCACGAATTGCGCACGCCGCTCAATGCCATTATCGGTTTCGCCGAGCTGATGCACCAGCAGACCTTCGGGCCCATCGGCGACCCCCGCTATCAACAGTATTCCAGCGACATTCTCGAAAGCGGCGATCACTTGCTCAGCCTCATCAACGATATTCTCGATCTCTCGAAGATCGAGGCCGGGCAAGTGGAGTTGAACGAAGCCAAGGTCGACATCACCGAGCTCGGTCACGACTGTCTGCGCAGCATCGAAATCCAGGTCGAGGAGGCAGGCCTTTTCGTCGACCTCGGCGGCACCGCCGGATTGCCGCTGCTTTGGGCAGACGAGCGTATGCTCAGGCAAATGCTACTCAATCTGCTGAGTAACGCCGTCAAATTTACCAAGCGCGGCGGCCGCATTACCGTATCCGGGAAGCACAGGGCCGACGGCACCATGGCTTTGTCGGTAGCTGATACCGGCGTCGGCATCGCCGCGGCCGACCTACCCAAGGCTTTGGCCACCTTCGGACAGGTCGAAAACGTGCTCGACCGCTACCACGAGGGCACTGGGCTCGGCTTGCCACTGGTGGGTTCTATGGCCGAACTTCATGGCGGCGGTATGCAAATAGAAAGCGAACCCGGTGTCGGCACCACTGTAACGATTTGGATTCCGAAGGAACGCGTGCTGGCTATCATTTGAGGCCCCTGAACTCACACCCATCACACCCATCAAGGAGTAATACGACATGTTGGCAGATGAATTGGCGGCGGTGGTGGACCCGGCGGGCCTGCTGGCGGGCGAGGACATCGGCGAGCGCTACGTTCAGGACGTCATGGGCATCAGCATGGGCCGGCCGCAGGCGGTTCTGCGCCCGGCCGACAGTGACCAGGTCTCCCGGGCCTTGGCCATCTGCAACCGAGCCGGCGTCGGCGTCGTCACCCAAGGCGGCATGACCGGCCTGGTGCAGGGCGGTATCCCGCTGGATGGCGAGGTGGTGCTGTCGCTGGAACGCATGAACGCCATCGAAGAGGTCGACAGCCAGTCAGGCACCATGACGGTGCAGGCCGGCTGCGTGCTGCAGACCATACAGGAGCGCGCCGAGGCTGAGGGCTACAGCTTTCCCCTCGATCTCGGCGGCCGCGGCTCCTGTACCATCGGCGGCAACATCTCGACCAACGCCGGCGGCAATCGGGTGATCCGCTACGGCATGACCCGAGACCTGGTATTGGGGCTCGAAGCGGTTCTGGCCGACGGCACCGTGCTCTCGAACCTGAACAAGGTGATCAAGAACAACACCGGCTACGACCTCAAGCACCTGTTCATCGGCGCCGAGGGCACGCTGGGCGTGGTCACCCGGGCCGTGCTGCGCCTGCATCCGCAGCAGTCGAGCCAATCGGTGGCGCTTTGTTCACTGCCCAGCTTCGCCGCCGTGGTCGGATTCCTCAAGCTCATGCGCGAGCAGTTGGGGGGCGCGCTCAGCGCCTATGAATTGCTTTGGCGCAGCTACATGGACCTGGTGGCCGAGCTCGGCCGGGGCGTCGAGTTCCCCTTCCCGCTGAACCAGGACTATTACGTCCTCCTCGAATCCCAGGGCAGCGACGCGGCCGCCGACCGCCAGGTCCTGGAAGACGCCCTGGCTCTGGCCCACGACCGCGGCCTGCTGATCGAGGCGGTGGTGGCCAAGTCGCAAGCCGAGGTGGGGAAACTCTGGCAGATCCGCGACCTGGCACTGGAGGCCGTACAAATCATGATGCCGGCGGCCATCTTCGACGTCAGCGTGCCCATCAGCCGCATGGAAGACTTCGTGGCGGCCACCGAGAAGCGGCTGGGCGAAATCTGGCCCGACCACCGCCTGGTCGTGCTGGGCCACATCGGCGACAGCAACCTGCATGTATTGGTCAAGCCGGGTGAGGTGCAGATGGGCGGCCCCAACGTCACACCCTACGACGTAATCTATGCCCTGACCGGCGAACGCGAAGGCTCGATCTCGGCCGAACATGGCATCGGATTCCAAAAGCGCCCCTATCTCGGACTCAGCCGCAGTCCGGCCGAATTGCAGATGATGCGCAAGTTGAAGGCACTCTTCGACCCCAACAACATCCTCAATCCCGGGCGCATCTTCGAGGACCAATAGGGCGCGTGATTCTAGCCCTCCTGGGATCGCCGCCGGGCCACACCCGCGACCAATCGGACTTTGCCGGGCGCCGCCATCCAGATGCAGGCGATGGAAAGACAACTCATTCCGGCGCAAACCGTGAACGCCGGCAGGTAACTGCCGCTGAGGTCGAAACTCAAGCCCATGAACCAGGGCCCCGAGGCGGCGCCGAGGTTGCCGCCGAGGCCGAGGACGGCGAAGACCGTGGCGAACCGCGAGCCAACGAAAACGTCGCTGGCAATGACCCCGTATAGCCCCGCCAAACCATAACCAAAAAGCCCCTGCCCCAGCACCACGACGAAAAGCAGTGGCAGTGACGGGGCGAAGCTGATGGCGATCAGCGCGAGGTAGCAAACGAAGTAGCCCGCCAGGGCAATCGTCCAGCCCCACTCGCGGCCGATGCGGTCCGACAGCGCGCCCAGGCCGATCAGGCCAACGATGCCGAAGAAGCCGACCAGACCGAGCGCCTTGGCGGCAAGGTCGGCGCCAAATCCGACATCAATGAAATATTTGGTTTGATGCACCTGAACCGCGTACCAAGCAAAGAGCGAGGTGAAATAGGCGGCAAAAATCCACCAGAAGCGGCCGGTGCGGATGGCCCGGCGTAGCGTCCAATCGGTTTCCGCCCAGGATCTGTCGACGACCGCATCTGCCGGGCTTCGCTCGGAATCCTGGTCACCGCCGGGCGCCGCACCGTCCGCCGCCAGCCCCAAGACCTCGGGTCGCAGCCGCGGTACCAGGAGATTGAGCGGGATCAGCACGACCACGACGATCAGCGCCAGGGCCAGACAGGCCTGACGCCAGCCGGCGCTGTCGATCACCGTCTGCAGCCAGGGCAGCACAAAGATGGCACCAACACCCACCCCTGAGAAGGCTACGCCGACGGCCAGGCCGCGCCGGCGCACGAACCAGTTGGCCAGGAACATCGAGTGACCGAGGTAGCTGGCAGCGGCCGATCCGCCGACCACCATGAGCCCGAGTGTGGCGTAGAAATCAACCGCCGAGGTGGCCCGCGTGGCCAAGACCAGACCCAGCGCCACCGAGCAGGCGCCCAGCGAAACCACCAAACGCGGTCCAAAACGATCCATCAGGACGCCGAAGGCCGGCCCCATGACAATCACCGACATCGAGCCCACGGAAAACACCCCTGCCGTCAGTGCCCGCCCCCAGCCGAATTCGTCGAGGATGGTGGGGAACAGCAATGAAAACGAGGTGCGGGCGTTGACCGCCACCGCCATCGTCACGAAAGCCACGGCGATCACCAGCCAACCGTAGTAGAACGGCAAGCGGGCCGCCAGCGAGGCCGGTTTCACTGGGCCGCCTTCAGAGGGCCGGATGTTCGGGGATTCTCAGTCATGACCATGCCGCAGGAAATAGAGCTCGCCTCAAAGCAGTTCGGGGATCTCCTGGGTGAACTCAAACAACGTGCCCTGCTCGAGACCCGCAACCAATGCTACGCCATGATGCGAGCCGTATTGCATGAATTTCGCGATCACCTCTCCACGGCCCAGGCCATCGCCTTCGCCGACGGCCTGCCGCCCCTGGTCTGCGCCATTTTCGTGACCGCCTGGCGGCCCGGCGACGAACCGGTGGCTTTCACCTCGCGTCAGGCCTTCAGCGACGCCGTTGTGCGCCGGCTGTCGCCGCACCACTTTCCCCCCGCGAGCCTAGTCGCCGATGTTTTTGCCCTGCTGGCGCCACGTCTCGATTCTGCCCGCAGCGCCGCCGTGATCGACGAGCTCCCCAACGGACTCAGGGAGCTCTTTGCCGGACCAAAAGAATGATGGCGCCAGGGTCCAAGTGCGTGGATGCGCACGCCCGGCGAGGGTCTTTTGTTTTGGCATCAAGCCGCCATTGAGGCGGCGGCCAAGTGCGCGGATGCGCACGCCCGGCGAGGGTCCAAACAATTGAAGGGCGTCAGGGGGCATGAGAGTGGGACCCATGCTGTGTCCCGCGAGAGACACCCCTGACGCCCAGGAGCCGGTCTAGCCCCTCACACGCTTGGCGCGCGGGCGGCTTTGGCGCAAGCGCCGAATTCTCCAGAGGATCGTCCGCTTCCCGGCCGCAAACACCCGATCCCGTGGGACCAAGCATCCTTCCGGTCCGCACACTCTCCGGCCTGGGTTCCTGCCGCATCGCCGAGGCCGCGTCCCGCCGAAACGGAGCTTGGCTTCGTCGCCGCGGCCGTCCCCCCGGTGGAAGCTCCCGCCTTCCTGGCAGCAACACCTGGCGGCGCCGCTGCCATTTGGGCCAGTCGCCCCCGCTTCCGGGTCCGATCCGTTGCCAGCGCCTCCCTCCGGAAAGGGTCTTGCTGTGCTCCGGTGGTCCCGGCCCAGTGATCGAATCCCCCTGCGAAATTGGATGCCCCGTGAGACCCCCGCCTTCTGCCAGGCGATCCTCCCACCGGATGGAGAACCTGCCGTCCTGGCCGAAAGACTCGGCCACCTGACGGTGACTTAGCCTTCCTGCGGAGTTCCAGTTCGCTCGAACGCCGCTGAACCGAAGCCCAGCGATACTCGAACCAACCTTTGAACTCCCACGCTGTTGCGTGCGGGTAAAGTATTGTCAAAACAATCATGATGTATCAACAAAAAAATTGGGCTATTCGTAAGAAAACTGTGAATAAAATTTCAAGATAGACACAAATACCCAACGACTTATCCACAATTTTATACACAGTTGCCCTTCCTAAATATCTATCCCTTTGGTTGGACACCATATTTTTTCCAACCGCAACCGTGATCGCGAAATCTCTTCCGCCGTCACAATTGCAGTACCGCGGCCTCACGGTGGTTGCGCTGGGCGGTCTAAGATGGAAACATTGGGCCATGGGATTGCACAGGCACATGAGCCGCCAACAGCGCTGGCATCGGCTTGGCCTGCCAAGCGCGGCAGCGCTGTTCCTCGTTCTGGCGCTGGCGTTGCAAGCGATAGCGGCCGGCGGGGCCGGACCAGCCGCGGCGGCAACGGCGCCCGATCAGGCGGCCAAATTTCTCAAGACCCTGGGTGAAAAGGCCATTGTCATTCTGCGTGATGCCGATCAGCCGCTGGCCCACCGCGAGGCCAAGCTACGCGACCTGCTGAGACGGGGGTTCGACCTCCAATTCATCGGCCGCTTCACACTAGGACGCTACTGGCGCCGCGTCACGGAGGCCCAACGCAACGAATACCAGAGCCTGTTCGCCAACTACGTCCTACAAAGCTATTCCTCGCGGCTCGGCGGCTATGCCGGTGAGAGCTTTACCGTTACTACCAGTCGCGGCGCCGGCAAAAAGGACGCCCTGGTGCACACCCGAATCGGCCGCCCCAGTGGTCCGCCGCTGGAGTGCGACTGGCGGGTGCGCCAGCGTGGCGGCGAACTGCGCATTATCGACGTCATGGTCGAGGGCGTCAGCATGGCGGTCACCCAGCGCTCGGAGTTTTCCTCAGTCATCAAGTCGCGCGGCTTCGACGGCCTGCTCAGCGCGCTGCGGGCCCGCACCAACAAGCTCTCGGCGGTGGCTAGCAAATGAGGGAGGTGCGACCGGAGATGCCTGCTCCCAGACGATCTCGATTTGGTTGGCCGCTGAGCGCCGCGATTTTGGCCCTGGCCCTCGCTCTGGGCTTGGCCGGCGGCGTCCGGGCTGACTTCGATGAGGGTTGGGCGGCATACCAGAAGGCTGACTTCGGTGGCGCCCTCAAACACTGGCAGCCGCTGGCGGAGAACGGCGACCGCCGTGCGCAGTACAATCTCGGCGTACTTTTCGACGAGGGCAAGGGCGTGCGCCAGGACCGCGACCAAGCCATCGCCTGGTGGCAAAAGTCGGCCGCCCAGAAATTCGCTCCGGCCCAGCACAACCTGGCCAACCACCATATCGCCGGCGATGGCGTGACGCGCGACTTCGATCGCGCGCTCGGGCTGCTGCACCAGGCGGCCGACCAGGGCCTGGCACGTTCGCAGTATACACTCGGCAAAATGTATGCCTACGGCCTGGGGGTGGCCAAGGACCTGGGCAAGGCCGTCAAGTGGATCCATCTGGCTGCCGAGCAGGGCTTCACCAAGGCTCAGTACAACCTCGGCAAGTTCTACCGCGACGGCAAGGGCGTGGCGCGCGACCTGGCGACTTCGGTGCAATGGTTCCAGCGCGCTGCCGAACAGGGCCACGTGCGGGCCCAGAGCCGCCTGGGCACCCGCTATGCCCGCGGCGAGGGGGTTGCCCGCGACGACGTCACGGCGCTCTTTTGGACGCTGCTGGCGGCCCGTGAGGGCGAGGCTGCGGCGGCCGAGAACGCCAAGGCGCTGCGCCAGCGCATGACGCCGGCCCAGGTCAACGAAGCCGAACGCCGTAGCGCCGCCTGGTCGCCACAACTCCGCTCCAACTGATGCGCCTCGGGCCGGCCCTGCTGGCCGCATTGCTCCTGGCTGCCACGCCGCTCTGGGCCGAGGTGCCGCCGGACGTGGCACAAGCCATCACCTCGACGGTCGAACGCGAACGCCGGACGGCGGTTCGTGAGATGGCGCTGGCCCACCGGCTCGGCAACGCCAACCTGGCCAGCCAGCGGGCCCAACAAAGCGAGCGCCGCCTGCAGGCCGACCTCGTGGCAGTCATTACCACCGCCTTGATCCGCCATCCCGGCCAGGCCGGCGCCATCGTCGCCGCTGCCGGCCGGGCGGCACCGGAACTGGCCGGCGCCCTGCGCCAAACAGTGGCGTTGCGCTTTCCCGGCCTGGTCGGGGGTAACGCCCCTGCCACATCTGCGCCGATGGACCAGCGTGTTCCCGCCGCAGCGGCCGAGCCCCACGAGCCGGGCGACAACAACGATCCCCTGGAGGGCGTCAACCGTACCGTCTTCGCCTTCAACGACGGCCTCGACATCATGGTGCTGCGGCCGCTGGCCGCGGTTTACGGCTTCGTCGTGCCGAGCCCGGCCAAGCAGGCCGTGGCCCGGGCGCTGGCCAACCTGGGCGGACCGGTAATCCTGGCCAACGACGTGTTGCAACTCGAACCCGGCGACGCCGGCACCGCGGCCGGTCGTTTCGTGATCAACTCCACGCTCGGCCTGCTCGGTCTCTTCGACGTCGCCGAACACTTGGGCCTACCGCGCCATGGCGCCGATTTCGGCCAAACGCTGCACGCCTGGGGCCTGGGTTCCGGGCCCTATCTGATGCTACCGCTCTTGGGTCCCAGCACAGGCCGTGACGGCATCGGCACGGCCGTCGATACCGTGATTGATCCTTTCAGCTATTGGCTCAGCCGCGGCGCCTCCATTACCCGCAACGGCAGCCAGGCAACGAGCCAGCGTGAGGCCTTGCTGGTCTCGTTGCATGACCTGCGCGAAGGCTCGGTCGACTACTACGCGGCACTGCGCGCCGCCTATTTCCAAAATCGCGCCCACACCCTGAAGCGCCGCCGCCCCTTGATCGGCGAAGGCAAAGAGGCAGGCGACAGCGAGAACGTCGACGAGATGTTCGACGCCGTGGACTAAAGCGAAGCCGGCGACAAGGAATCAATCATGGCCAAGCGCATTGCAATCTCGGAGACCCCGCCCATTGTCGGGACGCTATATACGCCGACGGTGAGCACCATGAAGATCGTGTGCCACAATATCAACTGCCCGGGTGAGGCAAGCAGGCCGCCGAAGATGCCGCCGACTTGATCGGGTGTGGCACCGTTGAAGGCGCCCGACACGGTATGGCCGATATAGGGAATCGCCCAGCCGGCGATGACGCTGTAGAAGGACAGGATGAGGAACGCGGCGGCCATCATCATCACGCCGAGCAGGCCCCAGCGGTGCGATCGGTTTGAATCCTTGGCCAGTTCGACCATGGAAGTGACCGGGCTGCGTCGGCCGCGCCGACCGAGCATGATCTCGGCGATCATCACCGGCAATCCGATGGCGGCAATGCAGATCAGGTAAACGATGACAAACGCACCGCCCCCATTCTCTCCGGTGATGTAAGGAAATTTCCAAATATTGCCGAGCCCGACGGCAGATCCCGCAACCGCCAAAATAAATGTCGGCCAGTTCGACCAAGTCTGATGCGGCTGACGACCAGTGCCCGCTGGAATGTCTGTCATGATATCCCCCTCGATCTATCCCCCATTTCCCAGATGAACTCGTTAATCGATGCCCTGAGATGGAGATTATGCTATAAGAATCAATATGTTGAGGAGTTGATGGAGTGGTTGGCATGGCACACCCGATGGGTGAATCGAAACGGGACGGACTTCGGGT
>PVBE010869500.1_pt1 | contig 21599 bp, 24 predicted proteins | sample 1631181 | NCBI WGS metagenome assembly PVBE01 (sample SAMN08397723, study PRJNA350692) | Marine metagenome, whole genome shotgun sequencing project. | isolation source: water | place: Pacific Ocean | collected 2012-04 | reverse complement strand
CCCCGAAATTTCGAATCTCCTTCCCATACTGCCATTAGAGAAAGTGTAGAATCCGGACCATGGGCAAAGCGCATCAAACCAGCATTGCGTTCCAGACCAGTCTTGGAACCCGAATTTTATTATGACCTTTTGGCTAACCAGGTAGAACATCTAGACCTCTGGGAAACGATCTACACGCATGTGCTGGAAGGAGAGAATCCGGTTGTGGAATGGACCAAAGGAACTGCCCTAAGACCGATTCTCAAGTTATTGCAGGCTGAAGAAGAAACTACTTTCATGGAAGATTATTCTAAAAGGATCCATGAACTTTACCCTCCCCGCAACGACGGACGAACCCTGTTTCCTTTCCGGAGACTGTTCATCGTTGCAACCCGCTGAAGGGGAATCAGCCTATCAAGATTGCATCAATTGATTCCCCAGCACTGTGCCTGGAATTCACTTCTTGTTGAGTAGTTCCTCCAATCTGATGGAGTGACGGATGAGAGCATCATCTGCCCCGTGAGCCCCGATGAGTTGAACCCCAACCGGCAGATGGTTTTGTCTTGAGATCGAAGGAAGGGTTAGGGTTGGCAGATGGAGTAGAGTCCACATCCGATTGAATACCGTGTCTCCCGTGTAATCCAGACCATGAGGTGCCTCATCCGGAGCGCTTGGAGCAAGCAGTAGATCACAGGACTCAAACATCTCTTTGATCATGAACCTGCAGATCATCGCGTTTTCAAGAGCCTCCTGGTATTCAGAATAGGAAATGGGTTTTTCGAAATAGGCTTTCAGTCTCTCACTGAGCAGGGATTCGTGATTTCTCAACTCATGCTGCAGGTTCTGACGGGCCTCATAGACCATGATGCAGCCATGGGCTTTTCCCAAAGAGGAGAATTTCTGAGGGAGTTGCACCTCCGAAATTTCCACTCCTTGCCTGCTCCAGGATTCCCGAGCAGTGTCCAGGGCTTTTCTGGTGGAGGAACCCGCCTTTTCCCAGTCAGGAGTTCGGCAAAACCCAATCCTTGGAAGTACCTTTGGATCAGGTGAATCTACCTCGACGTTCCAGATGGCTTTGCGAAACCATTGTAGGTCTTCTACAGACCGGACAAAGCACCCCAGAGTGTCGAAGCTGTGAGAGAGGGGTTTGACTCCTGCCATTGATAGCTGGCCGAAAGTGGGCTTGTACCCGACGACCCCGCAGAAAGAGGCGGGACGAATCACAGAACCTCCAGTCTGACTTCCGATGGCCAAGGGAGCCATGAAGTCCGCAACCGCTGCAGCAGAACCGCTGGAGGAGCCTCCAGGAGTGTATACAGGATTATGGGGATTGGTCGTCTTTCCGGGTTTGCGCCAGGCGAATTCCGTCGTCACGGTTTTGCCTAGGATTACAGCACCTGCGTCTTTCAGTAAAGCAACGCAAGCCGAGTCGACAACGGGTTGATGCCCCTCATATATCGGTGAGCCATAAGCTGTAGGCATATCGCAGGTATCGAGGATATCCTTGATGCCGACCGGGATACCGCGCAAAGGTCCTCGAACCTGCCCGCTATCACATTTTCGTGCCTGTTCCAATGCCTTCTCTTCATCAAAATGAATCCATGCCCTTACGCTGTTTTCTCGTTCACGGATTCTGTCCAGGCAGGCTTGAACCAACGACTCGCTGGTGACGGAACCATCCTGAATCGCATGAACGGCTTCACTTAAACTCAGTTCATTGCAAGCAGGATTCATATCTTTATTTCTCTCATTCTGAATGACAAAAGACGTTTTTCTCATTCTCAAGTGCTCTGATGGAGTTTTCATCGTACCCATGTTCCATCAGGACTTCCCGGGTATGCTCTCCAAAAAGCGGGGAGGGCCGATGCACTCCTCCTGGGGTTTCGGACAGCTTGATGGGAAGCCCAATTGTTTCGACTTTCCCTTCATGGGGGTGCTCCACCTCGGTGACCATCTCACGGGCCTGGGTTTGTGGATGATGGTGCATCTCCGCAATGTTGAGCATCGGCCCTGCCGGAATTCCAGCATCTTTCAGACATTCCAACCATTCTGTTGTGGTTTGTTTTCGGAAAACCTGATTCAGTTCCATTTCAAGTTCTTTTAAGTTCGACATCCTTCCGTGGTTGTCATGAAAACGAGGATCCCGGGCCATTTCCGGGATCCCCATCGCTTCCAGGAGACGTTCCCAGTTTCGCTGGTTTGCAGCACCGACGTTGATCCATCCATCCCGGGTTTGAAACGTCTGGTAAGGAGCATTGAGCGGATGGGCGGAACCCATCGGACCCGGCGAAACTCCGGTCGCCATGCAGATCGCCGATTGCCAGTAGGTATGAACGATTCCTGCTTCAAAAAGTGATGTATCCACCTTTTGCCCTTGACCCGAGGCATTCCTCTGCAGCAAAGCCGATACTGCACCCAAAGCTCCGAGAATCCCAGCAGTAATATCAGTCAGCGGAGCACCGACTTTCACCGGAGAACGTCCCGGTTCCTCTCCAGTGATACTCATCAAGCCGCTCATTCCCTGTGCAATCAGATCGAACCCGCCCTGTTCCATGAAAGGTCCGCTGCGCCCGAAACCAGAAATTTCACAATAAACCAATCCGGGGTTGATTTGCTTCAATTCCTCATAACCCAGTCCAAGTTTCTTCATCGTGTCATGACGGTAATTTTCGATCAGGACATCCGCTTCGGCTACCAGTTTTCTCAGGATTTCCTTGCCCTGCTCTTGCTTGAGATTGACCGCGATCCCACGCTTGTTGCGGTTCATCATCATGAAGGCTGCTGATTCTTCACCCACCTTTGGGGGAATCATTCGCCTTGTGTCATCTCCACCCGGCATCTTTTCAACCTTGATCACATCGGCCCCCAAATCTGCCAGCATCAACCCGCAAACGGGCCCCGCCATGATATGCGCCAACTCAAGAACCCGGACCCCCTGGAGAGGACCCCTCTGTAGCGGCTTCTCAGATTCTGCCTTTGGTTGATTCATGATAAATAAATAAATTGTTGACGTGAATGGGATCAAATCTCCATGACTGAGTCCTGCAAATCAAATGAGAATGGTACTTCCTCAACAATTCACCTTATCAGGTTTATTTTTTTTAAGTACTTTGTAAGTGAAAAGTTTTTAATTTAAGTCACGTTCAATAGAACCAGAAACGACATACTTACGGCGCAGGCGATAAAGGTACGGATGTTGTTAAAATAGTTCCAGCGCGTTTCAAATTTGTTGCGTTCCCTTCGTAAAGACCCTGGATCCATTTCGTCGATTTCGACACGCTGAAGACTATTATTTAATGGAAGATGTATTAGAATCGTAATCCCCTGCACTCCCATAAGATAAACAACACCAATCGCAATAATAGTCCAACGCTCAGTTCCATGAAGTTCTATAAACCCCAGTACCATAGTAGCAACTATTGATACGATCGAGCCCACCCAGGCAAGCATGAATAGAGGCTGGTTGTTTTGTATTACTCCATCAGTCACCTGAAACGCATGAATAAATTCCCGATCATCGAGTTTGGCAAAGCCAGGCATCACTACAACGGCATAGGTGAAGACAAAGCCCGTGACCAAAGCGCATAACAAAGTGGAAACAAGTAAAAACCCAACAAATAAAGTCATCATTCTTTTAGAATCATACTCTTAATCCGTATCCATGATGCCGTTTCTGAATAGCATCAGACCGGTCCAAGGTCGTGCCGAGGAGGCACTCCAAATTTTCTTGCGTATTCACGGCTGAATTGTGTCGCACTCTCATAACCAACTTCATAAGCAGTTCTTGAGACGGAATGACTCTTAAGGCTTAGCAATCTTTTTGCTTCAAGAAGTCGAAGATCTTTCTGGTACTGTAAAGGGGTTGTTTTCGTTACAAATTTAAAATGTTTATGAAATGAGGAAGGACTCATTCCTACTTCCATAGCCAGTTCTGGAATAACAAGTGGATTTTTGAAAGTCTTACGAATCTGTTTGATCGCTCTTGAGATATTACTCTCATGGCTGTTGTGATGGAGTAATCGTCTTAACATCCCTCCGTGAGGTGCCATTAACAATCTGAAATGAATTTCTTTTAAGATGATGGGACCAAGGACTTTTTCTTCGGTTGGATTCCCGGCCAAAGCGAGGTATCGGTAGAAGGCATCAATCAGATTTTGATCGGTTTTGTGAACGTTAAACGCCTTTGCATTTCCCAAGTCAAGTTCGTTGGACCCGACATGCTCATAAAGACTTCTCATCAACCCTATGTCTAAGGACAGGATCATTGCTATGTAGGGTTGGCTCAAAGTCGCGCTAGTGACCCGAGAGACCACAGGAGTTTCATGACTCACGATGAGCGACTCTCCAACCCCGAAGCTGACGGTTGCATCACCTACACCAGTTTCTTTCCTCCCCTGTAAAATTAGGCAACATACTGGTTCATAAAGTGTCGCCTCAAGGTTAGTGGGCCTTGTGTAACTCAGGATCAACAATCTGTCCATAGGCTCAATAGACGCAGTATTATCAGCGTATTTCTGAATGAACCTGGTTGAAAACCTGGTAAGTTCTTGAATCTCCATAAACCAGATAATATTTGGTTCTGAATCAACTATTCAATTATTTCTCTTAAAAGAAATAATATTAGGCATATTTTTTACATAATCTGGCAAGCTTTATTTCCCCACAGTCCATACAATTCCTTCAACTGAACTTCTGCATCAAAGATTTATTAAAGTTCGATGGTGCAGTCCGCAAGCAGTTTCTGATTCCTGAATGAATTGGTAACTGGTCAATGTAGGAAGGATGACGCTGATCATTAAAAAACTTCCGCCATTTGATGGATCAGTTGAATCTGCCGGTCTACTCCACCGAGGATCAGAGGACCTAAATCCGTAGAGAGTATCCCAACATTAAAATCAGCGCGGATTGTTAATCCATTGCTTGCAGGGAATCGAAGTTGTTCCGGGGTGGACTGAGTTATGATGTTTCTCGTTTTCATTCGTCCGAAAATATTTTTGTTAAAGCTATATTATATCAATAAGTTAAATGATTATCATCCATTTTTATGAAATATTCGGGTTAAAAAATATTTGTATGGTGCAGTATGTCATGATCCATTGGAAAAAGCTTGCCTGATGGATCTATTTCTGATTATGGATGCCAACAGTTTAAATTCTGCCATGATGGCCTGGAATGGTCCCAATTTCAGCTTTGGTTCTATAGCTAATAGACTCTTTCGCATCAATTAAAAGGAATAGACGCATAATTCTTTTAGCAGGCAATTCCTAGAAAATACGCTAAGTTTTCGTTCATTGTAATGAGTTGATGAATAATTCAGGATAATAATTCCAGAATTCTGATAATGGTGGCATTGGTATTAAAGACTTTTTAAGATCTGTCAGAAATTGTATTGATCAATAAAAACATCAATATATCAAATATTTGGACTTTTTATTTAATATTGAATATGGATCATGAAAATCCTAGTGGAAAATTTATATTTCCTGATAAATCTGTTTATATTGGAGAAATAGAAAATAATTTGCCCCACGGATTAGGAGTTTGGACTCATCCTAATGGAGAAAAATATTCTGGACAGTGGGTTGATGGCAAAGAAAACGGTTCAGGAGTTTATTCTTATCCTGATGGAGGAGAATTCTCAGGAAACTTTGTTGATGGGATAAGAGAAGGTTCAGGGATTTGGACTCATCCTGATGGGTCCAAATATGAAGGAAATTGGGAAAAGGGAAAATTTAGCGGCAAAGGTATTTTTGTTTGGTCTGATCTCAAAAGATATGAAGGAGATTGGAAAGGCGGAGTCCAAAATGGAATCGGGAACACAAAGTATCCAGATGGAAGAGAATATCTGGGTGAGTATAAAAACGGAAAAGAAAATGGATATGGAGAATGGTCAGACCGTGATGGACAAACCTACAAAGGAGAGTTTAAAGATGGAGAATTTCATGGAATGGGGTATTGCAATCTCCCGGATGGAGGAATTTATGAAGGAAATTTTGTAGACGGGCGAATTGAAGGAGAAGGGGAATATAAATTTCCTGATGGAAATGTTGCTAAGGGGATATGGAAAAACAATAAACCATGGGATGTCATTGGAACTTTAGAAACTGGTGAAGTGTATGGGTATTTTGAACAGGGTATTTTTAGACCCGTAGAAAAATTCATAAAACCCATATAAATGTGTTATTTATTTTGATGATAAAATTGAATTAGTGGGAAATTACAAGAAATCCATGGAATGAAGGATGTATGTTTTTTAAATTAATGAAATATAGTATTTATGTTTTTATTTTTTGCTTGTCTTTATTGCTTATTTTTATGTTATTCATCAAGATAAAAAGTTTAGTCGGCGAAGATACAGATTTATCTTTAGCAATAAGATGGGAAGGTTTTTATCATGATATGAATTATAGAGATTTAGGAGAAAGCATTAATGAATGTTATGGAGAACAAATAATTCATGAAAACATGGTCTCTAGATCTGCTGGTTGGTTTTCAGGATGGAGTTGTGAAAAAATAGGCAGTCCGGATGTTCTTTATTCATTAAATTTTTCTCCACAGAAGAATGAACATTTTTTTTGCTATAACCCTGATAACAAACTTATTGGTAAAGCCTTTAATCAAAAAACCGTTCTCAGCGACTTAGAGTTTATAGAAAATTGGGATAATCCTGAGATACGTAAAACGACTTGTTCCTATATTGATAATATTTTTAGCGATATTATAGCTGAAAAGAAAGTCCATATTCATTGTGATGCTGGAAGGGATAGAGCAGGTACGATTTCAGCATTAATTGTTGGATTGATCTCCGAAAAAAGAAATATATTAAATCAAGAAATGATCAATGCAATTGAATGCGACTATAGAAAAACTTTATCTTTAACAACGGATAAATATGGAAGAATGGAAAATTTCTTACGTGAAATCGATCTTAGAGGAACCATAGAAGTTTTTATTAGAGATCAATGTTCTATTTCAAAAAATAAAATAGAAAATGTAACAAATAGGCTTATAAAATCGAATATTTAATCAAAATCATCTCGATTCTTTTTTTAAACCTGAAGTAAAATAGGGTAAGAAGGCTTACTAAAATATTTCGGACACAGAGATTGGAAAGGGATCAAGAGTATCAAAAGGTTTAGTATAACTTGGAGAGAAATGAAGGATGTTTTTTAGGATTAATTTATGGTATTTTGCTCTAAGGCAGTCATGATTTCTTCTGGGGTGGCAGTTCCTGTCTGGTAATTTTTCTGAACCGTTACAGATGCCACAAGACATCCAAGTGCAGCAGATTTTACAACATCCCATTGACCTATCAAACCCACAGAGATACCTGACAACAAACTGTCACCTCCACCCACTGGGTCTAGTCCCTTTAACTTGAAAGGTACTGGAATTTCAAATTTTTCTTCCTTGCCAAAAACCAAACATCCTTCAGAGCCTAAAGAGACAAATATATTTTGATAAATACCGTCATCGATCATTTTTCTGATAACTTTTTGATCTTCATTTATTTCTAATAATAACCCTTTTTCTAATGCCTCCACTTTATTGATTTTTAAATAAGTACTTGAATATTCAATTTCTTTATCTCTACAATCACATATTGTATTCGTTTGTGATATAATTTCTTGTAATCTTTTTGGAAATGATTTTTGATGTAACCCATTTTTTATTTGTTGATTAACAATGATCATATCATATTTATTGATATTTTTTTTGATAGATCCTAAAAGCTTAGTTTCTGTCTGTTCAAGAAGATCATTGCTAATTCCAAAATCAAACCTATTTATTTCTTTATTTTGTAATATAGGTTTTGAATAAGTATGCGTATCCCAACTTACATTTTGTATACATAGATTGGATGTATTACAGTCAATTATTTTTAATTGTTGTAATAATTCATTTCCAAAAGGGTCATCTCCAATGACACCATAAGCATCTACATCTCCCAATCCTAGTGATTTAAGATTATTGACCACATTAGCAGCACCTCCCAGGGAGTATTTTTGTTTTTTTACATTTGTTATTGAAAGCCCCGTTTCTAAAGAATGGGATTGACATGAATGATCAATGAACCAATATGCATCTAAACAAAAATCTCCAATTACTGCAATTTTTTTAGTTTTTAATATTGCAAACAGTTCTTGTATTTCATCGATAGACAATAATTTGTTTATAGACATTATCTCTCTAAATGATTATTCCTTATATACAATGATATTTTAAATTAATTCAGTTGAATTTATTTTTGGTGAGTCTTAGATAAATACAATATCAAATCACTGCTGGAATTTACAACGAATCCACCTAATTCTGCCGTTGATGAATAAAGTTTATTGATAGATCTTTTTACTATACTTTCATCACAACTACCCTGTTTTTCCAACCAGTGAATTGTATTACCAACAACCACGACTGATCCTGCTATAACAGTCCAACCGACAGAAACCATTGCTGCCATGGCAACACATTCTTCAACTTCTCCTCCACATTCGAGAATACCTCTAACAAAATCACCACAACCATAACATTCGTTGTTCACACCAATATTGTGTATTTCTAAAGTCCATTTTTTTGTTACTAGCTCACAATTTCTAGCTGATGTAGTTTCTGTTTTTGGGAGGACTAAGCAACTGCCACATAAAAAGGAAAGAATGACGATGTATAATTTTTTTTGAGTTTTCATTGAATCAGATTTCAACATAATTCAAATTTAACCCGCTTACACCAATATCTACCATTCATCTATTTGAGGCATGTACTTATACCAATCACCTGATTTTAAGGATTAAATCTCATGTTATTGATCAATAAATTTAAAGATATTATCAACAATTTTATCTAAATCTTCTTGTTTCGATTTTTCAAAATCAACAAGTATCATTCCTTTTTTATTATCTTTTCCTACTAAAGGATATACCAGAATTTCTAAACCTATTCCGTATTTTTTTTCAATATGATAGAAATCACTTCTTTTTTCATAATCTATCGATAGATACTGTTTAAATATATTATCAAAGACAATTTTTTGTAAACTTGCAATTATTTTATGATGTGATTTATCGATATTTTTATGAAACCTATGAATTAAATACTCAGATGTATGGCCATAAATATCACTATTTGATTGTTTTTCTGAATTGCATATAATCCCATAACAAATGATACTTGGATCAACCACTTTGACATAGATTTTATCTAAAATCTGTTCCCAATTAAAATAATTTATGTTATGTATTGCTTTAGATTTGTTACTTGTATAAAAATTTTTCATACGATATTTTACATCAAAATTATTATTTAAATCCTTTACATCATTATGTATCAAATAACTGATGAATTGATCTGTGCCAGAGAATCATACCCTCTTATTCTAAATTTAATTGTTGTAATCATTCTAATACAACAAATTATTTTATTGCTATTAAAATGAATCTTCAAGCCACTCAGGCGGCACCTTACTGTAATTCCATAGGAGGGCGTAGGATCAATATCAAGACCAACAAAATTGATTGGCCACAAAATTATTGGATAAAGGCAAGTTTGATTTAAAACATCCATTCATTCAAACTGTAAGAACCTTAGAATTTTGAATCAGGAAAGAAAAGTAATCATGAATTCTGAAAATTTTGGGTTAACTGCAGATAATGAATCCATCCAAAGATTCACACTTTCAGGAGGCGGGCTATGTGCAAAATTCATCAATTGGGGTGCAGTCCTTCAGGATCTTCGTTTTGAAGGTGAGTCTAATTCATTGGTCCTTGGACTCGAAAATTTAGAGGATTATCTTAAACATTCCCGTTATTTTGGAGCCACTGCTGGTCCCTATGCCAACAGGATTGACAGGGGGCAATTTCGAATCAATGAAAAAGAAGTACAGTTACAAAAGAATTTTCAAAACCAACATCATCTCCATGGAGGAACAGAAGGCATCGGTAAAAGGGCTTGGAAGTTGGAAGATTTTAAAAAAGATTCACTCAAACTTTCCATCATCCATCCTGACAAACATATGGGATTTCCAGGCCCGATAAAAATTCATGCCCGATTCACTTTATCAGATCCTGGGATTCTCGACATTCTCTACTCTGCAGAAACAGAAAGACCCACGATTGTCAATCTTGCCCACCACAGTTACTTTAACCTGTCAGGAGAAAAAACGATTTTAGATCACGAATTACGTGTCAATGCATCAACCTATCTTGAAGTCGATTCAGGGTTGATTCCACGAGGGTCACCTCAATCGGTGGATGATGGAGTTCATGACTTCCAGGATTTTAGACCAATTCAATCTGTCACGAGCAGTCCTTCCAAAGTCGATCATAATTTTTGCCTGAGTTTGAAACCTCAAGAAATCCGACCCGTGGCCTGGTTGAAATCCAAGGGAGTGTGCATGCAAATCAACACGACTGAACCTGGGCTTCAAGTTTATGACGGACATGGGTTGGACGTTCCAATTCAAGGAACAGATGAAAAGTTTATGGGAGCTTATGCCGGGATAGCCCTGGAACCCCAACTTTGGCCTGATAGTCCTAACAGATCCGACTTTGCCCAACCATTCCTGCTTCCCGGAGAAATATACTCCCAACATACGCAATACATTTTTTCAAAAATTGATTAGCTTGTTGGCTTATCGGATAAGAGATTAATCAGGTCAGTACAGATCCTATCAAGAATAATTTTTTCAGTCGGATATTCCAGCATGAGGAACGCTTTCTTATCCAATTTATTGTATAAAGGATAAACAAGCATTTCGAAACCAATCTCATATTTCTCCTTCAAGTGATAAAAATCACTTTTTTCTTCTTCATCCACTTCAAGATATTCTTTGAAGATGGCATTAAATTTATCTTTATCAATCAAGATCAGAAAATCATGTTTTTTAGGATCAATTTTTGTTTTGAAGAGAAAATTCGTATTTTCTGAAAAGCTTCCAACCTTGTCATTTGGAGTTGATTTAAAGGTATTACTGACCAATCCCAAACATGTTTGATGTTTGAGGACCACTGTGCTGTAGATTTTTTCAAGATTTTCTTCCCAAAAGTCACTGTCTATTTTATGGATGGTGGCCTGGATTTCATGGGTATGGAAGGAGAACATAATCGTGTTCCTTGAAATGGGTTGTCTTTTAAATCGGGATGTTGAGCAATGTTTTTAGCCAAAACCAACTCCAACTTCAAGGCAGCACAAAAAATCAGTTTCATTCCGTAAAAATGGGTTGAGAAAGCTGTTAACCCGTTTTAATGAAGCTGTTCACGGAGAATGGAAGATCATCCTGATGTCTTTAAGAAACTCACTGAAAAGATATTGTTTAAAAAATACCTTACAGTTTTTGGATCAAAATTTGGAGCAGGATTTTTGTGTGCTGAGGTAGCGTCATCAAATTTCTACGGTTGGAGGATTTGTCCAATTGAGCCTGGAATATGGCATTTAATCCAGTTTCATGGAACAGATGAATCGTTTTGCGAATTAACATGCACTTGTCAAAATTATGGCATGTCCTATGTGGTGGTGATCCGTATCCAGGTCGAAGGCGACCCTTCAGAATATGAATCTCTGATTCAAGATTTCAGGATCGAATGCCTTGCTGAAGACACAGGGTTGGAAGAATTCCGGATTTGTTCAGCGGTTGATGATGAACATGGGTTTCTGGTGGTTCAGATTTTCACTTCTGAAGATGCCCACCTACAACATATGAATTCTTCTCTGGTTCAACAGTTTCTAGAAACCCTCCAGACTCGTGAAATTAAAATGGGTGTGATCATGATGGCAGGACAAGAAATCGGCAATTCACTCCCTGGATTGTTGAATTAGTTTCCATTCCTTTCCTGCTTTTTCCTAGAAAGTTGAAATTTGATCCAATTCTGATAAGTTTAGAAATAAACCACTTAATTCATTGGACGAAATTATGGTTTTATTCACGGGAGTTCAGTTGGTCTATGTTTGGTTTTCTGTGGCCGTCTTAGCCTGGGCCATCCCAAGCGTTCATACTCCTCCAGGAGGGGGAATGAATGGAAGTCGAAGCATGCAGCAGGAATCCTTCCAAGCTTCCACCCAGCAGGATTCCTGGTTCAAACGGCAGGTTTTTTATGTTCCTAAACAGGATGATTGGCCCATTGTAGTCGACCCCAGCCTGCAACTGTGGACGAGCAACAATAACTGGAATTGATCTAAATTCTTGACCTTCTTCCAAAAAATTTGCAAACCCTTGAACAAGGGCCGTATTATGCATTCTTAAAGAAAATCTCAATGGAGGAAGTATGACTTGGTTAGGATTGGCTGTCGGAATGGCAGTGCTCATGGTGGTCTGGAGGATGCGTCGTCCTCCTGATGAAAAGATGGATCCACCCGGAAACTTCACCATGTTCTTCAGCCCCACCCAGGGGGAAGGAGATCTTTTCATCGGAGGAATTGTGGTGATTTATTTCATTTCACGGTTCTTTCTGGAATCTTTTCAAAACATCCGCGTTACCTTCGGTTGAAACCAGTATTCTACACAGGTTTCTCTGGTCTGTTGATCCAAATCCATATACGAATTTGAGTCCAGTTCGTCCAACTGGATTGAACCCAAAAGATGTTATATCTGACCTTTCATGATGATGGGCCGGATCATGAAGTTTCTTCAAAGACAATCGCATTCCATTCGATGATCCACGGTTAAGAAAAGCTAGCAGCCATAGATAATTTTGTGAAAGGGCTGGGAAACCAGAAGTGGATTCTAAACAACTTTCCTGTTATAAAAAGTGCTATTCAAGACCGACTACCCCATCAACCCGTTGGAGAATTTATGAAAGCCGATGTACCTTCGCCAAGACAAATAAGCGACTATAGCTTAACCCGAGCAGATTTCGATCTGGACCAAGGAAGCCTTAACCTGGAACAGCAAAAAGTTCAGGATGAAATGGATTTTCTAGGAGGAATCGGGCGTTCCTTTAAAATCATGAATGATTATCAGGTCGAGGATCCATTTGCTCCGGAAAGTCCGCTGGTGATCAACATCGGCTGCCTGACCGGTACAGCCTACATGACTGGGTTGAGGACCTACTTCACCGCCTACTCTCCACTGAAACGAACCCTCAAGGATGCCCCCATGGCAGGTTGGTCCACGATGAGCGGCAGTTTTGGTAGAAAATTCCATTCCACAGGACTGGACGATCTGGTCCTGCTTGGCCGTGCACCACGCCCGAGCATCCTTGTTCTACGGCAAGGAAGCAATGGCCCGGAAATCAGCCTCGATGAAGCCCCAGAGGCGATGATCGGGGCACGTACTCCCGATAAGTTCAAATGGTTGAATGAGCAATACAATCAGACCTCCAGCCGTAAATTTCATGCCCATTTTGCCACCATCGGCCCTGCCGGAGAAAACTGGGAAAAGGTCTGGTATGCCTGCATCCTGGGGAGTACCCAGGAACAGTTGATGAGCGGTGAGGACAAGTTCCGTTTTGCAGGACGGCTCGGGATGGGCTCGGTGCTCGGTTCCAAAAACATCCTTGCGGTCGTCGCCCATGCCGAAAAAGACGACTCTCCCAAAGGAGATGCGAGGCTCAAGTCGATCAACCAGGAAATTGGACGTGGGGATCAAAGCAAGGGTTACCGGCATCCCATCAACCGGGATGGAGGAGGAGGAACCGGAAGACTGGAACGGGTACTCGACATCAACGGGGTACTTCCTGTCAAGAATTTTGCCCCTGAAGGAGAAAACCTCGCAGAACCTGTTCACATCGAAACCATCCGTGATTCCAAAGACTACGTCATCATCGACAAACAGTGTTTCGGTTGTCAAATTTCCTGCCACCAGGACGTCTATGCCGCTTCGCCGGAAGGTAAAGACCCGGACGTCAAAAAAGCACGCAAGGAAGCAGGACCTTATGTCGGCCGATACGAATTCGAACCGATGGAACTGACCGGCCCCAACCTCTGCATCCTCAACCCTCAGTCCAACCTCGAACTCGCTCGATTAACCGATGATCTGGGATTTGATTCGATCTCGGTCGGGGTGACCCTGGGATACTTGATGGACCGCAACGAAAGAGGCGGAGAACCTGTGGCCGGAGGGCTACGGTTTGGAGATGCAAAAGGAGCAGCCCGGGTCATGGAGGACATCGCCTACGGCAGAGAGCCTTTGTTTGGAAAAGGGGTGAAAAAGATTTCAGAAGAAATCGGAGGATCCGCTTACGCGATGCACAGCAAAGGAGTCGAGCATTCGGCCTACCTCCCCCAGACCAATCCAGGTTATCCATTTGCCACCGCAGGGGGGCACATGTCGATGAGAACCTTCCTGCTCTATATCAACGATCCTCAATGCCAGCCGGAATCGGTCGATTATTGGGTCGAACAGATCACCAACCAGGGTTGGAAGATGATCAACAACAACCTTCACGGAGGCTGCCTCTTCACGCTTGGAACACCGCAACAAACGGTGGAAGCGATTTCCTCGGTGACTGGAGTGGAATTCAGCAGCAGCCAGCTTCTGGATGCAACCTATAAGGCACACCTCCTCGGATTTGCCCTGGAGCAGAAGCAGGGTGCCACGGTCGAAGACTACACCATGGCGGACGAAGTTTTTGTCGGAGAAGCAAAAGGGGACTTGCCTAGGGTGCACTTCATGACAAAAGACCTGTACGAAGGAGTTCGTGAAAAGGTGCTTGAAAAATTCACTAGAGATGCAAGAGAGTCTGGCTACCTGAGTTGATGCAACGTTAAGAGCTAGGGAAGAAACTGCATTGGGGAAGGGGCTAAAAATTCACTAGATACTTTTCATCGCAGCCAAGCACTCAGTAAAGTACCTCGCCTTCTGGATTCAGGATTTCAAGGGTTTCGATGGCGATTTCACCACCAGGGGCATTCAGCGGAATGGATGCTCCATCTTCCCAGTCTTCAAGAAAATCATCGAGCCGGGTATACACATCCTCTAGATTTTCTGCGTCCAGTTTCAATTCGTAATCCGATTCGGTAACTGAATCACCATCAGGCAGATGGGCTTTACAGCGGAAACGAACGGTATAGGTTTTCATCATCCAAGCACGCCTTCCATGACAATCTGGATGTATCTTTACCCTAGATTCAGTAGGGCTGTGTTGATGAGTATTCCAACTTAATCGAAACCATCATTTTCGTCAACATCCGGGTTGCTGAAAACGTCTCCGTCTTGAAGCATGAGCCACACTATGGTTGACTAATCTGAGTAAATCCTTGATGAATTCATGACGAACAACAACCCATGATCTCCTCCGATCCTCCGGGAATCTCTTTCTCGAATCATTCCTCCATCAAACGCTATCTCCCCCTGGCAGGCTATGCGGACAAATTGTCTGCAAGGCCCGGGGATTCGGTTGCTGTGAAGGTCAGCAGTCTTTTGGAAGAACCCTATCATGCCAGCCTGGTTCAAGTGCGTTATGCCGACCCGAATCCGGAAGGACCAGGGGTCCAAACAGAAGAAATCCGTGTGGACTGGGAAGGATCATTTCCTTCACGGGAACAGAAATTCTATCCTGGCTCCTATGGCAGGGTGGATTCAGCCGGGAGTCTGAGCAAACTGGCTAGTTTTACCGTCCTGATCACCCTTTGGCCAACCCTTCCCGGTTCTTCTGAACAGACGCTGATTTCCCATCAGCATGCCGCATCCGGTTGGCGTCTTTTTCTCAACAAACAAGGCTGCCTGACCGTTGAGCTCGGGAACGGAGAACACGTCAAAAGCTTCAGCCTCGACGGCCCACTCCGGGAACGAAAATGGTACCAGGCTTGGGTCGGTTTCGATTCCGAAACTTCCGGCCTCACACTGGGAAAGTCAATCCTGGATCCAGCTTTTAACCGTGAGGACCTTTGCCAATCCAGCAAAGACTTTGTTTTCAAAAACGTCTCCAACGAGGCCCCGTTGATGATCGGGGCATGTTACGGTGATCCCGTCCATTCCCATTTCAACGGCAAGCTTGAAGCACCCACAATTTTTTCTCGTGCCCTGAACGAAGAAGAAGTCAGAGCCTGCTTTGAGGGCAAACTTTCAGACGGACTTGCAGCACACTGGGATTTTTCAAAGGAAGTTCCGACTTCCCGGATCCTCGACAACGGTCCGGAAAATCTGGAAGGACGTTTGATCAACTGTCCGGCAAGGGGAATGACCGGATCCAGTTGGGAAGGCAAAGAGATGTGCTGGCGCCATGCTCCTGAAGATTACCGTGCAATTCACTTTCATGAAGACGATATCTACGATTTTGGTTGGGAAACCGATTTCCATTTCCAAATCAGCCAGGAACTGAAAACAGGAATTTACGCCATCAAACTCGAATGCGGGGAACATCAGGACTTCGTCCCACTCTTTGTTCTTCCTCCAAAAGGAAGCCGAAAGGCAGATCTCTGTGTTCTTGTTTCAACCTTCACCTATACGATTTATGGCAACCATGCCCGTCCTGATTTCAACGACAGTTGGCGGGAACGGATCCGGGATTGGGGTGCCTATCCCTACAACCCTGCCGATTTCCGGACGTATGGACTTTCCACCTACAACTTCCACAGCGACGGCAGTGGGATTTGCTTTGCGTCTCACCTACGGCCTTTGATGAACCTCCGTCCGGGCTACCTCACTTTTGGAGAGGGAAACGGCTCCGGACTCCGGCATTATCAGGCAGACAGCCACCTTTATGCATGGCTTGAGGCAAAAGGTTTGGATTTTGACTTGATCACCGATCAGGAACTGCATGAAGAGGGAGTCGATTCCATCAAAGACTACAAAGCCCTCTGCACTGGATCTCATCCGGAATATCACACGCCTCAGACCCTGAATGCCCTTCAAAACTACCGGGACCAGGGAGGCAATTTGATTTATCTGGGAGGAAACGGGTTTTACTGGAAAATCGCTCTCAGTCCTGAAAATCCATCTCTGCTCGAAATCCGTCGTGGTGAATCAGGAATCCGTGCGTGGGCCGCTGAACCGGGAGAATATTACCATGCGTTCAACGGTTCTTATGGAGGACTTTGGCGCAGAAATGGCCGGCCACCGCAGATGCTGGCCGGAGTCGGTTTTTCCGCCCAGGGCAAGTTTGAAGGTTCCTACTACCGCAGAACGGAAGAATCACGGAATCCGGAACTTGGCTGGATGTTCCAAGGCCTTGAGGATGAAGAAATCCTGGGTGATTTTGGATTCAGTGGAGGCGGGGCCGCAGGATTCGAGCTGGACCGTGCTGATATCCGTCTTGGATCCCCAGAGAATATCCAGATTATCGGACGTTCCGAAAACCATAGCTCAAGTTTCGTCTTGGTTCCAGAAGAGATGCTGACCCACATCACCAATTGGCCTGGTGAGGAGGAACAACAGAAACTGATCCGTGCAGACTTAGTCTATTTCAAAACCCCTTCGGGTGGAGAAGTCTTTTCCACCGGATCCATCACCTTCTGCGGCAGCCTGCCCTGGAATGATTTTGACAATAACATTTCCCGTTTGCTGGAAAACGTGATGAAACGTTTTCTGCGTTGAAAGCATTCACGGGAACAAACCCTAATTTTTTCAACCCCAGCTCATCATGAACCTCAACCGTTTTCCCCGGGTCCGGCTGTGTCATAGCCCGACTCCCCTGGAACCTTTAAAAAAACTCAGTCAATACCTTGGTGGTCCGGAAATCTGGATCAAACGTGATGACTGTACCGGACTTGCAACAGGTGGAAACAAGACACGTAAACTCGAATTCCTGGTTGGAGAGGCCCTGGCACAGGGCGCAGACACACTGGTCACTCAGGGTGCCGTGCAATCGAACCATGCCCGTCAGACTGCAGCAGCTGCCTGCCTTCAAGACATGAAATGCCACATCCTCCTGGAACGCAGGGTTCCTGGTCACGGAGATAGCTATGAACAAACCGGAAACGTCCTGCTCGACCGAATGTTTGGATCCAGCATCGAATACCGTCCGGCAGGGTGTGACATGAATGCTGAAGCCGAAGAAGCCTGCCGAAAACTTCGTGAACAAGGGGCCAAGCCCTACTTCATTCCAGGAGGCGGTTCGAATGAGGTCGGTGCCCTCGGATACGTCGAGTGTGCCCTCGAACTCCATTTCCAGATGGACCAACAATCCCTGGTTTTCGATCGGCTGGTGCATGCCACCGGAAGCACCGGGACCCAGGCCGGACTGGTCGCAGGACTTGAAGGAATCCATGCTCGCTTGCCTGTGCTCGGAGTCTGTGTGAGACAGTCCCGTCAAAAACAGATCGATGCAGTCCATGCCCTAGTCGAAAAAACGACTCAAAAACTTGGGATTCCTGAAATCAACATCGATACTGTAGAGGCCGATGACGGCTATGTTGGAGAAGGATACGGCATTCCCAACGAAGGCACCCTGGAAGCGATCAGCCTGCTCGCCAAGACGGAAGGGATACTGCTTGATCCAGTCTATTCCGGAAAAGGGATGGCAGGGCTGATCGACCACGTCCGCAAAGGCACCTTCCAAAAGAGAGAAAAAATACTCTTCCTGCATACTGGTGGAAGTGTGGCCTTGTTTGCTTATGAAAAGATGCTGGTGGATGCCTAAAACGCAGGAAGCTCGGGTTCATCAGGAATTAGGCCAATGGCACTGAGCGCCAGCATCCAGCGCTGGACCGGACTGCCCTGGTCCCAACTGGGCCCAGCGGTGATGGTGGGACTTGGCCACGGGGCAACCCACTGGGTGGCTGCCACCTTTTACCTGCTTCTTCCCTGGATCAAGGACACCCTTCAGATCAGTTACACGAACGCAGGAATCCTGGTTGCAGTTTTTCACCTGGCTGCTTTTGTTGCCAATTTTGCCAGCGGAGCGTTAACGGACATCACAGGGAAACGGGTGCTGATCCAAAGCGTTTCCCTCACCCTGGGAGCCCTTGCTTTAGGAGGCGCATCCCTGGCGTGGAGTGTTCTGCCACTTGCTTTGATGATTGCGGTCATCGGAGCCACCAACAATGCCTGGCATCCAGCTGCGATTTCCTACCTCTCAGAACGTTATCCGGACAACCGTGGTTATGCCCTGGCAGTTCATGCGCTCGGGGCAAATGTTGGAGATTCTGTTGCTCCCTTGGTCATCGGTGCTGTCCTGGGGTTGCTTTCCTGGCAGAATACGGCTCTGGTTTCAACCCTTCCGGTCTTTGTCGTTGCCTTCTGGATCTGGACCGCCCTAGGCCGTCATGAAGCAAAAAAAACGGAAACGATCAAAGAGGCTCGGAAAATCCCCTACCTCACGGAACTGAAGATGATGTTTCAACAGTTCCAGCTTTTAGGGCTTTCACTGATGTCAGGATTCCGTGCCGCAACCCAGGTTGGACTGCTGATGTTTGTCCCACTCTACCTGACCGACGTCCTTGAAGCGGGTCCAATGATGACGGGAGCAGGATTTTCTCTGATGCAGCTTGGCGGAGTGCTTTCCTCCCCGGTCGCAGGCGCCTGGTCGGACCGTATTGGAAGAAGGCCTATCGTGGTCGGCGGACTCGCACTCAGTACTCTCGTCATCGCAGGACTGGCGGTAGCAGGGAACCAGCTTCTCTTTGTCTCGGGTATTTCGATCCTGGGTTTTGTTCTCTATGGAATCCGGCCAGTGGTCCATTCCTGGGCTCTCGACCTGACGAGCAAATCCATGGGCGGGACTGTCACCAGCCTCGTTTTCGGCGTACAGTCCCTCTTTTCCATTGGTGTGCCGGTCCTTTCCGGTGTGGTGGCCGATCAATTCGGTCTTCAGTCCGTCTTCTGGCTACTGGCCGCATTGATCCTGATTTCAAACCTGATCGCCTTCTTCCTCAAAGACTCCCAGACTTAAGGGGATCATTCCGATTTTGTTTCAAGAGCAGGAAAGGTTGTTCTGATTGAGCCCTCATGGTGATTTCATTTCTCAACAGTTATCCGAACCAACCTATCCACAATCTCTTCTTGAAGGGACACATAGAGGATCTTCCAAAGCACCTGGTAACGATCTTTTAAATTTCATGAATACCTCGAATCAAATTATGTAGGAAATTCTAATGCAATAAGGTTGAGCTTAATTTCCTGAACAGACCACATTTTATGGAAAGCATTCGGGCTCTCTCGTAACGAGCCCGATGACTTCTGACTGATTTCTTGCCGAGAAGAATCCCACCATATAATGATTTTATGTTACTGATATTATTTATATTATTATTTTTTTTATATTTATGCTGGCTTATGTAGTGCCAGAAGTGGGCCTTAAGGGGCTTCCATTCAGATTCATATCAAGATTTTCAAACGATTCAAAAAAAAGTTTTCAGAACTCTCACCGATAAGAATAGAAGATAAGTAAAAGTTCACTCATATTTTTTTGAAAATCGATGAAGTTAGGAACCTGGATTTTCCTTTTTAGCCTGTTTTTTGTTTGGAATTCAGCAAGTGCAGAGAGTTTTTTAAGAATGCGCATCTACCAGCAGCATCCTCTTTGGACAAAGAATGCTGAACAGGGCAGTTATATGGAGGGCTCAACGGAGACTTCTATGGAAACCAATCTCCAAGGCTGGATGCTTTCATACGGCATGCTTGGACTAGGAGGTTCAACCACGGTTACAGAATTCAATACTGGTGACAAAACCCATTCCCTAACTGGTGAATGGCATGATATAGGTTTGATTTTCGGAGTCACCAGAACAAGTACACTAACTCTTGGAACAGGAAACCTGTCTAAGGGAGAAGGTAAAGTCAACTATAATGTAAATGAATATATTGGTTCAAAAGTAAGTGGAAATTCCTATTTCGCTCTCTTTGGACTTGAATACATCCTCCCGGTTAATCTTGATATTATTCCTTTTGAGTATGTAGAGATCCTTGTGGGATATAGGGAAAACAGGATGAAATATGGAGGATACCAGTCTGGAAGTATAACCATCGACAAAGCACTCAATGTGAAGTCGATTCAATATTTGTTTGGTCTTGGATTGGTTTTTTAAATGGGATATTTGTAATGGAAAAAGTTAAATTTTTCTTTCTGATATTAGTTTGTCTGGTATTAGCCACATGCCAAGACAAGTTAGAATATGATAATAGTGATTTCAGTGCAGAAGTAGAAACAAAATCTCCATCTTGTATCTCTACTGCCCCAGCAGATAAAGCAACATCAGTTTCAATAGGAACTACCATCGCAGTAACTTTTTGTAATGAAATGGATACTGACACAGTTACTGTCAATACCTATGATACTAGTTGCTCAGGAACTTTATCCGGGAGTATTTTGATATCTTGAGACAATTTTAGTACATGCCTGAAAATGAATTCAGTACCCATAGTAACAAATTCAAACAAAACTTTTACTGTCGTTCCATCCTCGGGTCTTTATTACAATAACACCTATAAAGTTCGTGTAACGTCGGAAGCTAAAACTTCCTCAGGTAAGTCAATGAATTTTTATGAAAGTTCTAATGGATTCGCTACAATATATTATTATGTAGGTGTAGGAAATGGAGGATTAATAAGTTCTTCTGAAAATATTTTTTCATGGACATCACAAACATCTGGAACTTCAAATAATCTTAATGGAGTTACATATGGTAATGGGACTTGGGTCGCAGTTGGAGATACTGGCACCATAATTAGTTCCACTGATGCTGAAAACTGGACTGCAAGAAAAAATACTGGAAACAATTTAAATGATGTTACTTTTGGCAACAACGTT
>PVBE011771284.1_pt1 | contig 21602 bp, 20 predicted proteins | sample 1631181 | NCBI WGS metagenome assembly PVBE01 (sample SAMN08397723, study PRJNA350692) | Marine metagenome, whole genome shotgun sequencing project. | isolation source: water | place: Pacific Ocean | collected 2012-04 | reverse complement strand
CCTCCTTCGGGAGGACCGTAGACCCCTTGTAGACTACAAGGTTGATAGGCCAGATGTGTAAGCACAGCAATGTGTTCAGCTAACTGGTACTAATTGGTCGCGAGGCTTGATCTTTAAATATTCCTCATGCTTACTTCAAACGAATTCAATTGTTAAAATTTATTAGACGGAAACGTACAGCTTTCCGGTCTTGATAGCGAAAGGGTCACACCCGTTCTCATTCCGAACACGGAAGTTAAGCCTTTCTGCGCCGATGGTACTGCGGGCGAGAGCCGTGTGGGAGAGTAGGACGAGGCCGGATCATTTTTAAGAAACCCGCTTGGTGAAAACCAGGCGGGTTTTTTTGTGCGCTCACCTCCCCCGCTCTCCCCGCACCAATCAATTCCTCTTTTGACCCCCTTTTTATTAGTGAGTACTTTGCACAACCCAAGATTCTCCCGCAAGGGGGACCAACGGCTTCGTCGCTAACACTCCTCACAATGACAAAATGGACCTGTGGTGTCATGCTGAGCCTCGTCAAAGACCCCTTTCAATAATATTGTGGGGTGTCAAAGCATCTCGTTTTATATTTTTTCGACCTACGCAAAGGTGCTCTTCATGATTACCTCTTTCACGGTCACAGCACCCTCCCTGTCTTTTTAAAACAGGCCTGATCGCCCTTTCTCTAAAAACCCCGAAAACATGGTATTTAAAACGCTTTTTCGTTGACAATAACTACAGGCTTAGATACTATCGCCCCTCTATTTATATGGTGTTTCTGAGCATTGAAAAGGGTCACGAAAAACCATATTAAGTCTTTGAAAATCAATAAACATTCTTGATTTGCAATTACATTGGGTAGGCTTGAGTTTTGTCGCATTCTGTCCAATGATTTCTCTTGTTATCGGGGCATCAACGTCCCGAGGAGTGGCTTCATGCTAGAAAGTTATCTAGGTGCAGGAATTTTGCTACTGATGGCAATTGGTATCGCCGGCGGTATGGTTGTTATGACGTCGATGCTGGGGCCAAAGCGTGAGTTTGCTGACAAAATGGAACCGTTTGAATGTGGTGAAAGTCCGATTGTTTCGCCCCATCAACGTTTCTCGGTCAAGTTTTACTTGGTGGCCGTTCTTTTTGTTCTGTTCGATATCGAAGCTGTTTTCTTTTTTCCGTGGGCCATCCTGTTTAAGCAACTCGGCATGTTTGGTTTCATTGAAATGCTTTTGTTCATTCTTATTCTCGGTGTTGGTCTTCTGTATGTATGGAAGCGAGGCGGCCTCGACTGGGAATAACCGCTCGGCGCGGAGCCTATAAAAATCGGTTGTTAATTTTAAGAAAAATATGAGTACGAATTTCATCGACAGAGTTAAATCAAAATACGCGAGCATCATCATCGACTCTCACAATTTCCGTGGCGACCAAACGCTTACGGTTAAGAAAGGGAATGAACTTGAGCTCTTCAAGTTCCTTCGCGATGATCCTGAACTCGACTTCAATTTCCTGATGGACCTCACTGCAGTTGATTACATGAACCGCAAGGATGCCCGCTTTGAAGTGGTCTATCATCTCTTCTCTTTAAAGCATACCGGACGTCTTCGCATAAAAATTCCTGTCAGTGAGGATGACTGCTCTATAAATTCGATATGTACATTATGGAAAACTGCCAACTGGTACGAGCGTGAAGTGTGGGACATGTACGGGATAAAATTCAATGACCATCCCGAGATGCGCCGGATACTGCTTTACGAAGAGTTTAAGGGACATCCTTTAAGGAAGGATTACCCTGTCAACAAACGACAACCTTTGATTGGCCCTTTGAATTAGGCTTGGGAATATATGATTCTCGATTTAGCAATCACGCTGGTTAAGATTCTTTTCATCGTCGGAGTAACGGTGGGCTTTTTTGCCCCGGTACTGACGTGGGTGGAACGTAAGCAAAGTGCCATCATGCAGGATCGCGTTGGCGCGAACCGAGCGGATATCATGGGGTTCACGGCACTTGGCCTGTTTCATGCGATTGCCGATGCTCTCAAGATGTTCACCAAGGAAGACTTCATTCCTCAAGGCGCCAATCGTTTTCTACACACTCTCAGTCCGATAGTTGCGGTCATCCCAGCTATTCTTACTTTTGCGGTCATCCCTTTCGGGGGTCAGTATGATCTGTGGGGGGAATCTGTCAATCTTGTGATTTCCGATCTTGATGTCGGGTTGCTATTCGTATTCGCCATCGCTTCGTTGGCCACTTACGGTTATGTTATTGCAGGATGGGCCTCCAACAACAACTGGTCCCTGCTGGGTTCAATGCGAACTGCATCGCAGATGATCTCTTATGAAGTAACGATGGGCCTTACCATCATCGGCGTCCTGATGGTGTACGGCACAATGAAGCTCACGGATATTGGTGCCGCGCAGGAAGATTTCCTGAATTGGGGATTCTTTCTCCAGCCACTCGGGTTCTTCATGTTCCTTGCCGCTTCTATTGCTGAGAATAAACGTATCCCGTTCGATGCTCCTGAAGCAGAATCTGAATTGGTCGCGGGTTATTTCACCGAGTATAGTGGACTCAAGTTCGGCATGTTTTTAATGGCCGAGTTTATCGAGATGGTCACAATCGGAGCGATCGTCACCATTTTATTTTTTGGAGCGTGGCATATTCCTTTTCTACCAACGGCCACTCTTCTTTCCTGGTTTGATTTTCTAGGAACAAGCGGCGCGAACCTTGCTGTCATGTTAATTAACGTCGCTGTATTTTTCGCTAAGGTGGTTTTCTTCATCTGGTTTCAAATGACGATTCGATGGACCCTTCCAAGGTTCCGATACGATCAGATTATGAAGCTGGGGTGGAAAATCCTTTTACCGCTTTCACTGGCCAATATTCTTGTCACCGGGCTGGTGATTTTAGCGGTGCAATAAGGAATACCGACCATGGCTTATTTTGTTGATCGTAATGTAAAAATGACTTGGTGGGAGCGGTCATACCTTCCTGAAATTATCAGGGGTATGTACATCACCTCTCGGCATTTCTTTTTGAATTTATTCGGATTCATCCCGTTTTTTCTAGGACAAAAGAAAAAGCGACCCATTTTTACGGTGTATTACCCCGAAGAAATGGTTCACATCCCGGTAGCTTATCGGGGACGACCGGTTCTTGCCATCAACGAGCATAATCGGCCCAACTGTGTGGCCTGCGGATTATGTGAAGCGGCTTGCCCTGCTTATTGTATTGATATTATCCCGGGGGGAAACACGGGTAAGCAAAATGATGTGGAGCGATGGCCTAAGGAATTTACCATCGATTATGCGGTTTGTATTTTCTGTGGAAACTGTGAGGAGGCCTGTCCTGAAGAAGCCATCTTCATGAGCGATGACTATGAAATACCCATGCTCAACCGCGAGGATATGAAATACAATCTTGAGCAACTGTCCGTGCCGATTGAGCAACTTAAGGATCGGGTTGAGTTCACCAGGAAAATGTACGGAAAATGGAATTACTGATTTTTTATCCTCTGGCCGGCCTTTGCGTGGCATTCGCGCTGGGAGTGGTCGTAAACAACAGCCCTGTCGGGTCGGCCATGTCGCTGATCGCTATGATGCTGGGGCTGGCGGGTATCTTTGTCCTGCAACAGGCCCACTTCATCGCCGTTTTGCAAATCATCATTTACGCTGGCGCGATCATGGTCCTTTTTATGTTCGTCATTATGCTTCTTAATTTAAAAGGGTCTGGTGAAGGTGCGAGTTGGCGTTCGAGGGATAAAAATTTACTTTTGACTGTGCTGTCCGGGCTTTTAGTCGCCGGTGTCCTGTACAAAATAATTGCAGTTGTGGAATCAGGTAATTTCGACTCCCCTGCCTTGCGACCTGAAACTTTCGGTACTGTCAGGCAAGTGGGAACGATTCTGTTTACTGAATTTGTTTTACCTTTTGAGGTTGCCTCTATCCTGCTGTTGGTTGCTATGATCGGCGCCGTGGTATTGGCTAAAAATAAGGTAGATTAGTATGGATATAGAAATGGAAATAGTTCCGCTATCTCATTACTTGTTTCTTAGTGCCACGCTGTTTGTCATCGGGGTGACGGGCGTGCTTGTGCGAAGAAACGCTATCGTTGTGTTCATGTCTATTGAGATCATGCTCAATGCGGTCAATATTTCTCTGGTCGCGTTTGATCGCTACTTGAACCTCCACGATGGCCAGATTTTTAGTTTCATGGTCATGTGCGTTGCGGCGGCTGAAGTTTCGGTTGGCCTGGCGATTATTATCGCTTTGTTCCGCAATAAGCCCACGATCAATCTGGATGAATTCAACATTATGAAATCCTGAGGAAATACTTATGTTGCTGAAACTGACCGGGCTGGTGCCTCTGTACCCGCTGATCGGTTGCATCATTAATGGGTTTTTCGGTCTACGCATCGGCAAAAATGCCGTCGGGCTCATCGGTGCGGGAGCGGTGGGTTTATCGTTCCTGACAACCCTGTTTATCTTTGCCGGGTTGGTGATGACCCCTGTCGAAGAACGGGTGTACGAGCAGGTGCTGTTCACCTGGATGTCCGCTGGAGATTTCTCTGTCGATTTCGGATTCCAAATCGATCCTCTATCGATGGTTATGATGCTGTTCGTAACGGGTGTCGGATTCCTCATCCATGTCTATTCCATTGGCTACATGCATGAGGAATACAGTTTCTACCGATTCTTTGCCTATTTAAACCTGTTCATGTTCTCCATGTTGCTGTTGATTATGGGGAACAACTTCCTACTGATGTTCATCGGCTGGGAAGGTGTGGGTTGTTGTTCGTATTTCCTGATTGGCTACTACTTCGAGAAAAAATCTGCCTGCGACGCGGGTACCAAGGCGTTCGTCATGAACCGTGTGGGCGACTTCGCGTTCCTGCTCGCTGTGATGTACATCTTCAATATTTTTGGATCGATAGATTTTACGACGGTATTTCACGCAGCACCTGAGAAGCTTATTTATGACGGTGAAACGGTAACGATCATCACCTTGTTGCTGTTTGTCGGAGCCTGTGGAAAATCTGCGCAGATACCTCTATACACATGGCTACCGGACGCGATGGAAGGCCCTACTCCTGTTTCCGCGCTCATTCACGCGGCGACCATGGTAACGGCTGGGGTGTATATGGTTGTACGTTGTAACGCGTTGTTCGCTTTGGCGCCGCTTTCGATGACAACGGTTGCTTTTGTCGGCGGTGGCACCGCTGTATTTGCTGCTACCATTGGCATGACTCAATTTGATATCAAACGGGTCCTTGCTTACTCCACTGTAAGCCAGATCGGGTACATGTTCCTTGCCGTTGGCGTTGGCGCATACACCGCCGCTATCTTTCATATGGTCACTCACGCATTCTTCAAAGCTTGCCTCTTCCTGGGATCGGGCAGTGTTATTCATGGCCTGCATGGTGAGCAGGATATGAGGAAGATGGGAGGGCTTAAGGACCATATGCCTATTACTTTTATTACTTTCTTTGTCTCTACTCTGGCTATCGCGGGAATATTCCCTCTATCCGGATTCTTCAGTAAGGACGAAATTCTTTATCATGCTTTGATGGATGGTAATGTGATTCTCTGGGGAATGGGAATCACGGGTGCCTTGCTTACGGCGTTCTATATGTTCCGCCTTGTCTTCATGACATTTTTTGGTGAATCGAGGGTGGACCCGCATGTTCACCCGCATGAGTCTCCAAAGGTCATGACCGTTCCATTGGTTATTCTTGCGGGACTTGCTTTTTTCGGCGGCGCTCTGGGCATTCCACTCTTCCACGGCTGGCATGTCTTGCACAACTGGCTGGAACCGGTATTCCATTTTGACATGGCATCTGCCATTGAGCATTCGGCGCACTTGCTTCATGAACAGGGAAAACACGCTCCATCGTTGACGCATTTGTTAGAGCCTGCGGAACACAATCTGTGGGTAGAGGTTGCGCTTATGGCACTGTCCTTCAGCATTGCCGTCGCAGGTATTTTTGGCGCGTACATGTGCTACATAAAAATGCCGCACCTTCCTCAATCTTTTACTAAGGGTCAGTGGGGATATGATCTGGTTAAAAATAAATACGAAGTAGACGAGCTTTATGATGAAGCGATTGTCAAGCCAACTCTTGAAGGATCAAACTTGCTGTGGAAAGAGGTCGACGCAAGAGGAATTGATGGCTCTGTCAATGGTTCCGCCAAAACTATTGGCTGGCTGAGTAATCATGCAAGTACTTTTCAATCCGGTTTCGTCCGAAATTATGCTTTGTTTATGGTAGTCGGTTTCATCGGTTTATTGATTATCTCGTTATAGAATAAAAAATATGTTTCTAACTTTTCTGACATTTTTGCCATTGGTTGGCGCTCTTCTTCTAGCTTTTATTCCTCGCGATGAGGTAGGAGCTATCAAGCAGACGGCTCTCGCCTTCGCGGTCGCAGACTTTTTACTTTCGCTTTTGCTGTGGACTAACTTTGATGCCAGTTCGCATGCGATGCAATTTGAGTACAGTGTTCCGTGGATTACATCATGGGGCATCAGTTATCATGTAGGCTTGGATGGCATATCTCTCCTGCTCTATGTGATGACCACTTTTCTCACGATGATTTCAATCATCGCATCGTGGGACATTCAAAAAAATATTCGCGAGTACATGATGGCCTTCCTGGCGTTGTCTACCGGTATGCTGGGTGTATTCATTTCGCTGGATATGTTCCTGTTCTACTTTTTCTGGGAATTCCAGTTGGTGCCAATGTACCTCATCATCGGCGTTTGGGGCGGACCCCAGCGTGTTTACGCCGCAGTCAAATTTTTCCTGTACACCGCGGTTGGCTCTCTTCTTATGCTGGTCGCGATTATCTGGATCTACGTGGCGATCAAGGAACAGACGGGCATTGCCACGACGGATCTCGTATTCATTACTGAAAATCTGGACTTACCACTGACTCCGCAGAAATGGTTGTTCATGGCGTTCTTCCTAGCGTTTGCCATCAAGGTTCCCATGTTTCCGTTTCACACCTGGCTTCCAGACGCACATGTTCAGGCACCCACTGCAGGCTCGGTTATTCTTGCTGGTGTCCTCTTGAAAATGGGCACTTACGGATTCTTCCGTTTCAATCTGCCGTTATTCCCGCATGCCAGTTATGAATTCATGCCGATGATCGCATGGCTGTCTATCATCGGCATCATCTATGGCGCGTTGGTGTCTCTCGTGCAGGAGGACATGAAAAAACTTGTGGCCTACTCCTCGGTAAGCCACCTCGGATTCGTGATGATTGGTATTTTCGCATTCAATCATTATGGAATGCAGGGCGCGTTGTTGCAGAACATCAACCATGGCATCAGCACGGGCGCGCTCTTCCTTTTGGTGGGAATTATTTACGACCGCAGACATACACGCCAGATAAGTGAATTTGGCGGTTTGGCTAAAGTGATGCCAAAATATACCATCTGTTTTATGATCGTAGCGTTGTCGTCCATCGGACTCCCTGGGATGAACGGGTTTGTAGGTGAGTTTCTTATCCTGCTGGGCGTTTTCCAGAACAATGGTCTCTGGGCCGCTTGTGCTACCAGTGGCGTTATCTTTGCCGCGTGCTACATCCTTTGGATGTTCCAACGTGTCATGTTCCAGAAACTGGACAATCCTAAAAACGAAAACCTGCCCGATATGAATTGCAGGGAAATGATAACTATCGCTCCTTTGATTGTTCTTATATTCTGGATCGGCCTTTACCCTAAACCGTTCCTGAAAACTTTCGAAGCTTCAGTCGAGCATTTACTGGTTAAGGTTCACCCTGATAATTTCAGGCCGGGCAAACCGGGCTCGGGTCACACGGAGCACGCAAAGCTGATTAAAGTCGAAGACATCGCCAAAATGAACCAGAAGTTGAGTGGCGCAAAGCATTAGCATTTTGTATTAATCTGATTTGTTAAGGATTTTATAATAGTGGAACCCATTATCGCTCCAGCAATTGATCTTGTCAGTCTCGCCCCGGTGCTTGTACTCTCAGTGTTCGGGATAATGGTGCTTGTAACGGACCTATTCATTGGCAAGGATAAATCTGTTCTGGTGTTCATCAGCCTGACCGGATTGCTCATGGGGGCTATCAGCTCATTGGCAAAGTACAACCTGCCGGTTCATTCGTTTAACGGCGCCTACATCGTAGACAATTTTTCAGTCTTTTTTACGTTCATATTCTGCATCAGTTCTGCGATGGCGATTCTGGTTTCGATAGATTACAACAAACGCGAACGCATTAAGGTTGGGGAATATTACAGTCTCATCCTGTTCTGTACTGTTGGAATGGTTCTACTCGCCTCCTCCACCGACATGATCATGATCTTCCTGGGAATTGAGATCGTATCCATTTCCCTCTATGTTCTGGCGGGAATCAGGCGGAATGACACTAAGTCCAACGAGGCGGCTCTAAAATACTTCTTACTGGGAGCGTTCGCGACTGGATTCCTCCTTTATGGAATGACACTGATCTATGGCTCTACGGGCTCCACCAAACTGGCGTCGATAGCAAATGTCATTGGAGAAGGTGGCGTTGCCTCTGAACCGCTCTTGATCATGGGCGTGGTGCTGATGATTATCGGTTTCGGATTCAAAGTAGCGGCAGTTCCATTTCACATGTGGGCGCCGGATGTTTATCAGGGAGCGCCAACCCCGGTCACCGCGTTCATGGCAGTCGGACCTAAAGCGGCAAGCCTCGCTGCTTTTTACAGGTTTTTTTCTGAAGCGATACCACAGCTTTCTCCATCATGGGAAGTCCTGTTGTGCACCGTTTCAGTACTCACCATGTTCATAGGAAACCTGGGCGCGATCATGCAGACGAACATTAAGAGACTGCTGGCGTTCTCCAGTGTGGCGCATGTTGGCTACTTGATCATCGCCATCATCGCGAAAAATTCGCTCAGTTCATCAGCTCTCATGTTCTACATGCTCACCTACGCGTTCATGATCTTCGGAACATTCGGTATCGTGATCCTGCTCGGCCGCAAGGGTGATGAAAATCTTGAAATGGAAAATTATTCCGGGCTGGCCTATAAGCATCCGATCCTGGCTCTGTCCATGACGATATTTCTCCTGTCACTGGGCGGACTACCACCGCTGGCCGGATTCGTCGCCAAGTTTTTTGTATTCAGCGCCGCGCTTAAGGAAGGATTCCTTATTCTGGTCATCATAGCTGTGCTCAACAGTGCTATATCCCTTTATTACTACCTGAAGGTGATCGTCTTTATGTATATGAAAGACCCTGTTAAAGAGTTCGATATCACCCTGTCACCGATGACCCTGTTCGTAATTGCCATCTCCATCTTCGGCACCATCCAACTCGGCATTTTCCCCGACCCCATCATCGCACTCGCCCAAGCTAACTGACCGCTAACTTTCGATCCATTTCGTACCCCTTTCAATTAATTGAATAAGGTGTAATTTTTCGGAGTATAATAGTTGAAAACATTATTATTTTTCTGAACGGGACGTCATTATGAAGATGCACCATCTTGAGGAGGAAGAGGTAAAGGCGGTCATGGAGAAGGTTCTTGTCGCAGTTGGCGATGCTGAACTTGACGCCGACAAGGTTGAGGAAATATTCAAATTGTCCAAGGTTGACCCTGAAGGATTCTTGAATTGCAAATCTAACGAGGTTCAGGAAAAGCAGGTCAATTTTGAAATAGACGAATCTAAGGGGGTGCGCTTTTTTGATCCTTTCAACTTCTATACTAAGGGAATTTACAAGGATATGGATGGCTGGTCGGTTTGGACGGTCGACAATTTGAAGGAACCCTGGGAATACGAATAGCAACTTGCTCAGGAATTCTTTTATATGTCATTCTGAGTGCTAGCGAAGAATCTCGCCCGTTGGTAGGTATTGAGATCCTTCGTCGCCAAAAGACTCCTCAGGATGACAATTTTGGGAATTTATTTAACGCATAAAAAAACCCGCGAGACCTTAAGGTCCCGCGGGTTTTATATTTATATCTGGAGAAATTCTTTCCGGGTATCCTCAGGCTTTGTTTTCCTGGTCCTGACTGTAGTCGTAGGACCCTTTTCTCGGTAACGATGCGGTAAACGAGTCAGCCTCATCCTTCATTTTTTTGTCCTTGGCTTCGCCCTCTTCTTCGGCTTTCTTTCTTAAATAAGCTTCTTTTTCCTGCTCGGTCATATTCTCTAAATCGGGCTGTCCTTCTTCAAGCTCGCCCTGAGCATTATCGCCGCCCTCGACCGCAGCACCAGCCTCCTCCGCTTCTTTCATGGACGTTTTAAAGTTTTTGATACTGCGTCCAAACGCGCTTCCTATTTCGGGCAGTTTACCTGCTCCGAAGATGATCATAATGATAACCAGTATGATCATCAGTTCCGGAAATCCTATACCCATCATGGCAATATTCCTCCAGTAAAAAGCTGACTTCCAAAAGCGGCCAGTCGCCATGAAAGCTACTTAAAAGTGCATAAAATTCATTTATTTCGCTAATCTTATCCCTTTTATAACCATAAATACAAGGAAAAAGCGTAGGTACTTTAGCGCTGGTAAGTGCCCGGAATTGCCTTCTCGATGTGGTATTGTAAAGGTGTATTTTGCAAACCTTACTGAGTTACCCTAATTGCTGACTGCCTTATCCCTATTCACAGTGGCCCTTATTCTCTTCTCCGCTTCATACTGGGTTAGGTGGAGGAAAAAAACGGCCCAACCCCCTCCTCCAGATTTCAAACTAGGAAATCCTGAAGGATTCCTGCTCCTAGCCGCTGATGCCCTGTGGACCAAACAGATTAACCACGCTCGTAACCCCGCTCAACAAGGACTTAAACTGAACCCCAAAGGCCAGCGCATTCGCGCCAGTTTGCTAAATATAATTGGAAACACATTAGCCTCTGCCGGGACGCAGGATAAAGCAAGCGAGCATTTCAGGTCTGCGATCAAAACCGACCCCACCTTCGCGTTTCCCCACGGCAACCTTGGAAACCTCCTTTTTCTGAACAAAGATTTTTTTTCAGGCTGAAAAGGAGTTTAAGGAAGCTCACCGACTGAATCCAAATTACCCGGACGCGCATAATAATCTGGGTATCCTATACAAAACTCAAAAGAAATACGACCTCGCTGAAAAAGCCTTCAATGACGCGCTGAAACTCGATCCTGAGTTGAAAGTCGCCCGCGAAAATTTAAAAGCGATTCAAAATCTATAGAACCACAGACCGTAGGTGCCCAGCATGGGTATAAACACAGATAAAAAGCCTAACTGGATTCAGGATGACTCCTCCTTTTTATCCTGTAATCCTGTCATTTATTTTGTATTATTGAATATATGAAAATATTTAAAAATTACATCTTTACCGTTGCTATATTTCTTCTTCCGGCTATTGCCATGGCTTCCTCAGCGGATGGGATAGCTATGGAAGGAATGGAGTTGTATCGTGAGCAGGCATTCGACCAGGCGAGCCAAAAGTTTTTAGAAGCTCGCAAGGAAAAACCAGACGATCCTAAAATTTCTTACAACCTGGGCAATAGTCGTTATAAGCAGGAAAAATTCGACGAGGCTCTGCAGGATTATTCCCGATCCATCAATGAAAAGTCTGACCCTGCCTTAATACAAAAGTCGGCCTACAATATGGGCAACACACTTTTTAGAATGGGCAAGCTTGACGAATCTGTTGCCTCCTACAAGAAGGCCCTCGAACTTGATCCCGGCGATATGGACGCAAAATATAATCTTGAGTTTGTCCGCGAACAAATCGAGAAGAAAAAACAAGAACAACAACAGAAACAGGATGAATCCGGGAAAGACAAAGAAGACCAGCAATCCGGCGACGAAAAAGAACAGAATAAAAATCAAAACGAAAATAATCCGCAGGATCAGGCCGACAATAAAGATAATTCTAAAGAACCCTCAGACAAGCAGGAACAGAACGAATCGCAGGACAACCCTTCCCGCACCGCCGAAGCCTCACCCGAAAGCATGACTAAAGAGGAAGCGGAACAAAGACTGAGTGCGCTCACTGAAGATCTTAAAAAGTTCCAGCGCAAACAAGCTCTTGATATGAAATCACTCTTCACTTATCAGGGTAACGACTGGTAAAAATGAATCATCACTTACAAAAAAAAATTCAGGTGTGGGTTTTATTTTGTGCCTTGATATTTGGCGTAACCTTTCCCGGTGCGGTATTTTCGGAGGATATACGCCTGTCTACCACGGTGGATAAAAACCAATTGACGCTTGAGGACTCTATTGAATTATCAGTTACCGTTCACGGGGTCCGTAACCCGCCAATGCCAGAACTTCCTCCATTGTCCGATTTTCGGGTACGGTCCAGGGGAACACAGTCATCCACGCAGATTATCAACTCAAGCATGCGAGTCAGCACAACCCACAAATTTCTTCTCATCCCAAAAAATGTAGGAAGTTTTAAAATTGGCTCAGCAGTCATGAAACTGGATGGCGCTATTTATAAATCGGATCCCATCACCGTCTCAGTAGAAATATCCAAACCTGGAAGACCCAGTATTAATGAAGCCGCCTTCACTGAAACCAGTGTTTCCAAAACTGATCCATTTGTAAATGAGCAGGTGGTTTACACTTTCAAATTCTTCCGCAGGGTCGGCGCGAGAAACCTGAATCTCAGCATGCCTTATGATGATACTCTGTTCCGCAAAGAGGACATGGGCAAAGCTAAGAGGTATTCTCAGGTCATTAATGGAATCGCCTATGATGTGCACGAAGTTTCTATAGCCCTGTTCCCACTCAAGGCGGGCACAGCGGTAATTCCGCCGTCACTGCTTGAACTCGATCTTATTTATCGCACTCGGGGAAATCGCCAGAGAGATCCATTTTCAAAGTTTTACGAAGACCCTTTTTTTGGCGCACCAGTGCAAAGTGACCATAAATATTTATCAACAAAGCAAATTGAACTCAACATCCGCCCTCTGCCTGAAATAGGAAAACCAAAGGGATTTAATAACCTGACCGGCCGATTCGCCATTGCCGCAGAGCTTGGAAAAACCGAACTCGAGGCAGGCGACACGACAACGTTGACGCTGACAGTCTCAGGCACAGGAAACATAATGGATGTGACCCTCCCGGAACCAAATCTTAAGGGACAATTCAAAATTTACCCGGACCAGCCAACATTCAAACAAACCATTCACGGAACTCAAATTGGAGGCGAAAAAACATTCAAGTTCGCTCTGGTTCCCTATTCCACCGGCGCACAAACCATCCCTTCAATTAAGCTGAGTTACTTTGATCCTGAAAAAAATACATACAATACCGTTTCGACTCGTCCCATAAATTTAACGGTGAGGCCCGGAGTGATCGACGACAAGTTGAATCTGGTACAGCCCGGGTCTGTATCTGCTCCGCAGAGTGGGTCATCCATATCCATTCTCGCACGGGACATATTACCGATTCACACGAATTTGGCGGACTTTGAAAACTCAACGTTTAGCAAGACGCGGCAGTTTGCCTATGCAACAGGATTACTAGGCCCCATCGTGATATATTTTTTCGCCGCTGGATACATTCGATACAACCACCGCATGAAGGACGACATATCATATTCCCGCCGACAAGGTGCCTATAATATTGCAAAGAAAAAACTTGAGCAACTATCGTCTTCCCATATTGACTCAAAAGATTTTATGAAAGATTTCTCACAAATATTTCGCGAATACATCGGCAACAAACTTAACCTACAGGGAACTGCTTTCACCGCCAAAGAGTTGGAAGAAAAATTGAACGATAATGATTATAAGCAAGAACAAATCTCTGCGGTAAGGAGACTTCTTGAAAAATGCGAGGCCATGCAATACACACCCGTGACAACCGGCAAAGACAATGAGTTGATCGCCGAATCTTTGAACCTGCTAAGTCAGCTGGAGAAACAGGCATGAAGATTCACTTGAAAACCATTTTATGGGCCGTTCTTTTTCTATTCGCTTCCGCTCCCAATTCAATCTCAGCACAGGATGAAGATATTTCTTTAAAAATCGTTCGGGCCAATGAGTCCTATCACGAAAAGGACTATCAGTCTGCCGCAAAACTATTCGAAGAACTTATTGAGCAAGGTCAGAACAACGGATATCTTTATTATAACCTTGGCAACTCATATATGCGCCTGGGTAAAACAGGACATGCCATTCTCAATTACCTTCGCGCAAAATTACTCTTGCCAAGAGATGAGAATCTGGATGCCAATCTCAGGTATGCTATAAGTCAAACCACAGACCAGTTGCACCCTCCGCAAGGTGGATTTCTCTCTGGGCTCATTTTCTGGATGAAGTCAATCAACCTGAATGAGCATTTTCAGTTGTTAATAATGATTAATTTTTTATTCTGGTCCGCTTCTATAGGTTTGTTGTATTACAGAAAACATCAGTGGCTCATCGTAAAAAGAGTAACCCTGGGGTTTCTCTTACTCATCCTATTTTCAACGGGGATAAAATATTATTTACAATCAGAACAAAGAACCGGTGTTATCCTTGCCAATAAGGTGGATATTAAATCAGACAAAGGCATTCAAGATATAACATTATTTCAATTGCATGAAGGAGCCATCATTTCAGCAAATGAAGAAAACGATGGTTGGTTGCGCATTTCACTGGATGAAGATAAAACAGGTTGGGTTTCTAAAAAGTTTGTTGGATTTTAACCAGACACAATTATGAGAAACAAACGACCCCGCACCGCAGGAGGATGGGGTTCTATCCTCTATTCATTACAAAAATCAATGAAGGCCGGCGGGCTGTGGCCCATGATACAGGCCCTGCTACGCCGCAACAGTTGCAAAAGCTGTGCGCTGGGAATGGGGGGCCAAAGCGGGGGATTACGAGATGAAAAAGGCCATTTCCCGGAGGTGTGCAATAAATCTGTTGTTGCACAAGCGTCGGACATGCAAAGCGCCATCCCTTCTGAATTCTTTCAACAAAATAGTATAGCCGCACTTAGCACATGGAGTTCTTTTCAACTGGAACGTGCCGGACGATTGGTCAGTCCTCTCCTATGTGAACCCGAAGACACACATTACAGAGAAATCTCATGGGAAATTGCTATTCAAAGAATCGCCGATCAACTTCAATCCACCAAACCGGAAGATTCATTTTTCTACGCCAGCGGAAGATCCTCAAATGAAGCCGCATTTCTACTTCAACTATTCGCGCGGATATTTGGAACAAATAATATAAACAACTGTTCTTTCTATTGCCATCAGGCCTCAGGTGTCGGCTTAACCCAAACTCTGGGAACGGGCACCGCGACAATCCAACTTGAAGATCTCGACAACGCCGATCTTATTTTTCTGATAGGTGCTAACCCTGCCAGTAATCATCCGCGTTTCATGAAAGTCCTAATGAACACCAGACGCCGTGGAGGTCAAGTTATTGTTATTAATCCAGCACGTGAATTGGGACTCGAAAGATTCAGTGTGCCTTCAGATTTCAGAAGTTTACTTTTCGGATCAGATATCGCAAGCACCTACATTCAACCCAATATTGGTGGGGACATTGCATTGTTCAAAGGTATCGCAAAGGGACTCATTCAGATCGAAACTCAAAAACCCGGAACTCTTGCTCATGATTTCATTGCAAACCATAGCAATGATTTTGAAAGTTTCAAAAGGAATATCGAGGAAACATCATGGGAAACCATTGAAAATGATTCAGGACTCACAAAATCCAACATAGAAGATATTGCGTACAAATACAGTCAAGCCAAAAATGTAGTGTTTGCCTGGGCAATGGGGCTGACTCACCATTCTCATGGCGTCGATAATATAAAAGAAATCGTAAACCTCTCACTCTTAAGAGGAATGATCGGAAGGAAGAATGTAGGACTCCTTCCATTGCGAGGGCATAGTAACGTTCAAGGAATAGGTTCAATGGGATTCACTCCGAAGCTGAAGCAGTCCATGTTTGACAACCTCAAAAACCAGTTCAACGTTTCGCTCCCACAGGAAGAAGGCTTGGATACGCTCAGTTGTATGGAATTTGCGCATCAGGGGAAAATCAAGTTTGCGTGGAACCTCGGCGGAAACCTTTATGGTTCAAATCCGGATTCTCAATTTGCCAAAGATGCACTCAGCAAAATTGATTTAAATTTATACATGAACACCACACTCAACCAAGGTCACTTTCAGGGGCGTGGGAAAACAACTATCGTTCTCCCCGTACAGGCTAGAGATGAAGAATCTCAAAATACCACACAAGAAAGTATGTTTAACTATATTCGTATGAGTGACGGCGGTAAAGAGCGGCACGCAGGCCCAAGAAGCGAGGGCAATATAATAGCGGATATTGCAATCCGAGTATTTAAGGAAAGTCCTGTCAAATGGGAAGATTTCCAGAAAAACGGAAATATAAGAAAACTTATAGGAGAAATTATTCCTGGTTTTGAAAAAATAATTAATATTGGGCAAACAAAACAGGAATTTCATATAGCCGGACGAATTTTACATTCTCCTGAATTTCCTACAGCCGATGGTCGGGCAAGTTTCTCAATTTGCCCATTACCTCGATTAGGAAATAGTACAAAAGGTACCCTGACCTTCAAACTAATGACCATCAGGTCTGAAGGACAATTCAACACAGTTGTGTATGACGAGGATGACAGGTACCGTGGAGTAAGTTCCCGCGACATCATTTTTATGAATGCGGAGGATATCGACTTAACAGGAATTAAGGAAGGAGATCGCGTGGCAGTGAAAAATGAAACGGGAATACTTGAAAAACAACGGGTAGTGGCTTATCCCATTAAAGCGGGAAACGTGATGATGTATTATCCCGAAGCAAACATCCTTGTGCCAAGGAACTTTGACATTAAATCACGAACCCCCTCTTTCAAATCAATTGACGTAAAAATAATCAGGGAGAAGTAAAGTTTCATCATCAGACCTCAGGTTTTGGGGGAACTCTCTTTAGGCTTTCCTTCTAACTCCAGATAGCGTCAGGTTATGGCCCCTATCCATACTTTCTCAACTTTCCTTTTTCTCATGATGATAATATCCGGTACGGAGTTGACTATTTCCCGATACTTCTCCTCGCTTCTCTTCAATTCCTTATATCCAGAATCAATAGCTATCAAATCTGCCCTGCTACGCTCCGAAAAAGTTTTCATTGTTTCCCAGTATAACTTTTGGGCGTGTATCCAGGTATGAAAAAAAGGCATTCTTATCTAATTCCAATAATATTGAATTGCTTATAGCCCTGAGACTTGCCGAACGCGGTTTGGATTCCATCAAACCCATCTCACCAAAAAAGTCCCCCACGGTTCGGATAGCAATACTTTTATTGATTTTATAAATCTCCATTTTACCGGAAAGGACGATGCACATCGTTTCTTTGAAGTCTCCCTCCGCAAGAAGTACCTCCCCGGAATTCACAGAAACCAGATTCCCCTCGTAAAGAAGACGCAATAAACCCGCCTCCGAAATAAATTTTGCGTAAAGAGACTTTCTTTAAAACTTCGAGTGGTTCACGGCGCACCATAAATTTAATTCCCTTAGGGTTCTCTTAATACTCTCGGCACAATCAGCACGGGTTTGCACCGGTGAGCAAGAAATACTCCACATCGCCTGATATCACTATGAACCGATTTGTATTTTTGACAATAAATACTCAGGTTTTCGGTTTTTCGATATATTTACGCTCTACTTTAGCAGGAATTTCATCATACCTCTGGGTGCGCTGCATACTCCAATATTCAGAGGATGTTTGCCTCTGTCAAGAGCTAGGTCATAAAAACCCCTAATTGACAAGCACTTATACGGTTGACTTGATACGATCCCTTCATTTATAATTATCAATTTCCCAGAACCGTCGCTAAAAAGGGCTATGACCACAAACTCATCAATGGCAGACAAACCTAATTCCAAATCTATTAATAGTTTAGAGTTGATCGGCTCAACACCATTGGTTAAACTGAACAATATCGTACCATCCAATGGTTCTAACATTTACGCTAAACTGGAGTATTTCAATCCGGGTGGCAGTGTTAAGGACCGGATTGCTCTGGCCATGGTGGAAGATGCTGAAAACCGGGGGATTTTGAAGCCCGGCTCCACCATTATTGAGCCCACCAGTGGCAATACAGGAATCGGTCTGGCTCTCGTTGGCGCGGTGAAAGGCTACGAAGTTATTCTCGTTATGTCAGAGAATATGAGCGCCGAGCGCAGGATGATTCTTGAAAGTTTTGGCGCGAAAACAGAATTGAGCCGTGCTGAGTTCGGCATGGAAGGCACGATTGAAAGGGCGGAAGAACTAGCGGCTGGACATCCTGAATACTTCATGCCCCAGCAGTTCAACAACACCGCAAACCCAGAAGTTCACAGGAGGACGACCGGGCCGGAAATTGTCGCCGCAATGGGTGATGAACCAATTCACGCATTGGTGGCAGGAATAGGCACCGGAGGAACGATCACCGGGTGCGGGGAAACGATAAAACAACATTTTGACGATGTAAAAATAGTCGGTGTTGAGCCAGCGACTTCCGCTGTTCTTTCGGGTAAAAACCCGGGACCACATAAAATTCAGGGAATCGGGGCCGGATTCAAACCGAAAGTATTAAATATGGATATTGTCAGCCGTATCCTCCCGGTAAGTGACGAAGATGCGTTTGCATATTCGCAGAAATTGGCCAGCAAAGAAGGTCTTATGGTAGGCATCTCATCAGGAGCCTCCGTTTGTGCCGCTTACAAAATGGCAGAAGAGCTGGGACCTGGAAAAAACATTGTAGTTATCCTCCCAGACACCGGAGAACGCTACTTCAGTTTTCATCAATATTTTTAAGGAAGCAGATTGCATGGGATACGTAAAAGGACTTAAATGTAAAGAGTGTAAAAGAGAATTCCCCAAAGAACCGATTCATGTTTGCGAGTTTTGTTTCGGTCCATTGGAAGTTGACTACGATTATGAAGCGATTGGAAAAAAGGTAACGCGAGAATCCATTCAAGCCGGCCCCCCTTCCATGTGGCGTTACAAAGAATTTATGCCCCTGGATGAAGACAATAAAGTTGGCCACCATGTTGGGTTCACCCCTTTGGTGCGTGCCAAGAATCTGGGAAAAGCGCTCGGACTCAATAATCTTTATGTGAAAAACGATTCTGTCAACCACCCCACTTTTTCGTTCAAAGACAGAGTTGTCGCGGTGGCTGTATCGAAAGCTATTGAATTCGGATTCGACACCATTTCTTGTGCATCCACAGGTAATCTGGCTAACTCGGTTGCCGCTCATTCGGCGGAAGCGGGACTGAAGAGCTGTATCTTTATTCCAGACGGTCTAGAAGCGGGAAAAATTCTCGGTACTATGATTTATGGAGCACAGTTGATTGCCGTCAACGGAGCTTATGACGATGTCAACCGACTATGCAGTGAAATCGGAGCTCATCACAAATGGGCTTTCGTGAACATAAATATCCGCCCCTATTATGGAGACGGATCCAAATCTTACGGATACGAAATCGCAGAGCAATTGGGATGGAAAACCCCAGATAATGTCATCGTTCCCGTTGCGGGAAGTTCGCTGATCACAAAAATTTGGAAAGCGTTTCATGAATTTGAAATGCTCGGCCTGCTCGATGGCAAAGTCCAATCTAAAATTTTCGCGGCGCAGGCAACCGGGTGTTCCCCCGTCACCACCGCTATCAAGAATGGAACCGATGTCATCACTCCGGTAAAACCAAACACCATCGCCAAATCTATCGCCATTGGCAATCCGGCAGACGGCTATTACGGCGTCAAAACCACCAAGGAAAGCGGCGGCTATGGCGAAGATATCAATGATGAAGAAATTGTAAAAGCAATGAAACTTCTTGCGGAAACTGAAGGTATTTTCACAGAAACCGCAGGTGGCGTAACTGTTGGAGTCACTAAAAAGTTGGTAGAACAAGGCCGCATCAAACCAGATGAAACAACTGTCATATGTATAACTGGAAACGGACTCAAAACGGTTGAAGCTTTGAGCGGTCAGTATGCCGACCCCGTAGTGATAGAACCTAAGCTAAACAGCTTTGAAGAAATATATTCTAATAGCGTAACTGCATAACAGTATCAAGGAGACCTTAAAAATGGCAGTCAAAGTAAGAATTCCCACCCCTTTAATGAAGCTGACAGACAATAAGGCTGAGGTGTCTGCTGAAGGGGGTACAATTTCTGATATTCTCAACAACTTGGAAAACCAATTCAACGGAATCAAAGAACGGATTTGCGAAGAAAATGGGGCTCCAAGGCGATTCATAAATATTTACCTCAATGAAGAAGACATTCGCTTCCTCGATGGTGAAAAAACAGAAGTGAAAGACGGGGACGAAATCTCGATCATCCCAGCAATCGCAGGTGGAGTTGGAGCCTGATGATCGACTTTACCGATGAGCAGATAGAGCGCTACAGCCGTCATATCATCCTTCCTGAAGTAGGTGGCGCGGGCCAGCAAAAAATGTTGGAAGCCAGGGTCCTGCTTCTCGGAGCGGGGGGGCTGGGTTCGCCCGCCGCGTATTATCTCGCCGCCGCTGGCATAGGCAATCTCGGGATTGTTGACTTCGACACGGTTGACCTCAGCAATCTCCAGAGACAGATCATCCACTCGACCGAGCGGATCGGTATGCTCAAAACTGAGTCCGCTAAAAAGACTATCCAGGCTCTCAATCCAGATGTAAAAGTAACCCTCTACAACGAAAAACTGGACTCTGGCAATATCATAAAGTTGTTGGAGAACTATGATTACGTTGTGGACGGATCAGATAATTTCCCGACACGGTACCTCGTGAATGATGCCTGCGTCATGAAAAATAAAACCCTCATTCACGGCAGTATCTACAGGTTTGAAGGGCAGGTCACCGTTTTCAAATCCGATGAGGGTCCATGCTATAGGTGTTTATATCCGGAGCCGCCTCCACCAGGAATGGTCCCCAACTGTCAAGAAGGCGGGGTCCTGGGTGTTTTGGCAGGGGTGATTGGAAACCTGCAGGTTGTAGAAACGTTAAAACTTATTTTAGGAATTGGCAAACCGCTGATCGGCAAACTCCTTATCTACGATGCCCTGAACACAGAGTTTCGGAATCTAAAGTTAAGGAAGGATCCTAAATGCCCTGTTTGTGGTGAACAGCCAACTATTAAGGAATTGGTCGATTACGAAGAATTTTGTGGTTTGCCGAGGTAATTCTGAATCATATCAAGGATTATTTCATTTTATCTGCGACGTTTTGTTTATTTTAAAATCTAATCCTTCATGTCAAAACTTAAGATGAAGCTCTCACTGCCAACAGAAGTCCAGACACCCAGTTGCCCGGTTATCACAGATGACTCGGTGCTCAAGACAATCGGAAATACCCCTCTTATCCGGATCAAAAATCTTGGTCAGGAATACAAAGGCGTAACCATCTTCGCCAAGGCAGAATGGAAAAACGCGGGTGGGTCGGTCAAAGCGCGTCCTGCTCTTAAAATGATCGAGGACGGTGAAAAATCCGGCGCGTTGACAAAAGATAAAATTATACTCGACTCCACTTCAGGCAATACTGGAATCGCTTACGCGCTGATAGGCAAGATAAAAGGCTATAAAGTAAAACTGGTGATGCCAGCCAACGTCTGCAAAGAACGAAAAGGCCTCATGGCTGATTTCTACGGTGCTAAAATTGTAACATCCAGTCCTTTTGAAGGGT
>PVBE010261520.1_pt1 | contig 21603 bp, 14 predicted proteins | sample 1631181 | NCBI WGS metagenome assembly PVBE01 (sample SAMN08397723, study PRJNA350692) | Marine metagenome, whole genome shotgun sequencing project. | isolation source: water | place: Pacific Ocean | collected 2012-04 | reverse complement strand
CAAGGCGCAGATCCCGATCACCACGCCGGCGACCCAGTCGAAGCGGAGGATCGAGTGGCCCATGACCGGCCAGCGACCGGACAAGGTGCAGAACCAGAACAAGAGCGCCAGATAGCCGGAGCCGCCGCCATGCCCCACAGTCGAATACAGCGCAGCCATCAACAAGACCGCACCGGCGACCAGGACAAGGTGTTCAGTTGGCATGTGGTACTAGCCGATCAGATACCAGAGCGGAAAGAGGAAGATCCAGATCACATCGACGATGTGCCAATACAAACCGCCGCACTCAACCGGTGCGTAGTAGTTCCGGTTGAAATGACCTCGCTGCAGCCGCCAAAGCAACCAGAGGATCACGATCATCCCGACGACAACATGTACACCGTGCAGTCCCGTCATCAGGAAGTACAGCCCAAAGAACAAGTGAGCGTTTGCCGGCCTGCTTGTATCCACTTGCGGAGCAGGTGGATCGTAGACCGCCATGCGCTGCTCAATGGAAGCATCCTTCGGAGCAAGCCCAACCGGGCCGGTCGATGCATTCGGCATGGTTGATCGGGGAAGCGAATCGAGGTAATTCGCCTCTTCCTCAGGCTCTGCCGCGACAGTCGCTGCCACCGGCGTGGTGGGTGTTTCCTCGACAGGTGCATCGGCCGCCTGCGTCTCCTCGCCCGCAACCTGCACCTGCAAGGAACGCAGGTAGGCGATGATGTCCATGATGCCCTGGTCCTTGAGCATCGGGTTACCACCCTTCGGCGGCATTTGAATCTTCTGCACGCTGTCGGGCGCGTTTGCTGCGCGGCCGACCTTGATGAACTCAAGCAGTTCCGCATCCGTTCGATCGCGAACGAATGCACTGGTGTTCAACGGGAGCCCCTGACCGGTCACGCCCTGACCGGTTACGCCGTGGCACGCAAGGCAAGTTGTATTCCACAGCGTCTTGCCCTTTGCGGCATCGCCATGCAATTCGGTGTCGTGATCAGCCCCCGCAACCACTCCGTGCTCTTCGTCGGGCAGTTGATAAAACGCCATGCCGCCGAGCAAGTGGTCATGAAACTTGTGTTCGTACTCAATCGACTTGATGCCAAGAAAGAGCGCAGCGCAGACGAAGGTAACACCCAGCGCAAGGGCCGCAAGTCGGCGTTGCTCTCGCTGCACATAGGTAATCGCCATCGCCATGGTCATGCTGCTGATGAGAAGCACGGCTGTGTTGGCGGCACCGTATGTCTCGTCAAGAAACTGATCTCCCCAAGCGAAAAGTGCTGGGTGATTCGCCCTGAACACGGCGTACCCACAGAACAGTCCGCCGAACAGAAGAACCTCAGTGGCGAGAAAGAGCCACATGCCCAGTTTCGCAGCGTCGTGCTGCTGGGGCATGTCGTCGTAGTGGTGGGCCAGATTCGGGGCGTGGCACTCGGACATGAAGATCAATGACTCCCTTACTGCTGGTGTTGGTGGATCAACACGAGATCTCGGCATTCTTCCGAGCGTAGAACCACCAGTTTACCACCAAGCAACTCAGGTAGTAGCCGGCGAAACCATAGAGGGCGTACTGCGGTGTCCCGGCCTTGATCTGCGTGCCGAAGATCTTCGGAATGAGGAAAGCCCCATAGGCGGCGATCGCGGATGTCCAGCCGAGCACCGGCCCCCGCATGTCCCGATCAAAGATGACTCCGATCATGCGGAAGGTGGACCCATTACCGATGCCTGTGGTGGCAAAAAGCACGATGAAAAGAAGGAGGAAGGGAAGGAAATACTGCTTCGGGTTCTCTGAACCCATGGCCAACGAGACGACGTACCCGGCCCCGATCGTCGAAGCAATCATGACGATGGTGTCCCAGTGGGTTACCCGCGCACCACCCCACTTGTCGGACATCCAACCACCGATGGGCCGGATCAGGGCGCCTACTCCCGCCCCGATCCAGATAAACCCGGCTGAGGACAAGCCTGTGGAGTCACCGGCGTGCTCGCCTACACGGACGATGCCGAACACATCATCGATGAGCTTCGGAAAAGCGTTCGCGTAGCCGATGAACGACCCGAAAGTCATCACATAGAGCCATGTCATGACCCAGTTGTGTTTCTCTTTGAAGATGCCGAACTGCCCGCGGAGGTTCTCCTTGGTTTCTCTGGGTGTCAGGAACCGCATCGCCAGCAGCGTGAGGATGACCGCCACCACGACCACGAGGAATGTCTTCAGCAGCGACGGAAAACCGCCCCACGGAAGAATCAACAGGTAGATGCCAGCCGCCGCGCCGCCGAACCCGAGAATGGTCAGCCAGAGGTACTTCGCAACCGCAACCGGCGTTGATCCGTGGTTGTGAAACGGCATGTTGTGCATGAAGAGGAACGCAACAATCACCAACGCAAGCAGAATGGGCACCCAGACGAGCCCAGCGTTGGCGATCCAAAGGCTTGTCTCCGCACCTTCCGGCCCAAAGGTGGTTGGGTCACCGCCAAGTGCACCGAAGAGCGGGAATGTTATTACCCACGGAATCAAGAACTGCATGACGCTGACGCCAAGATTTCCAAGCCCGGCATTCAGTCCGAGCGCAAGGCCCTGCATCTTCTTCGGGAAGAAGAAACTGATGTTGGACATGGATGACGCAAACGCACCACCGCCCACACCTGACAGCGCTGCCAGGAGAATGAACACGTAGAAAGGTGTCTCTGGATTCTGCAGCGCAATGCCCGCCCCCAGCGCAGGCAGCATGAGCAGGATCGAAGTCATGAACTTCACATTGCGCCCACCGCAGATCGCAATCATGAAGGAATTGGGAATTCTCAGTGTCGCCCCAGCAAGCCCCGCCACCGCTGGGAGTAGAAACAAGAGCGCGCGATATCCGTTGTCCTCATACGGCTGGCCGTCATGCATGAACGTGAAGTTGAACTGAACCCCGTCTGTTCCGAAGTGGATCGTCTGAATGTACTTGGCAACCATGCCCCAGTAGATCCAGACCGAAAACCCGAGCAACAGGTTCGGGATGGATATCCACAGGTTCCTGTTGGCAATCTTCTTACCAGTTGATTCCCAAAAGCCCGGGTTCTCAACATCCCACTTGATCAATTTCGACATGATCTATTCCTGTTCAATACTCGCGTCGATCGTCGTCTCATTATTCGATGCGCCTCAGCAATTCTGGCGCCTGTTCGTGTGTAATCTTGCGGATAACCAGATGCATCCAAAGAAGGCTGGCCGCGGCCACCAGCAGCAGGAACATCCAACTGGTCGTCCACAATCCGGTACCGCGAAGCAGGTACCCAAAGATCACGGGGCAGGCAAATCCACCGAGACCGCCAAGTAGACCGACCATCCCGCCCACCACACCCACATGCTCTGGAAAATACTCCGGGATGTGTTTGTAGACAGCAGCCTTGCCGATCCCCATGACCGATCCAATGATGAAACAAAGTGCTGTGAAGATCCATATGTTGGCCTGAAAGAAGATGTGTGTAACACCCCGCGCGAGGAGTTCACCCCTGCCAACGCTCTCTCCGACCACTACTACCGGCTCCTGCCACGATGTAGCCCGCGGGAAGATCAGCATGCCTGAGTGTCGTTCTTCCTGAGAGACAATATCCTTCCCCTTGGGCGCCAGCACATAGGTCTCGTTGCCGAGGTTCGGCGACCCGACGACAATGGAGTGTTCGGTGATCTCCAGCACGGTGCCTGGCCGATGGGTCATGACACCACTCCCCGGGGCATGAATGTCCATCTGGGGAACAATCAACAGTCCGCAGCAGCCGATGGATAGCCCGAACACCCAATAGAGAACAGTCCGCGCACCCCATCGATCGGACATCCACCCCCCGAGAGCACGGATGACACCTGACGGAAAGCTGAAGATGGCTGTAAGAGCGCCGGCAAGAACGACTGTTGTTCCGTATGCGTTGACGTAGTAGGGCACGAGCCACTGCGCAAGTGCCACAAAGCCCCCGAACACGAAGAAGTAATACAACCCGAATCGCCAGATTCGCATGGATGCCAGAGGAGCCAGTCGCTGACGAAGGGGCTTTCCAGCACTGCCCGAAGCGACTCGTGAAGAAGTAGTCAGAAGGAACAGGATCCCCGTTACCAGGAGAGCCGCAGCGTAAACCTTTGGCAGGTATCGCCAACCTTCTACATATTCGCCACTCCTGGTAAACCAGTCCAACAGCCGCGGCGCCAGAAGCACGGTCACCGCGGCCCCGGCGTTTCCTGTTCCAAAGATGCCCATCGCCGTACCTTGAAGGCGTCGCGGAAACCATGCGGATGTATAGGCGATCCCTACCGCGAAACTCGCACCTGAAAACCCAAACCCGAGACTCGCAAGAATGAACTGCCAGTATGTGTTACAGGAACCCAGAAGGAACATGGGTACGGCCGTTGCCAGCATCAGCAGCCCAAAGACAATCTTGCCACCCCATTGGTCGGCTGCCATGCCCAGTGGGAGTCGGAAGATCGCACCGGTCAATACTGGGATGCCAATGAGCCATCCCATCTCCGCTGCATCCCAGTTGTAGACCCCGTTGTCTACAAGAAAGGTGACAAGAACCCCGTTGAGCATCCACGCCGCGAAGCAGACGGTAAACGCGAAGGTATTGATTGACAGTATCCACCAGGCTCGTTTGTCTGTGTCATCCATCACTCAGGCGATCCGTGGATTGCGGGAGGATCTCCTCCATCACATAGTGGACGATCGCCCAGCGATCTTCGGCGGGCATCGTCTTGAACGATTGCATGAGGTTGCTTCCCCCGAATGCGCCCGGTACTCCGACGGTGATGCGAGTGAAGATGTCGTCAGGAGTGAGCCCCACTTTCGCAAGACCCTGAGACAAGTCGGCTGCAGCGATGATCTGCGGTTCTTCCGGACCGAGTTCCCGCCAACTGTAATTCTGTTGTGTGCCGCCGCTGCCATCTTCGCCATGACATGACACGCAACTCTCCGCGAACAGTGATTGCCCGCGGGCGATGCTCGCCGCGGTCGGCTGTGGATACTCAGGAACGTGAATCGGGTTGCCCGGCTCCGGTCCCTCCGCGCGGAAGGCATTCAGCACATCCACCAGCGAGAGAATCTGCGCGGCCGTGAGGTCCGCGAAAGCGGGCATGCCGGATCCATCAAGCCCCTCGGCAATGGTCCTGAACAGGTCGTCATCAGACGCGATGCCGTTGTCGGTCGAAGTGAAGTGATATGTGGCGCCGGGATGATCGCTCGTGTACACGAGACTGCGGGGCAGCGCCGCAAATGTCGGAGAGTCCATGCCTGCGCCGTCGCCATACCCGTCTGTGCCGTGACAGCGTGCACACTGGCTTACGTAGAGCGGATAGCCCGCAAGCACAACCGCATCGCCAGCACGAACGGACTCCGGAAGATCGTTCGCCCCGGCATTCCTTGGGCTTCCAAGCAACCCACCGGCAATCAGAAACAGAACGGCCACGGAACCCAACCCGTATACGAGCCATGACTTGTCGCTGCGCCAGGCAAACTCCCATCGCCGCTGGAAACGATAGCGCTGTGTCCGCATGGACTGAGGGGGCCGGACAAAGTAGTTCACCGGGAATGTCCAGAAGTGGACGAGCTTTGTAAACGGGAAATACGCGAAGAACAACAACGCAAGGAAGACGTGCAGTTTCGTCAGCAGGCCGACCGACTCCATCAGCTCGGGCTGCGGCGAGAGCGTCCAGAGACTCGCGGACCAGGATGACACTGAGTAGGTAATGCCGAAGATGCGATGCGCAACGACCTGGTATAGCGCAATGCTGATGATCGAAATGAGGAACAGTTGCACGATGTAGTCCTCTGGTTGACTCATCGCCCGTACTTCTGCATTTCCGATTCTGCGAACCAGCGCCAGGGTGGAACCAAAGAGAACAAGGAAACCACCGATCAGGCCTGACCAGAAGAAGATGTCCACCGCGGACTCCGAGCCGAGAACGCCGCCGATCAACCCGACAACATGACCTGCCAGCAACAGGAGTAGTCCCCAGTGAAACGCCACCGAGGCAATGCCGAGAACTCGTCGCCCAAAGAGTCCGCTGGCACGGGTACTCCACGAGTACGGCCGCGTCACCATTCGGATGATCGGTACGACGAAGAACAGCACGATGCAGAGGTAGGGGTAGACACCCCAAAGGAAATTGTTCATGGTCGTTTTCTCTCCTGCTGAGTCAACAAACACCCGGGGGCCATTCAGTTGGGAACGGAGCCGCTGAGTCGTGGTGACCGTCTCCGGGACGACCGCTTCGACAGCGGTGGCTGCCTGAGCCGGTGCCGGTGTAACGATCGGTGGCGCAAGTTTGCGCGGTGGGGGAAGTTCCTTCGATGATGCAACGACGGATGAGGACGCAGGCGTCGCAGCCGGTTGGTGCGATGCTGCGCGAACCACGATGACCGCCAGTATCGAGACGACAAAGAGCGATACGAAGAAGCCGGCGAACTCAGAAGCAGTGGCTTTCACGGCATCGATCCCACTGGTTCCTTGAACAGCGGCAGGGAAACTCCGCGATCATCGACCTGTTCATCCGGCGGTCGCCACATGGGAATGTCGCCCATCAGTCGAAGGTCTTCATCAGCCACACACTTGATGGCCGGCACAAGTACGACAGCATCAACCTTGTACTTCGTCATGGATTCCGCCAGTGGACCCATCGCTGGAAGGAGGTACCGCTCGATCACCCGGCGGCGGAGTCCAATGTCTCTTTCGCTGTCACGGCCGAGGCTCATGGCAAGGAACTCAAGCATGGCGGGCAGATAGTCGGGCAGTTCCTTTCCCGCAAGATCAAGACCGAAGTGGCCATACATGCCGCTGAGTTCGACCATGAATGTGTTCCGCGGTGAACTCCCGATGCCGCTGCATGTCGTCGGCTCGTCGAAAAGGTGCGACCCGAGATACAGGGGACAGGTCGGCGACAGTTCAAGCGTGGCCACAAACTCGTCAGCACACATGGCGGAGGGTGAGGCCAGAAAACTGTCTACGCATTCCGCCACTTGTGGCAATGCCGGACGGATCTGTTCAAGGAGCCGTAGAATCAGCGACTTGTCACGTTCGTCTGGATGAACGAACAGTTCTGCGAGCAGGGTCCAGGTGGCTACGAGATCGTTTTTCTGCATCGGTCAACTCCCGACCTCTTCCCGGTTTCCATGGAATGTGGTGCTGCGGAATGGCTTGTCCGATGGGGTCAGTTCGCTGAACCCTGCGTACCCTCGCTCGATGAACGGTGCGTTATCGGTTCGCTCCCGCCGTGTCGTGGGTACGACAAACCGCTCGTGGTAGTGAGCGAGCGAAAGCAGGCGATGCATGTCCCTCGCGTCATCTTCTGTAAGGCCAACCTTCGCAAGAACCTCGGTATCCGGTGTCCCCTCAACCCTTGTTGATCGGCGATAGCCGCGGACTGCGAGTTGCCGGAGCAGCGCCGTTTCAACCAACTTCTCGTTTCCGGCAGAGAGCAGGCTTGCAAGGAAGGTGATCGGCAGACGGAACTCGTCGAGGTTTGGAAGAACGGTCTTGCCGCCAACCATCGCCAGCGTGTGTTTACCATCCGGCCGAGTCTTCACCGGACTCTCGGGTGGAATGTAGAAGAGTGCAGGGAGCGTCCGGAACTCCGGGTGCAGCGGCAGTGCGATGCCCCAGTCTTTCACCATTCGATACACCGGTGATCGCTGGCAGGCATTGAGCCACGCCTCGCTGATGCCCACGGAGAGTGCCTCGGCAATCACTTCGGGATCGTGCGGGTCGAGAATAATCTCACGCTGTGCTTCGACGAGTTCCTGCTCATCGAGATTGGCAACTGCTGCCACGCGGTCCATGTCGTAAAGCAGCGGGCCCATGTACCGGATGCGGCCCGGGCAGGAGTGGAAGCACGCCGGCGGCTGCCCCGCCTCCAGGCGCGGGTAACACAGAATGCACTTCTCCATCTTTCCTGTTCGCCAGTTGTAGTAAGGCTTCTTGTATGGACAGGAGGAAACGCAGTAACGCCACGCGCGGCAGCGATCCTGGTCGATGAGAACAACGCCGTCTTCCTCCCGCTTGTACCCCGCACCACTCGGGCAAGCTGCGACGCAGCATGGGTTCATGCAGTGGTTGCAGATCCGTGGCAGGTACATCATGAAGGAATCTTTGAAACTCAGGAACGCATCCCGCTCGGCATCCGAGATCCCACCGAAGTTCATGTCAAGCGATCCGGTTCCTTCCGGGCTTGCGCCACCACCGTTATCCTCCCAGTTCACGGCATAGTCGATGGAGATATCTTCTTCTCCAGTAATCATCGACTTGGGCCGTGCAACCGGCTGCGAGAACTTCGTCGGCTCCTCGGAGTGAAGGTCCTCATAGGTGAAGGTGTACGGCCCCTTGCCGTAGTACTCCTCCATCTGTGGCATCACCGGGTTGTAGAAGAGGTTCATCATGGTCCAGAATCGTGAACCAATGCGGAGCTGCGGCCCCTGCTTCGAAGTCTGTTTCCAGCCTCCGCGATATTTCTCCTGGTTCTCCCACTGCTTCGGATAGCCGATGCCCGGCTTGGTCTCGACGTTGTTCCAGAACATGTACTCGGCGCCTTCGCGGTTCGTCCACACGTTCTTGCACGCGAGTGTGCATGTATTGCAACCGAGACACTTGTCGAGGTTGAAGACCATTCCCATTTGTTGCTTGATCTGCATTGTGAAGTCTCCTGTGCATCCCGCAAATCAGCGGGCGACGTCCCCTCGATCGATGATCTTCTGCAGATCCTTTTCCTGATAGATGACCTTCTTCGCTCCGGACTCCAGCGGCATCTTTCGGATCAACACCGCGCAGTCCCTTTCGGACGGGCTGGGTCCCATGTAGTTGAGGAAGTAGGTCCAGTTCGCGTACCCACCGATCATGCATGATGGGTTCATCATGATTCGCGTGGGCGCGTTGTTGTTGCCACCACGCAGGTCGGTCATGCCGCGTTTTCTCGCCAGTGGCGAGAACGGCACGTTGATGTGTCGCTCCGAAGAGTGATACATGATGACCGAGCTTCTGGGGATAGTTCCACTGACAACGGCCCTGACATTGGAGATGCCGTTCTCGTTGTAGACCTCGACCCAGTCATTGTCGACGACATCGATTTCCGCAGCGTCCTCGTCGTTGATCCAAACAACCTGGCCACCCCGGAACATGTTGAGCATGTGCCATGTGTCCCAGAACATCGAGTGAATCGACCACTTCCCATGCGGCGTGAGGAAACGGAACACCTTGGAATTCGCTTCAGCTGTGTCGGGATTGCAATCACCGATCTTCACCATGTCCACCGGCGGCTTGTAAGTGGGCAAGGCCTCACCAAGTTCGCGATAGCCACGGTGGTCGTAGTAGATTTCCTGCCGCCCGGTCAGCGTATGCCAGGGTTTCAGCATTTCGATGTTGAGGGTCCATGGACAGTATGTCCTGCCTGGGCTCTCGATTGCAGACCAGTGCGGGCTCGTCAAACTCCGCCGCGGTTGCGACTGCAGGTCCGGATAGTGATGATGGATTTCGCGATCGCCCTCAACAAGGTGTGCCAATGGGAGACCGACTTTCTTCTCCAGATTCGAGAAGATCATGTGCGACACTTCGCCGTCACTCTCTGGTGAGATGCGAAGGATGACTTCACATACCTGTTCAGCATGCTCAAGTGACGGCAACCCGTCCTTCTCACCGACGAGATAACTCTCCTTGAGTGCCTCGCAGACTTCTGTGAGATCGCCGGTGATGCCCTTGCACCCGTAGCCGTTCGGCCGGCATACATTCGGACCAAAGGTCGTGTATCGATCAAGCACCTTCGTGTAATCGCGCTTGACGATCTTGACCTTCGGGAAGGTCTTGCCGGGAACGGCTTCGACTTCTCCGCCATACCAGTCATGGATTTCGCCCATCGGCTGGGCCATCTCATCGGGCGTGTCGGTGATCATCGGCGTCATCACCAGATCGTCGAACTCGTCCGGAAGATGTGTCTTGGCAAGTTCTGCGACCTTTGCGGCGCAGAACTTGAACGCTTCCCAGTCGTGTTTTGCTTCCCACGGCGGATCGTGCGCGGGTGTGAATGGGTGGAAGAAGGAGTGCAGGTCTGAGCAGGTCAGGTCGTACTTTTCATACCAATGTGCCGTCGGCAGGACGATGTCCGCGTAGTTCGCGGACGAGTCCATTCGGAGGTTGACGTTGACGACCAGGTCGAGCTTGCCCAATGGTGCCTGCTCGTGCCAGTCAACGCCCTTCACAAGATCCTTCGCGCGATCCTCGCCGAGAACATTGTTGTGGGTTCCCAGAAGGTGCTTCAGGCCATACTCGTGCCCCCGCATGCTTGTGCCGATGAGATTGCCACGCCAGATCCACAGGACCTTGGGGTGGTTTGCCTCGTCGTCAACATCCTCGACTGCGAATCGTTCCTTCCTTTCGCTGAATTGTTTCGCCACATATTGCCCGACCTCGGCTTCCGTTTCCGCACCGGCAGCGCGGGCTTCTGCGAGCAGTGTCGTCGGGTTCTTCTTGTCGACTTGCGGATAGAAGGGCATCCAGCCGTTGCGAACCGCCAGCAGATCCTGGTCGGCGGCGTGTTGCCCACCCTTCTGTGGGAACTTCTCGGCCCACGGCGCCCAGATTGGGTCGAGCACCATGCCGTCGTACCGCCACTGATCCGTATGGAAGTAGAAGTACGCCGTACTGTTCATGTGCCGCGGCGTCCCCGTCCAGTCAGATGCGCCGCCGATCGTGCCAATTGCCGCGTAGGGGCGAATCTTCTCGGTGCCCACATAGTGGTTGAAGCCACCGCCGTTGCGACCCATGCATCCGGTGAGAATTCCCATGACGGCCATCGCGCGGTAGATCAGGGGGCCGCCGTGATACCAGTGCAGGACACCAGAGCCAGTAATGAACATGCTCTTGCCGCCGGTTTTCTCGGCGTTGTCCGCCCACTCGCGTGCAACGCGGATGACCAAGTCGCGGTCGACACCGGTCTCCTGCTCCTGCCACGCTGGTGTATAGGTTTGCGATTCGTCGTCGTAGTCCTTCGGGTAGTCACCGGCGAGACCGCGGTTGACACCAAGTTGTGCCAGAAGGAGGTCGAAAGCCGTCGTAACAAGCACCTCTTCGCCGGCCGCGTTACGCACACGCTTGATTGGTACACCGCGAGTGACGGCCACCGAGTTGCGGCCCTTGCCTTCTGTCGTGCCAAGTTCCGTGTCAAATGTGTCTGTGAAGTCGGCAAACTGTACGGAAACTTCCTCGAAGGAACCATCGTCCCCCATGCACGAGAGCATGGGATCGAACTCCTCGCCCTCCGCATCCTTCAACTGGAGGTTCCACCGACCGGTGTTCTCCTCTTCCCACCGATAGCCGAGTGTTCCGATCGGGAGCCGCACCTTGTCGGTGTCCTGCTCCATCATGGTGAGTTTCCAGTCAGCGTTCTCCTCGCCCGCATAGTCGGTGAAATCCGTAGCGCGCATGAAGCGGCCTGAGATGTAGGACCCGTCATCCTGTTGGTCGAGTTGAACCATGAACGGCAGGTTTGTGTACTGCTTCACATACTCGTGGAAGTACTCGCACCGGCGGTTGACATGAAACTCCTGCAGAATGACGTGGATGCAGGAGAGCAGGAATGCCGCATCCGTTCCTGGTCGCACAGGCACCCACAGGTCAGCGAACTTCGTGACATCGGAGTAGTTCGGCGCAAGGTTGACGATCTTGCCGCCGTTGTATTTGTGCTCGGAAGCGAAGTGCGCGTCCGGCGTGCGGGTCATCGGCAGGTTGGAGCCGATGACCATCCAGTAGGTGCTCTGATACCAGTCGGCCGATTCCCCGACATCGGTCTGGTCGCCCCACATCATCGGCATGATGTGCGGGAGGCCGTGGTACCACTCATAGAAGGAGAGCATGGTGCCGCCGAGCAAGTTGCAGAGTCGGTGTCCCGACAGGAAACTGACCATGCTCATCGCGGGGATAGGCGAGAAGGATGCAAGGTGGTCGGCCCCGTATTCCTTCGTTGTATAAATGATGGATGCAGCCCAGATCTCGGTAGCGAGATCCCAACTGCCTCGCCGCCAACCAGCCTTGCCTCGGGCATTGCGATAGTTGGCTTTTCTTTCGGGATCTTCAACAATGGCGGCCCAGGCTTCGACAGGGTCCTTGCCCTTTGCCCGCTCCGCCTGGTAATAATCGAGGAGAACCCCGCGGATGTAGGGGTACTTCGGACGCACCGGGCTGTAGGGATACCACGATGCGGAAATGCCACGCTGACAACCGCGGGGCTCATAGCTCGGCGTTTCGGAATTGATCTGCGGCCAGTCGGTCTTCTGGAGTTCCCAGCAGATCAACCCGTTCTTGACGAATACTTCCCACGAGCATGAGCCGGAACAGTTAACGCTGTGACTGGTACGGACCGACCGGTCATAGGACCAGCGTTCCCGGTAGAAGTCCTCCCAGTCGCGGGGTTCGTCGGCGATGCGGAACCATCGCGAAGCGGATCCGTTTCGTGTGCCAGCGGTCATACCTCTGTCTCCTCTTGGGATTCGGTGTGAGTCTGCGATGTTTCTTCGAGTCCGCACCCAATCCGGAATGCCTCGATGAACGGACGGAAGTCGCGCGCGGTGCCGTACACCGACACTACGGCGTCGCGTCGGAAGTCGAAGACAAGGTTGACCACGACATTGCGACCCATTGGGTGCGGACGCTGCGGTCCATCGATTGCCGTGTCGTCTTGCAGTGCCTGAATGGCGACGTACCACAGTTCTTCTGGGTGTTTCTGGAACCAGATCTCATACTGCCACTCGCCGATGCGCACACTCGCCTCACCGCTCTCGATAGCCGTGTCGTGCGGATCGATGTCCCATTGAAAGACCGGTGGCCAACCTTCCCAACACGCGTCGGGAAGGTCCGCCTCCGGTGAAGGGAGTCTCTCTGGACCACACTCGCCATACCCTGCCTCCGGCGCGATGCCGGCCGCATGCATGGCTGTTTCCGTTTCAGAAAGAACCGGCAGTGGAATGCTGGCGGCGTTGCCGTCCTGTTGCCGCGGCTCATCATGTCGCGGCCATGTCACCGTGACGCGATCTACCCCGTCGACCGCAGTGAGCTCGCGGCGAATCGCTCCGGCCAGTGCCTCGTGTTCGAATGGGTCGCCCGTTGGCTTCGCCAGCACGACTCGCACATGGCCGCCGTCGCACTGCACGGTGTCGACGAATCCCGTCGTCACAACATCCCCTTGGTGTCGAGGATGTTGCATTGATTCGAGTCTCGTTCTAATGGTGTCTTCGCTACAGATCATCATTGGCTACCTCCCTAAAGGGCCCGTCTGCATGAGTTGCCTAGGACAGGTTATATATATTCGGGTCCCATTATCTTCTTTCTTGTGTTATTTTTCACAAACAGCACAAGAAACGGCCCTGCAGGGCCGCCAAGCGGTCTTGCTTATCCCGGATTCTCAAGTTTTTTAGTGGATAGCCGGTGGATACAGGATAGCTGTCGTGATCTCACCGTCATGAACGAAACTCGCCTCGAGAGACGATCCATCTTTCGTGGTGGTAAGGAGAAGGAGTCCATCCATGCCAGAGGCGGTCAACTCCGCTCGCACCTTCGCATCGCCACCTTCGACAACACCGCGGAGATCCGTTGGTAGCAATCTTCGAAAGCGAGCTTCCTTTTCGGAATCAACCATGACGCTCCACCCCGCTGCGGACAGTTGTGCAACAAGGCCAGAGGCGACTCTGGCCATCTCGGCGTCCGCTGCTAGCGATCGGTCGCGGATCATCAGGACTGGCCCTGTCGGCCGCGGCCAGGAGGAAACGTCCCCCTCCTCCGCTGCTGTGGTCCCGGACAACGGTCGGTCAGGCGCGACGGACTGCACAACCTGAACACCCACAATGATGACCGCAACCAGCACGACAAGGCCAGCAAGTTGTGATAACACGGGTGTGCGCGGCGCAAATGGCCCGTGGCCCGTGGAAGGTCCGCGGCGAATTGGCGCAGCGATCGGCTCCACACTTGTATGCACGGGTGTTGGTGTCTGTCCCTGCATGGACGGCAAATCTGCTGGGCGCACCGCCGTGACGTCCGGCGATGAGAGTACAAACTCGATGTCTTCCAACATGGCAGCCGCACTTTCATATCTCCTGGCATAATCGGCCATGGCGCGGCGAACGATCCATCGGATGCCTTCAGGGCTCTTCTTCTCGAAACTGCTGAGGCCGCCGTGTGCTGGGAACGTGTTCTCCAGCATGAAGAAGAGAACTGCACCAGCGCCGTACACGTCGAATTTGGTCCCATCGACTTCATGTACCTTGACGCCGCGCATTGCCTGTCTGACCAGTTCCGGATCCCTGAAATACTCGGTGCCGTGGGTTGTCAGTGTCATGGCGGACGCAAGCGGTGTGACGAGCCCGATGTCGACCAGATGAACGCCGTCGTCGCCGACGAGGATGTTCTCCGGCTTCACATCCTTGTGCCATAACCCTGCGCGGTGATACCGCTGCAGTGTTCGCACCAGCGATCGTTGTAGTTCAAGCACCTTCTTCAACCCATCGGCCGACAGCCCGCCCGTCGTATGAAGACGCGCCACCGCGGCACCCAGGTTGTCGCCCGTGTGGTGGGGCATGACGTACCAGAACCTCCGATCATCAAGATGGTGCTCGATGACCAGACCGAGTTTTCGCGCAGCGTCCATGGACCGGGATTCACGCACTATTTGCGGGAGTGCGGAGCCGGTCTCAAGTGCGAATGACTTGATGACGACGGTGCCGTCGCCCCTGAGTCGCTCGGCTACATAGAGCGTCGCACCGCTACCGCCGGACGGAAGCGTTCCGACGATGTGATATCCGGGGAACTTCGAACGATTACCCACACCCCTTGGTGTTCGGCTGACGGTGCGGTGAGGCGGGATGCGGGTCGTCTCCGGCTCAATGCCCAAGACCCGCAGCGGGTGATCGACGACGATGGCCGCGATCAGTTCACCCAGTCGACGACTTCCTTGTCGAATTGCGTTGCCGACATGATGTACTGCCTGCCATCGGCCAAGGACGACGACCAACAACCACTGGATGCTGAGAAAACACAGGCGAATGAGCAGGATCGGGGCGCGTATGAGGTCGCGTATCTCGTGGACGAAGAACCGGACGCACCGACCGATCAGGCGAAAGAACGATCCTGTAAACGGCACGATGACATACGCGGTCGCGAAGATCACTACGACCACCGAAACGATGAATACGAGCAGCCATGTGATCGCTACTGTCATCCGCGGCGCTCCGACTGAAGCAATTCCTGTTGCCGAAAGTACATCTCGGCAACGGCCTCATCGAACATGGTGTCGTCACCGGAGAGTCCGCTCGCTGCCGGCTCGGCCTCTTCCTCCGGCGTGAAACTGAATAGGACGACCATTTCCATGATGCGTTGTCTGAGGTGGTTTCGTACCTTTGCCATGTGTCTGCTGACCGTCGGCTCGCTGATGCCGAGTTCTGAGGCGACATCCTTTCCGCTTGTGCCGTCCAGAACTCGCATTCTCCACACTTGAAAATGCAGAAAATCCGTTTCCGACTCGGTTCTTCGGATAGCGCCGCATATCTTTGCATGAAAGACTCGTTGTTCGTAGATCTCATCCACCTCGAGCGCCGCCCGTGTTGAATCTCGCTGCTCGTCCAACGGTAGTGGCTTGACGCCGCTTCCTCGCTTGGATGCGTTTCGACGATCCATTTCGTCGCCGAGTACATGTTTCGCGATCGCCAATAGCCACGTGCTGAACCGAGCGCCTCTGCCCGGGTCGTACCGTTCAATGCACTTGGCCAACTCGGCGAGGGTTTCCTGGGTCAGATCATTGGCCGTCTCGATGCCCACTCGGCCTCGCCCCCATCTCTGCACCTGCGAGCGAATGACTGGTCCGAAATCCTCCCAGAGTTCAAACCACGCCGCCTCATCTCGGTCACGGAGCCTGCGCACAAAAGTCGTCGTGAGGGTGTTCATCAGCACCTGCAGTTCTTGGGAACCCACAATAGTGACTGTCACTTTTTTGGCGGAAGGGCAACGGCCTTGCCGGGGGTGAAAACGCGGGTTTGGCGTCTAGTAGCCACGTGAGCGAGGGAGAAAAACCGCCAGGTAAGTGACAGTCACCATTCGGAGTTCCCAAGAAGGGGGTGGCGGCGTCAGGCGTTGGTGCCGCATTCCGCGTGTTCAGCGAAGGAGGCTCTCCGATGGGCAAAACGACTCGATTCATCGTCAGGTGGGGGATCATCAGCGGTCTGGCCCTGGGAGGCATCACGCTTCTCGTCGGGCCCCAGCGGGTCGCGGCCTGCTTCTCGCAACTCCGCAACAACGCGCAAACACTGGTGGAAGACATGGTGGACGATCCCGTGGCGCTGCGGCATCAACTCGACGAACTCGCCAGGCAGTACCCAACACGAATCGCGGACATCCGCGGTGAACTCGCTCGCATTGACCAACAAGTGTCCCAGTTCGAGCGTGACGAACACATCGCCGCTCGCGTCGTCGCGCTGACGACGGAGGATCTTGAGGAACTTCGTCAGTTGGTCGCATCAAACGAATCAAACCGCGCCGTCGCGATCCGCTTCGATGGTGTTCGCTACAACCTTGAGGCCGCCTACGCCGAGGGACGCCGCATCCGAACCGTGCGCGCCAGTTATGAAGATCGGCTCGCCAGCGACCGCAAACAAGTGCGCCTCCTTCACGAACAACGAACCCATCTTGCATCCATGCTGGAGAAGCTCGAACACGAACAGGAGGAATACCAGGCGCAGGTCTGGCACCTCGACAGGGAAATCGACGCCATCGAACGCAACGACCGAATCATCGAAATGGTCGAGGACCAGCGTGCAACGCTTGCCACGTTTGATCGTCTCGGACGTGTCGGCAACCTCGATCAGGTTCGATCGAGGTTGGCGGAGATCCGAACAGTTCAGGAAAGCACCATCGCAGCTCTTGCGGAAACAGGTCGCGGCGATGACTATGAGACCGAAGCGCGGTACCAGTTGGGCGGCAAGGACTTCGACGATCCATTCGCCGAGCCGTCAAACAACGACTCGCCCCCCAACATTCCTGCACGACCATTCGCTTTGCTCGACGAAGTTTCCACCGGAAACTGACACGACTCCCTGCACAATGCAGGGTGTTCAGCACACATGGCGGCCCAGCCCTCGCGCTCGGCCGCCATGTTGTCATCTACCCACATCAATGGTCCACGAAATATCGCCGTTGTGCTGCGTCCACCGAACACTCAGGTTGTACGGCTTGAGCCCCTCTGTTGCGATGGACGGCAGCGGGCGGCCAGGCTTCACCACGAAGGCGGGCTGACCGTTGGAAAAAGAGTCGGCGGGAATTGCGAACGTCGCGTCGTCGCTGGGGTCAAACGAGATGTCTTCATATTGCAGTGTGAGCGTCGGTCGGTAGTCGATGGTCTGCAGACCAGCCCGCAATTCATCAAGACTCGCCGCTGATCTTCCCCGCCGGTTCAACTCAAGCATTCCGGTTGCCAGATAGGAAAGTCGCTGCGCCGCCGTCATCGTGCTGCTTGGGATCAACTGCGAAACATGGTTTGCCCACGCCTGCTCGAACGCCTGTAGATCACTGGTGCCAAACGCCGTCACGAATGCCTCCTCATCGTCCACGCCCTGCGACATGAGCAACAGAAAGTGATCGAACTGGTCGACATGTTTTCCATCATCACCATGAATGAGAAAGTGCACCATCGACCACGCCTGCAAGTATTGGATGTTTGAGCCCGAGCCCTTGAGTCGCTGCCCCCATTCCTGATTGGACATCCGCATCATCTGAAGAAACGGGATATGCCGACCACTGCGAATCGCCTGTTGAATGGTGGAAAGATCAAGGGCGTCTACTTGGCCCGGCACGATCGCTCCGTTGATGTAGGCCGAGTGTTCAAAGTACTCCGCCAGACCCTCGTTGACCCACTGCGGAAGCGGGTTTACAAATCGCGTATGGGCGAACTGGTGAAAGGCCTCGTGCTTCGCCGTCCGCTCGAAGTTTTTCCACGCATCGGCGACCGTCACCGCCGTCACCTGCAGGCCGTTGTTGTCGGTGAAGAACACGCCCGCCGAATTCTCGACCACGCCACTGTCCCCACGCGTTCGCGACTGCACTGTGGTGTTGTAATCCGACTTCCGCAGAAACACCCACGCCTCCATCCGCTCATTTCGTTTTCCCGGAAGCATGGACAGCCCGTTCCGATAGGCATCGAAGACCGCATCAAGCAGCCGCCCGGCCTCCGCCGCATCATTGGGTGGGAGATCCGTCCGCATGACCCAGTGCTCGGTGTTGTACACCGGCGCAGCGTCGTACCACTGCTGCCCAAGAGCGGCGCACGCAACCGCAATCGCCAAGGCTGTCATGTGGAAACGTCCTGCATCTGTTGAAGCGACACCGATGGGAAGTACCACTTCAGGATGGTCTCGAACGTCTCGCCTCGCCCCGCCAGTACCTGAGCGCCGCGCTGGCAAAGACCGACACCATGGCCCAACCCGAACCCCGTGAGTGTCAGGTTCGCGCCATCCCGATGCGCGCCGACATGCGACGACTGGACACGATCTGTGGCGGAGAGAGCCGTGATCGAACTCGTAGAGTAATTGGCGGCGCGCATGAACATGTCAGCGCCGACCTCCACACTCCTGTTCCGCCCCCCGCGAATCGCCAGGCGGGTCGGACGGCCGTGCCGATTGACCGCCGCCGTCTCAATGCTCCGCGGCAGAGGCACGCTGCTCAATGACGCGATGTCTCCGCGATCGCGGGCGTACGACTCCAACCTCTTGACGAGCGTCCTTGGCCGTCGTTCCACTACCCATTGATGAAGATCCAGCGAAGTACATGCGTCGTACCCATCATGTCCTTGCAGCGGCGGGATGTCGTGTGAGGGAACATTGGATATGGCATCCATCGCGGTCGCAGCCAAACCGCCGCAGCAACTGCCGTAGTACCCGGGCACCACAGCGTCCTGCCATGCAAGCACCAACCCACGCGTCTCCTCCGCAGCGCGGTGGGCGACCCTCAGCGTCACGTCGCCAAGATACACCTGGGTTGATGGCCCGTCTGTCACGTCGTAATGACTCGTTGTTTCTCGCTGCGCAGCCTGAACCATCGCATAACTTCGGGCGGCCACTGCCTGCGCGGCAAAGGTCTCCGGGTGCCAGTGCGCGTAGAGTTCGCCGGCCAGCACACCGGGCAGATAGGACTCCATGTCGACATGTGATACGACATCAAAGGAGATGTCGCCGATACTTGGACGAGGATGAAGGTGAACTGAGCCGGCGTAACGGCGCTGTTTCGTTGCCGACAACCGCACTTCAATGACCTCATCGCCTTCGGCGCGAAATACGACGGGATCATCGCCATCCAGCTCGCGGCTCGCGCCGCTCGCATCTGTAACAACCCAGTGGTTCTTGCGGCGCTCCGCCACACACCTTCCCCGAAATGCTGTCCCCCACGGTTCGGTAATGAGCACATGGTCATCGCTGCCTACACCAACGCGGCCACTGTTTCGAACACGGCCGATGCGCGCCCGCACCATCTGGTGATATTCCTTTGGACTTGGCTTCGTCTCTAGTGGCAGGATCTTGACTGTCGGTCGCGTTTCTGCATCGCGGCATCCAACACACGCGGCGCCAAGCAGCATGCCGCCCGAAACGACAACGAACTCCCGGCGTGAATATGGTTGTACCAACAAGTCCCTGCTCATCTCACCCTCAGTGTATCCACGCCCCGCGACTCTGTTATCCTCCCGGCGAAGGAGATAGCCATGAGAAACGCGTACGAGGGAGAGTCGGTGCTTGGAATGGGTGGAACGGGCATTGTGATCATCGTGGGTATTGGTTTGGTGCTGGGCGTGTCCATCATCAGCATCTTCAATGGATTGGTGCAACTGCGAAACCGCGTCAAGAATGCGTACGCTCAGATCGATGTGCAATTGAAGCGGCGGTATGACCTGATCCCCAATCTGGTCGAGACCGCCAAGGGGTACATGAAACACGAACGCGAGACGCTGGAGGCCGTGACCGCCGCCCGCAATCAGGCTGTCGCCGCTGCAAAGTCAGCTGCTTCCAACCCGGCTGACGGCAAGGCCATTCAGGCTGTCGCTGGCGCGGATGGGGCCTTGACCGGTGCGCTCGGACGACTCATGGCTGTCGTCGAGTCCTATCCGGACCTGAAGGCCAACGAAAACATGATGCAGGTGCAGGAAGAACTGACCAGCACTGAAAACCGCGTCGCGTTCTCGCGACAGGCCTACAACGATGTCGTGATGACCTATAACACGAAACGTGAACAGTTTCCGTCCAACATCGTTGCCGGGATGTTCGGGTTCCAACATGCGCAGAGTTGGGAACTGGATACTGAAGAGGCCCGTCAGGCGCCCAAGGTGAATTTCACCTGATCCTTCGTTGTTCTTTCGTGCATGAACTTCTATGAACATCAGGACCGGGCAAGGCGCAGGACGTCACTGCTGGTCTTTCTCGTCGTGCTGGCGGTCCTCCTGATCATTCTCGCGATCTACCTCCCCATCGCAGCGGCGCTCGCCTCTCAGATGCCGGGCACGAGTTGGTGGTGGAACCCAGCAGCGCTGGCCGCCGTCGCCGCCGTGTGCCTGCTCATTGTCGGGATTGCGGGTGGAAACAAACTCAGACAACTGCGTGGCGGGGGTTCAGCCGTCGCCGAGATGCTCGGCGGAACACCGATGGACATGAGCGTCGCCAGTGGCAAGCGACGGCGGGCCCGGAATGTCATTGTGGAAATGGCGCTTGCCAGCGGCATGCCGGTTCCTGCCATCTACATCATCGACGATGACTCCATCAATGCGTTCGCAGCCGGGTGGTCGCCCGGCAACGCCGTTGTGGGACTGTCGCGAGGTTGCATAGATCAACTGAATCGTGAACAACTGCAGGGCGTGGTCGCCCATGAATTCAGCCACATCTCGCGTGGAGACATGCGCATCAACATCCGGCTGATTGGTGTGATCTTCGGCATCATGGGGCTCGGCGTTGTCGGATGGTTGTTGGTCCGCCATGTCGGCCCGGGCATCCTGCGAAGCAGTAGATACAGCAGGTCCAAGGAAAAAGGTGCCGCAGGCGGCGTCGCCCTTGCTGTCATTCTGATCGGTTTGCTCATGGCGATCTGTGGAGCGATCGGTACTTTCTTCGGGCGGCTTATTCAGGCCGCAGTGTCTCGCCAGCGCGAGTACCTCGCCGACGCGTCCGCCGTCCAATACACACGCAATCCCAATGGCATCGGTGGCGCTCTTCGCGAAATTGCTGGAATGAAGACTACATCGTCTCTTCCACCCGATGCGAGTCAGTGCAACCACCTGTTCTTCGTGCAGGCCTTGAGTGCCCTGTTTGCATCCCACCCACCCATCCAGGATCGCATTTCCAGAATTGAAGGAATCGATGTCGCATCGCTCCCGCCGGTTTCGAGCGGGTACGGAGACATGCGGGCCGGCGTCGCCGGTTTCGCGGCGGCGGCCGTGCAGCAGACCATCGATAACGCCGGCGAAGTACTCGTCCCGAGCATGGAATGGGGGGAACAACTCCGCGCATCCATCCCAACACCGATCGCCACCGCTGCCCAGGATGCGTGGTCCGCAAGACTGGCTGTGTGGTCACTCGTGCTTTCGGAAGATCCAAATACACAGGT
>PVBE012766792.1_pt1 | contig 21610 bp, 6 predicted proteins | sample 1631181 | NCBI WGS metagenome assembly PVBE01 (sample SAMN08397723, study PRJNA350692) | Marine metagenome, whole genome shotgun sequencing project. | isolation source: water | place: Pacific Ocean | collected 2012-04 | reverse complement strand
GATAACAGAGTCCATGGCCAGGGCGACCGAGGCCGTACAAAAGACGTACCGCCGGTGCGGTGGAGCTGCAGCTGAAGCAGCTGGTTTGCAAGAGACGGCCTCCGGGCGAACCGGAGGGGTACGAGGCAGCCGGCACAGGTCGATCCACGACGTGGTGCTGGCCGCGCTGCGGCGCGCCAGGCCAAAAGAAGCAGAAGTGTCGGTGAAACCTCCAGCGCGCCGCATCTGTAGCGTCGAGCGCATGTGTCGCTCCACGCCGTCGCGCAAGACGGTGAAACTTGCTGCAGGCCGCAGTTTCGGCAGCTGGCAGCAGCGGGCGTGTGTGTCGCTCCACGACTTGGCCCGGTTCAGGCATGCAGGCATGCAACACTCATGGTCCAACAGAAGCAATGGCACGTAACAAGTCTTATGCCGGCGAGGGCTGCCCTCGGGAGCACGGTAGGTATCGAGAGCGAAGCGCGTGGCAGGCACTGTGACCTCGGCGGCCTTCGCAACAGGGACAGGTCACCGGTCGTGGTCGTCGTACAAGTTCCTCTACTCCGAACCCAGTCTCGTAGACGTCGAGGGGCCGCACGATGTGGGGGTGGCCCACGCAGACCAGCACGCGGAGCTCCGCCTCCAGCGCGGCTCGCTCCGCGGCCGTCATCGCCCGCTTCAGGTCCAGGGTCTTGACCGCAGCCTGGCGACGGGCCGAGTCTCGTAGTCGCCGGTGAGCTCCCGCGGCAGGCGATGGCCCGCCCGAAGATCTTTTGTCCATTTCATGGCACTCGCGCTCTTAGCTCGTTGTGGTAGTGGTGGTCGTCGTTGTGGTGGTCGTGGTGGTCACAACCGTCGTGGTGGTTGTGGCGGTCGCGGCGGCCGGGCAGTCATGATGGCCATGCTCGTAGTTGCAAAAGTTGTGAAAATGTTGGCCCATGTATCCTGCAGCCAGCCTTCCCTGCGAATGGTGCAGGAAGACGGAAAGAGGACCGCAACGTAACAGCGATTGTGGCGACTGCGGTGGTGATTGCCGAGACGGTCTCGAGGTCCATGACCTATAGGCAAGCCAACCGGGCCGGCAACCTCAAGTGCGCGGTACAATCCGTTGAGCGTCAAAAAGCGGGCGTGCCGCAAAACGATAGAGCGTGCTCGCCTCGTCATAGGCATCCTCGGCATCGCAAGGTATTGTCGCATTGGGGGCGTAACCCGCAGACTGCAAGTTGAAACGTGCTTGCTGCAGATCGGGCGTCCAAACTTTCTCCACAGCGCGCAGCATCGGGAGCTCCAGCGCAGCCGCCACAGTCTCAAAGGCGATCAGTACGTCCGCAGCAGGAATCCGATTGTCCACAAGCAAGGCGTCGTGGACTAGCGCGTGCGAAAAGAGGGGCCGTGAGGCACGCAACATGTGCAGCACCAAGCGGACCACACGGGCTTCGACATGGGCCGTGTGGTGGTACACGTAATTACGCTCAGTCTGTCCAACGAGGCCTGTGTAGCCGCGTTGCTCCAGCCGCCCGATCGCCAGAGGAATGACATGATGCAGTTCCGTCACATAATCCTCGTACCAATGTGGAAGTCTGCGCGCTCGCTGAGATAATCGCATAGAGCCCATTTGCGGCCGCACCGCATCCCAAAGACCCAGAGGTGGCGAGGTACCTCCGTGGCTGGCAATCCGAAAGCACGGCCCGTGATCATCACAGCGAAGTTCCCAGTACCCATGACGGCACGCAAGAGTGGCACCAGCCGGATGCGCATACCGGCCACGGGCTTGATACGCATAGTCGCCATTGAACTTGCCAGCCACGCCGAGCAAACCACTGACATGATGAACACTCGTTTGTGCTCGCATCCATAGTTGCATGTCCCCAGATGGCGCCAAGAGGTCTCCACAGTTCAAGGGTGCGATCAATGAACGCTTGCCACCCGGGAGAGGCTTGAGGAAGGTTTTAGCACGGTCGGGCGCCAACTCGTGCAACACGTGATGCAAAACTGGTGCCTCCGCTGCCGTCACCACACTGGCCAAAGCAACTAAATGGCAAGACGCCAGATCGTATTCACGATGCCGCAGATGAAGAAGTAAAGCACGCAGAGGTCGGGGTATCATCTGAACACCCGGCGTTCGCTCCTGCGCTCGGCCTTGGCCCGATTCGTCTGGCGTGGCATGCCAGGTGAAGACCCATGTGCTACCAACCAAACCGTTCGCCAAATCGAAAGCTTGTTGCAGCTTCCAAGCCCGATAGAAACGTTGCCCGGTGCGATTGCTTTGCGTAGGCATGAAGACCAGTGCATAGTATAGCGTCTCATGCGACCAATCGGGGCTACACAGGCTCCACTCTAGCTGCGGAAGCGGATCCACGAGCGTCGTGGGGCCGGCACAGCTGTATGAGGACCGCTGGAATCTCTCCGCCAAACGCAATCGCCACGGCAATTTCTCGAGGTCAGCTCCGGTACCCAGAGATCTCGCAAACACAAACAACACTTGGACCCATGCCGATGCGTCAATCAGGGCCACACCTTCTGTAGGAAGAGGCCACGAGGTGCCAGAGCGCACTAGCTGTGGAGCAGCCGACCGGACATCTCTGGTCAACTGCCAAGCCGTCGTAGCGACGGCGTCGGCCGCCTTGTTCATGGAGCGAGGGACGTCGACCATAGTCCAGCCTCTGGTCTGCGTCGCCGCCACTTCTCGCATCCCAGCGGTCCATCGAATCGGGCCCTGCGCCCGTAACCGTACGCGACCTTCCGTGGCGCCAACTGTGTTGGCGGAATCCCCGTACAGCACGTCCGGTGGTGAAGGTTGGAAACCCCTGTCGATGGCAAAGCGCAGGGCCTGCTCCCGCCACATGACTGCCTCCCACCCCGCAGCGGCTTCGGCCTCCTGGGCCGACTCTGCATCATAAAGTGGCAGCGCAAGCTCCGCAAGTTTGTGAGCTACCCCGCCCTGATACAGAAAAGCCACCAGGCCAGCTCCAAAGCAGGGCCTGTCCGAGATCCATTTCCCGCCGCCATCGAAGGTCACAACCAATCGACACCGATCGCCTTGCCAAGTCGCCCGATGCAAGCTTACCAACTCTGTGCCGGCCGCTAATTCCCGCGAGGCATGAACACCGTGCCTGTCCCACCCGCATGAGCAGCGATCAGTGGCGACCTGGACCGTGTAGTCGCAGCCCAGGCGAACATTCCTTGGCAACACTGCCGGACGCATCGCAGCAGAATAGCACCCTCCGATCGGATGGCTGAGCCAAGCGTAGAAGAGGCAACCAGCGTCGGTGTGCCTGCTGACGGCCCAGCGCTGAGCGCGATAATCGTGGCACCCGGCAGCGAGTACAAGACCTGGACCAACACGCACAGAGACGATAGAATCCGCCGAAGCGCTGGACCAAAACTCCAAACACTCCTCGCACGGCGCCGGTGTGCCTTCAGCAATCTGCTGCACCGCATGTGTCACAGCTAGTGCGGCACGCGAAACTGCACTCAGCGCACAAAGATCCTTGCTACTGAAGACGCCAAATGTAACAGCCACCGCCGCGCTCCAGCGCCGAGCATTGAGCCGTACGCCATGCTGGAGGAGTCTGCGGGCAACATCCCAAGCTTTCTCTGCTGGAAGTAAGCTATCCCACCAGGACTGTAGCAACGACTGGGAATTCCGATGCCAAGCGGCTGAGGACTTGGTAACCCGCATCGAGTCCACATGCGCACGCGCAGCAAACCACAGGTGCACCGCCTGAAAGAAAGAGAGCAGGCTACTGGGCATGGCGGCTCGCCCAGTCCAGACTACCTCAGCCTCACCAAAGGCAACCTCCCACGCCGCTCCGACGACGGGGCACGCGAAGAGGCGATGCTCCAAGCTATCATCGCTCAAGCCGCAGCCTGCACAATTGGAACTCACGGTGGCTAGACGGCCATCTCCGCTTGCAGCCCGACAGAGCACCCTTGCAACATCATGACTGAGAGCACTCTCTGGGTCGACGCTTTCCAAACGATCCTGCCCAACTGCCGCCACAAGCGCTGCAAACGCACGCCACCCGCTGCCTTCGAAACGATCCAGCGCCAATTCCATCAAATGTTCATAGCAAACACCGATTTCGCCCAGAGTCGTCACGGGAAGCACATTGGCCTCGCAAGAGCAGATCGCACATCTGAGTGGGGGCAGTCCAGCTCTGACCCAATGCCTGCGCCGTCTCTCGGTAGGAATTGCATTGCAAAGCCAACGGAACATGGTGAAGATGTGCTGGAACGAGTGTCGCGCACCCTTGTAGGCGTGGCAACTCAACGGTGGCAAAGTTGCCAACGGCCATCGCAAGAAACGACGCAGCATCTCCGTCTCGTGCTCGGCCGCATGCTTCTCATCCAATGCCGTCCGGACAGTGCGGCCGACGAATTGCCGAGGTGCACTCGAGGGCGTCTCGCCCAAGACTTGCAAAACCTTGGACGCCTTGCGCGAGCATCGGGCATCTGAGCCCCAACGAATGCTCTCCAGCACAGCATCGCAAGCAAGATCGCCACCTGAGGAGACGTGTAGCGTGAACCACCACTGATCCCGGTGCTGGCGGCACCAGCTCGACACATAGTAGCCAGCGCACACGGCTGACACACTTTGCGGCGCAATCGATTTGCCAGACCAGACGCGCATACACTGGAGATGCGCCGCCGAGAGCCACCAAGAGCACCGCAGGTGACGCGTCAGCAGCCGTACAACTTGCCCATGCACGGGCGCATGCAGCCAACAATATTGTGCGACATACGACAGCAACGGTAAGATGTAGACGGTCCACGTAAGACTTCGCTGCGTCGCGGACTGCTGGACACCTGCCAACAGGTCCACCCGCTCCTCCATACGGCGCAAAGGTTTGGCGAAGGACAACTGAGCGCGGTGAATGTGCACATTGGCTGGTTGCGGAGTGGTCCAAAGCACATGCGCTCCCAACATTACACCCAGATACTCGGCATGTTCAGTCAAGCACGCTGTTCCCCACTGCATGCTAAGCAGGTGGTGGCACTCGGCGCGCGATGGCCGCCTGTGCGGGACAATCTGAAGCTTGCAACTGCAGGTGCACTCCGGCCGTAAATGGCAACAGAGTTCGGCCAACTCAGGTCCCGTGCCGCAATAGACGGCGCCTCGGGGAGAGCGCACTTCCCGCACATGAGAACTCTGCTCAGTGTAGTTCGCCACAGGCGTGCCGCAGCGGAGCCAACCCGCGCCGTCGTTGACCTCCCAGCAGGTGTGATAATCAATGACAAAGGGGACAGCCACCGAGAAGCTACGTAGTGCAGCCTGAAACCAAGCAGCACCGCATAGTCCACCTGCAGCCGCCAAATCGTCCATGTAGCCCTCCACCTGCGCGATATCCGGAAGGAGAACGAGCAGCCAAAGCAAAGGATCGATGCCGAGACAATACAAATCCGGTGACGCGTTGCCACCCATGTCAACTCCACTGTAGACACGCCGACCCGGGCCGACCCACCCGGAGACATAAAGGTGCACCAAGCGATCATACAAGAAGAAGGCCGCCAGCGTAGCTAGCCACAATGGTACACCCCAAGCGCAGAGAACCTGCATGATCCAGGTAGGGCTGATGCGCTCGAATGCCTTGTTGAAGTCGCTCAGCGACACAGTTCGCAAGGAGTCTGGCTGCGTTGCTGGCGCAACGTTAGACTGATACCAAGGTCGTACCAAAGCCTCCGCAGCAAGCTGAGCCGCGGGCGGACAAGTTTCAAACGGCACTTCGTGCGGCGTCACTTGCCCCGTGTCCAAATATGCTTGCATGCGCCTAACAGCCGCAAGTGCCTCACCTTGTTGGCGGAACAACGCTTGGGCAGGATGCATGCGGGGCCGCATGTGAGCCATGAAGATGCGGTGCAGCAAGGCGTTCACCAAGCGATAGAAAGAAGCCGAAATGCCAAGGGGTCGCCGATCAGCGGCCCTGTGCCCCTCCTTTTTCTTGGGAATCCACTTGGTCAACTGATGCCGAAGCGGCGAGTGGTCCAACGCAGCTGCTCCGTCCCGCAACAACTCCACCAGGAAGCACCGCAGCAACATGGCGACACCGAGGCTGACCATCCGCCACGCAGCGAAAGGTACGCCACGATAACCAGGAGAAGAGTCAGGCGCATTTACGACAACAAAGTGGATCTCCGGGAGCGCGGGCAGGCGCACATCCAACTTCCGATCACGGACGACATAATCAACGTACTGCTGCAAGTGCCCAGCCTGGACAGCATGGTCACAATCAGGACTGCGAAACCAGAAGTCCCGAGACTCAGCATACAAGCGATCCAGCTCCTGTGGGTCTCCAACCAAACCAGCTGCAGACTCCAGTCTCTCGTCGAACCGTTTCACTTTTGGGAAAAGCTTCCTGTAGCGACGACGTTGCTCCGGGGTAATGGCATCTGTGTGTTGCTGGGGGCCTCCGATATCGAGCGTAAGTGTCCGATAGGCGTGCAACACTGCTTGACACTGTCCACGGTCGATTACGTACACATCTCGATCACGTCGCCCGGAAGGCTGCATGTCCAAAGCGCAATGCAGAGCACACCACGCATCCACAGGAACACGCACCTCGCCTCCAACTCGCATGGCATCTTGCACGACCTCCTCCGCACTTGTCCTACGTGCCCGCAATTCGCCACGAGCCCAATCATGAACAATGACCTCCATGTGCGAAAAGTATGTCAAAGGTGTGTGCGACAACCGGCAAGCATCAGCCAAGCCCTCAGCCACACCAAGCAGCGCTTGATCACCAGTAGTTCCGGCTGTGTCTGTGAAGGCTCGACGCTTCGCACGAACCACATCGAGGGGCACCCCACTGTCCGTCATGCATCGAGTGAGACGCCGCACCAGCTCATTACAAGCAGCGCCCCGACCAAGGAAAAGATAGAGTGGCAAAGGCGGGAATCTCCTTCGTGTGTACCCATGTTGGTTACCGAGGCTACCCGTTAATATCAGCGGCACGTGCTGACCAGACACCGTCACGTCCAGCGCACGACAGAGGTGCCAGTTCAAGGAGACACGACCCTCACTGGCCGCCGTGCCCCCCGCATGATCAATCCAATGCGGGCCGTGCACATCGCGGTACGTGCCCTGGATTTGGGCATCAGCCAGCGTGCAAAAACGGGCAAAGCGCAATCGCAATGCCTTGTCAGCGGTAGCTAGGGCACCAGCATCGGCCTCGCGGAAGGGGGATGCGTTCAAATCCCCAGCGAAGACATCCAGCGCATCCAAGCAGTCGTCGCTGACATCAGCCTCAACTATCCGCTGGCACTCAGTACGAAACGCATCGAGAACGAACTTTCGCCTGTGCGGCACCGCATACACATTCCAGCAGCGGAAGCAAAGTCCAAGGTAATCAACTAGGATCCAAGCAAGGAAACCGGGAATGACCTCGTGAACCGTGCTAACTGCCTTGTAACCCAGGTGCTCCGGCACTATGAACATTAATCCACCGGACGTGCCGCCGTGATCAGTCGGAACGGCCATCGAGTAATGCACTGTACAATGCGGCAACTGCTGACCAATCGGCAGCGGATCGTTCGCAAGAAGATGGGTTTCCTGAATAACGACGACGCCACGGTCCGCAAAAGTGCGAATGCGATCCACCTTCAACCTCCCCTCACGCAGGCTACGGAGGCTGGTGACATTCCATAATGACAGCCTGAACGGTACCTGCAAGCTCCACAAGGACAGAGGCCGAGTAGCGGAGAGCGCCGTAGATAGCGCAAAGTATCGCTCACAGAACTCCATCAAAGCAGGTAATCGGCAGTCCTCATCCAACTCTCCATGAATGTGGCGGAGCGCAGTGGTCCTGTTCGGACGCAGTCCGGCGACCCACGCACACCGCTGCCAAGTACGCACCCGAGGCCTCTGTACCGCCAATGCTCGGCAACAACTCGTCAGATACCCCGTGTAGCCTCGAGCAGCCCACGCCGGAAAAAGGGACAATGGCAAGTGCCAATGCTTCACGCAAAAATCCAATGACGAACTCATGCCGACAGAGTCTGATCGCGCAGAGTGCCCGCACGCAAGCCTCGACGTGCCAACAACTGCGCAGATTCGCAATGGAGTGGTGGAGTAGACCATAGAGTGTAAATTGAATTCGGGGAGATGTAAATTCCAGCAGCTGTGTCAACAGCGCCTGCATCAGAGAGAGCAATGCAATGAATTCCCACTGGATGTGCCAAAACGAACCAGCGTGGCAAAATTTCGATTTCATGAAGGTCCAGCTCGGTGCAAACAGCTGGCCGCTTCCCCTGACTGGCGCTTGAATCGCTCCGCTCGTGAATGTGCCTTGCAAAGCTGACGACAAACTCACATAATTTACTCAAGTCCCCTGGGCGCGGGACATGCCGATCGCTCACCCAAGAGTTCACAAACCGGCTGAATCCGGCACCCCCTTGAGGCACCGAGCCCGCATCAGAACGATCGTAACGCGGCGACCCTAACGCACAGACTGCGAGAAAGAGCAGATGGTGAGGATGCTTACGAGCAACAACGCCGCCAATGTCCTGCGGGAACAATCCGAGTCGTGCGCAGAAACGCAACCCCACAGTAGCAAGATTTAGGCCATCTGGCGATGGAGGCACCAGGGCCGGCGCAGGAGGGATGTCACGCAGCGGCGCACCTGCCCAAACATGCAACCGCTGCGATGGCACCACACACACAGCAAAAGAGCTGTCTGGGCAGACCCCTCCAGCAAGGACCGAGGATCAACCACACAGCCCGAATCATCGCAACACGCAACAATCAGACTTGGCACATCAACGACTCTCCACAAGTGCATGGCCACCCAACACTGAAAGGAAAGAGCGCTGCCAAACAACTTTCGCTCCCAAAGCGTGGGATATCTGACGCGGCACCACGCATGTACTACTGGGAGGCGCTCCCCTAGATGAGCGACACCAAGAACGTGACCAAGGGCATGAATCAAGCCTTGCATGCTGCAGTCGAACTCCCTGCCATGCTGGAAACCCCTGAGCTGAGCATCGAGAATGGGGTCCCCTGATGAGGGTGGCGGCAACCGCCGCGGCGACTCCGGAACGGGCCTCTGGCCGCCGATGCGTGCAGCAACAGACCGCGAAGATGACTGGCTTGCGCTCTCACGCTTGACGCTCGTTTCGTGCCCAGGCTGTACGGTGCTCACCGCCCTGGAAGCACGGACTGCTAGCGAACTCGCGGAGACCACAGGAACGGGCTCCAGTGCACCGGCCCCCTCGTTGCAAGGGACATGCCAAGCGTTTGTAGACGTGAGGTACTCCTCCCACAATGGCTGCGGCAGTGGAGTTGAAGCTACCCGGGCGAATGGTGAACGCGAGGTCGGCTTGCTGCGGACCGCGTGCAGCAGGTCCTGGTATATGATCCACAGCTGTGCAGCAGAGATGCGCGGAGCGCTCGGCGGAGCCCATCGACCCTGCAACACCGCATCCAAGCTCCGGTCCTCGCCAGCGCCCCGTAAGACCCGCGCCAGCTGCGTTACAGGTGAGGTGTGGCTTATCAACGAAAGCATGTGTGCACCATTAAAGTCACTGCTATCGATGTCCAGCCCAACCAGCCGCACACGTTCTTGCAATGACACCGGCCGGACCCGCACAGCACCGGCAGCGGCTTGCTGGTGGATGGCTCGGACTGCCGTTCGAACTGCAGGCTTGTCGTAATGCCCACCACCAGCTCCGGGCGCAATCGCATTCAGTTGCAGCCTCGCGCCATGGAAATCCTCATCGAAAGCAACCCAATCAACCGGCAGCGGTTCGCCCATAGAGTCGCAGGGCCGGAGCAAGCTGCGATCCTGGTAAGATGAAAAATCGAAGAGCAGGCTCCCATCCGGCAAGCACCCATGCGGAGGTACTGTAGTTGGAGGTAAACTTCCCTCATTGCAACGAGCAGGCACCGCTCGCCAATTCCTGCCGGAACCCTCTACGCCGAAGGTGTCTATCAGAAGAATGCTAAGATCGTCAGCGCTTCGCACTTGTCGCCCTCGCAACGGCACGTCGTGGCCGGCAAACATTATACCACTACTCCGCTGAGCAGTTTGCTGATCTTCCTCTGGCCAATGCAATTGGCACCGAAACCGGTCCGGTACCGCTGCTCCGATACGATAAGGAATCCCGACACTACGAACCAAGGGCGAATCTTGAAGAGCTGAGCGCAGGTCCGCACCCAAATCGCTGCTCACAACGTCAATGGCGTCCTTAATGATCGTGCCAAGCGGAACCCAGCCCACGTCGAGAGCGGAATGCGCAGCCTTATTGTGCGCTACAGAAGCCGCACCGAAGGGAGAAACCCACGCTCGCTGACAGCTGACGAGATCCTCATCGCCTGTATCCACATAGGTGAGGTCGCCACCAACCAGGTCAGAAACGTATTTTGCAAACAAGGGGCGTTGCCGCAGATCAGCGGGAAACTCATGAACCGCAACAACCAATGCTGTGTCTGGCACGTGCTCCCGAAGAAGCTCATGCAGAAAGAACCCGCAATGTACCAGAACGCCGCGTGAGCCGCAAAAGCCAATTTCACCCTGCAGCCGGCGGCACAGGTCCCCTGAGGGGGCAGCCTGGATCAACAGGTGCAACGCATTTGCCGGGCAGTGTTTGAGCAACCGCTTGACAGGGCGGCCGCCGTCACACAGGAGTGTGTGAAGATCGCCCGGGTACGCCACCAACCGCCCATCAGACTTCCGGTACATATTGGCGCTGGGCACCAACGGTAAGCCGTAATGAGTGGCGACGATGGCTCGAGTCGCTGCATCAGCCTCCGCCTCGACAGCAACCACCCAATTCTCGCCAAGCAGACGCAAAGCTGGTTCCCATATTCTGCCGCGGCCGCAGAGCGACCAAATGCAGAGTGGCCGCTTGTTCGCCGAGCCGCCCAGAGGTGTGGCAATCGGCAACGCAGAGCCAGTCAATCGAGTCAACAGCCACCGGCATACCGCTTCACGAAATTGGTCCTCCTGCTTCGGCCGCAGCAAGCCATGCAGTTCGACGCTGCCTGTCCTCCACCAGCTGTCGACACCTGGCCGGGGTATGTAGCGCTCAAGCGCGCAGCCGGTAATGTAGTGGTCATAAAAACGCAAAAGGATGAATGGCTGCACCCGAACGTCTGCGGGATCCGCAACGCGCTGGCCGCCGGGCTGCATCACGCCTTCTAATGAATCCACGCTGGTCAAATGGTCCACTGTTGTGTTGACAACGAGCACTTGGTGCCCATAGAACCGTTGGACGAGACGAGTAGCCTCACGGACCTGCACGTCCGTGGAGTATTGGTAAGCATGGGGCAGGCACTGAGCACGTATACCTTCCGCTTGATAAATCAGAACGGCGGCTTGGCGCAAGATCGGATGCTGCAAAATAGCGCCCCTCCAGAAAGGATGGTCATGCAACTGAACGAGCGCTCCTTCGTTTGCATACGCGTCATCAGCAACATCTGCAGACAGCCACGCAGTGCAAATCAAATACCACACCACCTGCCATCCATGCAAACCCTCCGCGGTGCGAGGAGGTAAGCTGAGCATCTGTACCAACGACCTGAGCAGACACGCGCCCTCAGTACCACTCAACGCTGTCATCGGCCGGCCGAGGAACGCTGACACATTCCGAGCAACCTCTTCCTGAACTTCGTTGCCCGACGTCCGAGCAAAGGCGTGATCGCCACGTAGCTGACCGAGCCTGCTACTGTCCGGCAATTGCGGTAAAGAATCAGATGCATAATTTCTCTGGGTATTGCTGCATGACGCCGCGGGTCGCACTGCACCCGCAACCTCCCGGCACTCCTCTGCCACTGTTCTGAGCTGCGCCCCCGTACTGAGACGCTGACCTTCGTAGCTCCTCGCATCCGCCACCTCAACTTTGACGTCCGGCGCTGCCCTCGCAGTAGTCGGCCCAACATCGGCGCCAGCTGCAGAAGCAGCTCCCGTGACCGTTGCAGCATTTTGCCGATGATCCAGGCTGCTGGCATCTCGCATGGCCGATGACCAGCCCGCCTCGGCGGCGTCGCCCCTGAACAAGGCCGGTTCGACTCCAAGGGTGGCATCATCGTTGCAGCAGCCAATCTGCGCTGACGTCCGGCCACTGGGGCCATTGGCAGTCGGTACTTGCGAGGCTGCGGCTCCTCTGGTTGGACCGGGGCCGGGGCCAACGACAACACGCGAGATATCATGCGCATTGCGGTCTTGGTCGGGGAGGGCGCCTTGGTCGGCTGGCCCGCGCGCAGACCATTCATCGTCTGCAGAAATGGCACGCGGTGGCACCTGTGACTGAGCGGTCGCCTCGCCACTGCGCATCGCAGGTGTTCCCAGGTCAGGGTTCATCGGGATTTCGTGATCTGAAAGATCAGCTTCCGCATCAGCCTCGAGCTCCTCCATAGACCGCCAAGGCACGCCGTCGCACGCAGGGCGGTGCACATAAGAGCCCTCAATGCCGCCACCAACGTCGTCGGCCGCCGGAGGCTCGGCAGATGTCCGGGCGGCATCGGCAATCGCGGCGTGGGGCAGCCCCGTAACAAGTGCTGCGGTTGGTGCAGGCGCGGCACCAGCCCCGTCTCGACCAGTGCCATGCCCAGCAGTGCCAGCGGCCGCGCTACCCGCAGTGCCGCCCGTAGTGCCACCTGGGCCTCCCGTAGTGGAGCCACCCGGCGCCGTCCTGTGTTGCGACGCCATGCTGGCGGCGTAGGCGGCTTGAAATGTGCGTGATGACTGCTGCGGCTGCGGGGCCCGCTGCGTAGATTTCAAAATGTAGCCAAGGATTGCTCGTCCCGTCCACGTGGGCTCGCAATGCTGCTCTGGAGCCAGCTTTGCCTGCAGAAGCCCACGCCGAAGCATCCAGCCACGCGGCGTAGTGAGCACCAGCAGTCGCCGCGGGGCATGAACATGGGCTTCGTAGCGGTGCGCCTCCGGAAAGGCTCCAGATTCGCTGTGGCTGCAGGACGCATAAGAAGAATCCTCTAAGGGTCCAAGTGTTACACCTTCCTGCCCCGGGAGCCAAAGCACAAGCGCCTCAACGAGTTCTGAGGGGAGACGATGCAACACATTGCGCGGCACATTCCGCTGCGCAATAGAGAAGACGACGCTGCGGGAAGCAAAGTCCACATCGCGATCCACAAGGGAGTGACGCTGCATCCCGATCTGCACAGCTTTCATGAACGGATGATTGCTGGCTAAACCCACCGTCTCGTGGCCCAGCGACCGCAATGCACCACTCATACGCGCTTCCGCACTCTCCGGCGCTCCACACAGACCTCTCCAAGGGAGATCTGGCGGATGGTCCGTCGCATAAGCCAGCATGGGGGATTCCACCGCATGCGGAGTAAGCGACACAGGAAGCTGCAAGCCGACCGCAGAAGTTCCAAAGAAAGGACGCAACTCTGTACAAGGTAGCGTGGTGTGGCCATGCTCTCTCCCAGCAACAGCCACATCAGGCATCGGGTGCAGCCGCAACATAGGCGGCAGACGCATGTGTGCCCGGTCGCCAGGGCGCGCCCGAGCATCCCATGCCCAGATATCTGCACAGATGTCTCGTGACAGTAAGTGCGAGCCGCCGCTGGAGGTCGGCTGCGAACACCCAGTGTAATGGGAAATCTCGCACCGCACGCGCCTCCAGTCAAAAACTCCTTGCTGGAGGCAACTCTGCAGAATTGTGTGGAAGTCGTCCTGTGGCTGAAGCTCCGGAAGCCTAATGCGAAGTACCGCTGCCCCAACCTGGCGACCGTCGGCATCGAGTACGCACGCAGGCGTGAAACTGGCCGAGGATCGGGGATACAGTGATTTGCGTTCCTCCTGCAAAAAGAGCACGTCGCCTGGTGTAAGTGGCGACAGCTGATATTCGGCAACCATGGGATCGTTCAACTGCGTGACCTGCCAGATGGAGCAATCCAGTCCGGTATCATCATACAGAGCTATTCGTGTCTCCAGGCGCCAGTTCATGGGTTTGCGGAAGCGAGTGAGCTTGTCCTCAGCTGATCGCAACGACTCTGTGAAACGTAGAGCGGTCTCAGTAGGGTCCGCCAGCATGAGCCAGCCCTTGTGGGGAAAATCCCACGTGAGAATGGAGTCATCTCGCGCCCACGCAGCTGCTTCCGTAGAGACTGCAAAGACCGCCTCCTCCGTGCCAACGGTGATGGGCGAAAAGGCAACATCAGTCGGACACGCATCCGCAAAGTCATACCAAAAACCAAACCCTGCCTGCAGCACCTCTGCATGCAAACGCTTTAGCAACCACAAGGCTTGCCCTGCCAACGGCGCTACGTGAAACGCCATAGTTCGAAAGTGTTTAGGCATGAACTTCCCAAGAGTACGCCGTACTTGGCTCGGAGCCAGTGTGATGACCTTGGTCACGGAATTCTCTGCTTGGAGGGCGGCTTGGAAGTGCGACACTTTGTCGCGGATCCACTGCAACCGCTGTACTGGCACCGTGATGCGAAATTGAACGGCGGATTGCCGCAGAAGAGGCACCGGCGAGCGCACCCATGGCATGGAGTCGTAACTCGGCTGCGCAAGGCGCCCTCGTGCCACAATGGACGCTGGCTGAAATTGCACGAGCAACTTCCGCAGATATTGAAGGCCCCGGCCATGTGGCGCCTGCCTGCCATACACCGGGCTGAGGCACATTATTGCCCGTGAAGCAACCGCCAAATTAGACCCAAAATGCACCTGGACATGCGAAATCAGGGACACATCACTAGTAACATCCTGCACTGGGACATCGACGGCGCTGATCAACGGAACATGCGCAATGTCAGCCATGGCCAGTACCGCTAGCTTGTGCGCTAAGCTCTCCACTTGAGACGGCGCTACGCCCCAAGCCAAAATGACCGGTTGGGTAGCGGTGTTTGCCACATCGCCTGACACGTGTTCGATGAGGTCTGCGATGTTCTGGTAAAGGTGGTGCGGCCCCCGTGGACACGGAGCAACTTGAAAGGACGCAAGTGCAGCGTTGATGCTCGCGGTGAGCACATGGACTTGCCCTCTACTCTGGGCCGCCAAACGATCGACAACATGAGTGAGCAACATGCCATCCTGGTGAAGTGTCATCGCAGGCGACACAAGATGGCCACTGAAGTCAGGCACTTGTGGGCTCACATGCAACAACAAGGGGGCATCCTGTGCCGACGGTGCTGGCATCGGTGGCACCGGTGGCTCAGCCGCAGGCTCAGCCTGCATGGGTGATCCCGTGGCAGTGTTGCCGTGCAGGATGTGCCACAAAGCATTCCATACCGCAGCGAGGCAACGCAAGTAACCCGAGGCGTACCCTACCTCGTCGTTGGCGCACTCTAGATTCGAACAGAACGCCAAACGCAGTACAAGTCGCTTCTTTGCATCCCCTGCACGCGTCCCAGCAGGTGGGCCCCACCTGGCCCCCTCACTGCAGGACGCACCGCAAGCGACTTCGAGCGCATGAGCCGCTGATGGTCGGGGAACCTCAGAAACGAATCCAGAGGAGGAGGCCGCGGGTCGTTCAAGAAATGATGGAAAACTCTCCTCTGCCTGATGCAGCATGCGCAAAGACAGGGCTGTTGCCCCTGGGCTCGTCTCAAAGGCGAATCCAAGGGCAGGGGCCGCTGATCGCTGCAGAACCTCCAACTGATGAGCTGCTGAATGTCGCAGAAATATCTGGAAACTCGCCTCTGATGGATGCAGAAATCTGAACTGAAGCGCTGCTGCCCCCGGACTCGGTTCAGAAGCGGATCCGAGGGCAGACGTCCCGGATGGGTGAAGAAATCGCTGGGACCTCGCCTCTGATCGCTTTGGAGACGAGTTCAGGGGCACCAGCGCGGCTGCGGCTGATTTAACGTTGTTCTGGGGTCTCTGCCCTTGGACTCGCTCTTGAGACGAATTCAGGGGCACCAGCGATGCGTCTGTTGATTTCGGCTCCAATACCTCCAGACCGTCCGGTGGCACGAACAGGTGCGGAGAAGCCCCGCTGACGAGACGTCGTTTTCGCATGGATTGGTTGTCGACAAGGGCAGCTTCGCCGGCAACAACCGCGACCTGAACCATGGAGCAATCGCTGGAAGGACTCGCCGACCTGGTGGCGGACGCATCGGTCGCTCCCAACAAATCAGTGCGGGCGAGACGACCAATGGCAAGCAGCAATAAGTGCCCTGAAAGCCTCGCAGCAACGAAGACGACAAGGAAAACAGCGAGAACCATCGTAAAGGAGCTTGATGCGTGTAAGTCCTCCTGGTCGTTTGGTGCGCCGCAACCAGACAGTCCCAGCAACGCTGCGCTCGCCATGTGGGGAAACAAGCGGTTCCCTCCGTCGCAGTCGTACGCGCGTCGCAGCGCTGCCGAAAAATCACGCGAAGCTCGGTCAACAAGCGCGACCCGCTCCGCGCACTCTTGTCGCACCGTCACTGAGTGCCCCACGTCAGGGCGCTTGAGAATCACAAGGACCTCGCGACTCCCACGAGCCAAGCAGCCAATGACAAGCCCAAGACTCCCAGTTGCATCCACCGATACCATGTCGCCCACAGCGCCCTCGCAAGCTTTGTGGCCTCGTGGCGTTGCCTCAGAGGGCGTGTCGAAGTAGTAGCCCTCGTCGCCGGCGGCGCCCTCGCAGGCCTCGTGGCCTCGCGGCGCCGCCTCAGAGATCGTGTCGAAGAAGTACCCCTCGGCGCTGACGGCGTCTTCGCAAGCCTCGTGGCCATGTGGCGCCGCCTCAGACATCGCGTCGAAGTAGTAGCCCTCGTCGCTGACGGCGTTCTCGCAAGCCTCGTGGCCTCGCGGCGCCGCCTCAGAGATCGCGTCAAAGCAGTAGCTCTCGTCGCTCACAGCACCCTCGCAGACCTCGTGGCTTCGCGCCGCCGCCTTGCCAGATGACCAAAACGTTAATTTCTCATCCTTGCCAGATGACCAAAACGTTAATTTATCGTCGCTCACAGCGCCCTCGATAGCCTCGTGGCCCTGCGGCGCCGCCTCAAAGATCGCGTCGAAGTAGTAGCCCTCGTCGCTGACGGAGCTCTCGCAGGCCTCGTGGCCTCGCGGCACTGCCTCAGAGATCGTGTCGAAGTAACAGTCCTCGTCGCTGACGGCGTCCTCGCAGGCCTCATGGCCTCGCGGCGCCGCCTCAGATATCGTGTCGAAGTAGTGGTCCTCGTCGCTTTCGGCACCCACGCAAGCCTTGTGGTCATGTGGCGTTGCCTCAGAGACCGTGTCGAAGTAGCAGCCCTCCTCTCCGACGACGCCCTCGCAGGCCTCGTGGCCTCGCGGCGTCGCATCAGAGATCGTGTCGAAGTAGTAGCCCTCGTCGTTGTCGGCGCCCTCGCAGGCCTCAAGGCCTCGCGGCGCCGTCTCAGAGATCGTGTCGAAGTAGCCCTCGTCACTCACATCGGCCTCGCAGGCGTCGCGGCCACAAGGCGCTGCCTCAGAAAGCGTGTCGAAGTAGCAGCCCTCGTCGCTGATGGCGCCCTTGCAGGCCTCTAGGCCATGCGGCGCCGCCTCAGAGATTGTGTCGAAGACGCACGCTTCGTCGCTCACAGTCCTCGTAATAACCGCGTGGCCTCGCGGCGCAGCCTCAGACATCGCGTCAAAGCAGCAGCCCTCGTCGCTGACGGCATCCTCGCAAGCCTCGTGGCTTCGCGGCGCCGCCGCAGAGATCGCGTCGTCGAAGTAGCTCTCGTCGCTGATGGAATCCTCGCAGGCATGCGGCGCCGCCTCAGGAATCGAGGTCAAGAAGAAATCCTCACCGCGCTCAGTGCCCTTCATATAGCCTCGTGGTCAAAAGGCGCTGCCGGAGAGATCGTGTCGAAGTAACTCTTGTCGCCAACAACGCCCTCGCAGGCTCCGCGCCCGTGTGGCACCGCTTCGGAGATCATGTCGAAGTGGCAGCCCTCCACGCTGACGGTGTCCTCGCAAGCCTCGGGGCCATGCGGCGCCGCCTCACAGATCGCGTCGAAGAAGTACCCCTCGTCCTGCACAGCGCCCTCGGTAGCCACGTGGCCTCGCGGCGCCGCCTCAGAGATCGCGTCAAAGTAGGAGCCCGCCTCAGAGATGATGTCGAAGTAGTAGCCCTCATCGCTCATGGCGTCCTCGCAGGCCGCGTGGCCATACGGCGCCACCTCAGAGATCGTGGCGAAGTAACAGCCCTCGTCGCTCACAGCGCCCTCGATAGCCCTGTGGCCACAAGGCGCTGCCTCAGAGATCGCGTCGAAGTAGCAGCCCTCATCGCTGGCGGCATCCCCGCAGGCCTCGTGGACATGCAGCGCCGCAAAAGGTATCGTGTAGAAGAAGTACCACTCGTCGCGCAAAGCGCCCTCGTCGAAGTAGTAGCCTTCTTCGCTCACAGCGTCCTCACAAGCCTCATGGCCTCGCGGCGCTGCCTGGGAGATCGTGTCGAAGTAGTAGCCCTCGTCGTTGACGGCGCCCTCGCTGGCCTCAAGGCCATACAGCGCCGCCTCAGCGATCATGTTGAAGAGGTACCCCTCGTCGCTCACAGCGCCCTCGATAGCCTCGTGGCCACACGGCGCTGCCGTAGAGATCGGGTCGAAGTAGTAGCCCTCGTCGCTGACGGCGTCCTCGCAGGCCTCGACTGCCCCAGGATCAGAAACAAGCCCAAGCTTTGACAATGATAAGCGGCCTAGTGGCAGCTGCCACGGGTCCGGCGCAGCAACGAATCGACATGGAGAATTCACCAGCCCAAGTTTGCAACCGAAACAAAGCTCTGAGTCTGATATGGCGTTACATCGCGCCAGCACAGAGGCCAGCGAAGCCACTATAAGAGACTGAGAGCCCACGAGTCCAAGGTGACAGACGAGTCCAAGCTCCGAAATTGACAACTCGTGCTGTGCCAGCTGCAAGAAGTCCGAAGGAGTCTGCATCAAGTTGTGGCCGTCGTCGTTGTGGAGGGCCTCCTCGGCCCTTTCGCGAGTGTCGATGGGAGCGCTGTCATAACCGTCGAAGTTGTGGAGGGCCTCCCCGGTGCTGTCGCAATTGTCGATGGGAGCGCTGTCGTGGTCGTCATCGTCGTTGCGGAGGGCCTTCCCAACGCTGACTTCGTTGTCAATGTGAGCGCTGCTGTGGCCGTCGAAGCTGCGGAGGGCCTTCCAAGTGCCGTGATGGTTGGCGCTGTGGGCGCTGCTGTGGCAGTCACAGTTGTGGAGAACCTCCTTGACCCCAATGCGGTTGTCGATGGGAGCGTTGTTCTGGCCGTCGTGGTCGTGGAGGGCGTGCCCAGCGCTGTGGTGGTTTTCGCTGTGAGCGCTGATGTGGCCGCCGTCGTTGTGGAGGGCCTTCCGAGCGCCGCCGTGGTTGTCGAAGGGAGCGATGCTGTCGCCGTCGTAGTCGTGGACGGGCTTCCAAGCGCTGCGGTGGTTGTCAACGGAAACGCTGTTGTGGGCGTGGGAGTCGCGGAGGGTCGTCCCAGCCGTGCCGTGGTTGTCGATGGGAGCGCTGTCGGAACGGTTGTAGTCGTGGAGGGCGGCCCCAGTGCCGTGACGGTTGCCGTTGCGAGCGCCGATGAGGCCGCCATCGTGGTGGAGGGCTTCCCCGGCGCTGGCATGGGTGGCGATCGGAGCGCTCTCATGACCGTTGTAGTCGCGGAGGGCCAACCCAGCTCTGTGATGGTTGTCGCGGCGAGCGCTGATGCGGCCATCGTCGGCATGGAGGGCCTTCCCAGCGCGGTCCTGATTGTCAGTGGGAGCGCGGTCATGGCCACCATAGTTGCAGAGGGCCGTCGCAGCGCTGTCCTGGTTGTTGCTGTGGGCTCTGATGCGGCCGTCGTCGTGAAGGGCCCGCCCAGCGTCGTGGTGATTGTCGCTGGGAGCGCTCTTCTGGTTGTTGTAGTCGCGGAGGGCCGTCCCAACACAGCGGTGGTTGTAGCTGCGAGCGCTGATGGGACCGTCGTCGTTGCAGAGGTCCTTCCCGGCGTTGTCGTGGTTGCCGCTGGGAGCGCTGCTGTGGCCGTCGTAGTGGCGGAGGGCTGCGCCAGCGCTGTCGTGGTTGTCGATGGGAGCGCGGTCGTGGCCGGTGTCGTTGTGGAGGGCCTTGCCAGCGCCGTCGTGGTAGTCGAAGGGAGCGTTGTGGTGGCCGTCGTGGTCGTGGAGGGCCTTCCCAGCGCTGTGCTGATTGTCGCCGCGAGCGCTGTGAGCGCTGATGCAGGTGTCGTCGTTGCGGAGGGCCTTCCCAACGCGGTCCTGGTTGTCGGTGGGAGCGCTGTTGTCACCGTCGTAGTCGTGGAGGGCCTTCCCAGCGCTGTGCTGGGTATCTTTGTGGCCGCTGATGCAGCTGTCGTCGTGGAGGGCCTTCTCTGCGCCGTCCAGGTCGTCGTAGTCGTGGGCGACCGTCCCAGCGCTGTAGTAGTTGTCGCTGTGAGCTCTGATGCGGCCGTCGTCGTCGTGGAGGGCCGCTCCAGCGCTGTCGTGGTTGTTGGTGAGTGCGCCTTTGGGGCCGTCGTAGTCGTGGAGGGCCTTTCCAGCGCTGCGGTGGTTTTCGTTGTCCGTGGCTCTGTGGCCGTCGCCATTGTGGAGGCCCGTGCCATCCCTGTCATGGTCGCCAATGGGAGCGCGGTCGTAGTCGTCGTCGTCGTCGTTGCGGAGGGCCTTGCCAGCGCCGTCGTGGTTGTCGAAGGAAGCGCTGTTGCGGCCGTCGTAGTCGTGGAGGGCCTTCCCAGCGCTGCGGTGAATGTCGCTGTGAGTGCTGATGCAGGTGCCGTCGTTGTGGAGGGCCTTCTCAGCGCTATCCTGGTTGTCAGTGGGAGCGCTGCTGTCGCCGTCATAGTCGTGGAGGGCCTTGACAGGGCTGTGGTGGGTGTCGCCGCGACCGCTGATGCGGATGTCGTCGTGGAGGGACTTCCCAGCGCTGCCCTGGTCGTTGTAGTTGTGGAGGACCGTCCCAGCGCTGCGATAATTGTCGCTGTGAGCTCTGATGCGGCCGTCGTCGTGGAGGGCCGCTCCAGCGCTGTCGGGGTTGTCGGAGGGAGCGCCTTTGGGGCCGTCGTAGTCGTGGAGGGCCTTCCCAGCACTGTGGTGGTTCTCGTTGTCAGCGCCGCTGTGGCCGTCGCCATTGTGGAGGCCCTTGCCAGCGCTGTCGCGGTTGTCGATGGGAGCGCTGTCATGGCCATCAATGTTGTTGTGGAGGGCCTTGCCGGCGCCGTCGTGGTTGTAGATGGGAGCGCTGCCGTGGCCGTCGTAGTCGTGGAGGGCCTTCCCAGCACTGTAGTGATTGTCGCTGCAATGTGAGCGCTGGTGCAGGTGTTGTCGTTGTGGAGGACCCTCCCAGCGCAGTCCTGGTTGTCGGTGAGAATGCTGCTGTCGCCGTCATAGTCGTGGAGGGCCTTCCCAGCGCTGTGGTGGGTGTCGTTGTGACCGCTGATGCGGCTGTCATCGTGGAGGGCCTTCCCTGCGCTGTCCTGGTCGCCGTACTCATGGAGGACCGTTTCAGGGCTGTGATAGTTGTCGCTGTGAGCTCTGATGCGGCCGTCGTCGTCGCGAAGGGCAGCGCTGTCGTGGTTGTCGGTGGTTGTCGTGGCTGTCGTGGTTGTCGTTGCAAATTTGGGGCCGTCGTAATCGTGGAGGGTCTTCCCGGCGCTGTGATGGTTGTCATTGTCAGCGCCGCTGTGGTCGTCGCCATTGTGGAGGCCTTCGCTTGCGCTGTCATTGTTGTCGTGGTGGTCGATGGGGGCGTACAGTAACGTGACTGCGGCCGTCGAAGCGGCG
>PVBE011120965.1_pt1 | contig 21610 bp, 17 predicted proteins | sample 1631181 | NCBI WGS metagenome assembly PVBE01 (sample SAMN08397723, study PRJNA350692) | Marine metagenome, whole genome shotgun sequencing project. | isolation source: water | place: Pacific Ocean | collected 2012-04 | reverse complement strand
GTAATTGGCGGTTGGTCTAGTCCAGGTGGTCAAACCAGGTGGCCGGCAAGAAATTCATGGAGTCATCATTGTACTTGTTTCAGAGTTTTCTATCGGTCAAAAATGGCTTCCGGTACCGGTTTCTGAGATTGTTCATGTCACTGGTTTCTCCCATGGTGATACAAGTAACCGTAGTCAATATTCTTTTCGCTATAGTGTACTGCTTTGGATAAACATATTTCGCACTCGAGGGCGAGGTCCCTGTGGTCTGCGGCCCGTTGGATCACACTACTGTTCACTGTCGGACTGGTAGCTTCCTTTTGGATCACCCCGAACGCGTCGATTCGTGTGCTTTGGTACGTACTGATTCCGCTTCTGCCCATTTCCTTCCTTGTGAACGTCAACCTATGGAGAAACGTGTGTCCCCTAGCGACGCTGAACATGCTCTCGGGCAACACAATCGGCTCTCGAAGGCTTACGAAGGCAATAGCTCGAAGGACTGATGTAGTAGGGATCATTCTGCTGAGTGTACTAGTGCCGGCCCGACACTTTTTTTTCAATATGGATGCGCTAGCTCTCGGTGTTACTGTTATCGCTGTATGTGCTCTCGCAATGCTTGGAGGCTTGCTTTTCGATATGAAGGCGGGCTTCTGTAACTCGCTATGCCCGATCCTCCCTGTCGAGCGCCTCTACGGACAGCGACCTCTCCTGCGCCTATCAAGTACACGGTGCACAAGCTGTACTGCGTGTTCTATACGATGCCTCGATCTATCACCAGCCGGATTTGCTAAGGGTTTGGCCAAAGGTAAGAATCGCGATCGTCATTGGGCGACTACCACCTATGGCGCGTTTGCACTTGCGTTCCCTGGATTCATTACTGCGTTCTACAACACCTCCGATACCGAGTGGCTGAATGCCGCGTCAGTGTATGGTTTTACGGTTCTTTGTGCTGTGGGGAGTTGGATTGTCCTTACGGTGATTTTCTTGGCGGGACGTGTCTCACGAGAGACCGCTCTTGTGGTATGTGGAGGCTTCTCGGTGGGTCTTTATTACTGGTATACACCTTTAGCGATTGCGGACCAGTTTGGGTTATCTGGAGCATTCGTATGGACGATTCGCATCAGCATGCTTGGTTTAGTTGGCACCTGGTTCTGCGCCCCTCGTCCTGTTCGCAAGACGGTTCAGTGAGTCTTCAATGTTGAGATCAGAAACCGAGGGTATCCTTGAGTTGATGACACAAGGGCGTCATGAGGAAGTTGTTCTATGGAGTGAGCCTGAGGTGGGTTATCGAGGGATTATTGCAATCCATGATACGACCATGGGTCCTGCGCTAGGCGGCACCCGCTTCTGGAATTACAAGAGCGAACGAGCAGCGGTTCTTGATGCACTTCGCCTCTCCCGAGGTATGACGTACAAGGCTGCTATTTCTGGCCTGAAGCTTGGTGGCGGAAAGTCCGTGATCTGGAGTGAGGGGCACAATGGAGATCGTGAAGAAATCTTCCATGCTCATGGCAGGGCAGTTGAGTCTCTCAAGGGTCGCTACATCACTGCCGTAGATGTGGGGACTTCACCGGAAGATATGGAATTCGTTGCGAAGGAAACCAACTACGTTGTTGGTCTTCCAGGTAGCTGCGGCGACCCATCACCCTCGATGTGCTCTACTTCTACAGCACTTGGGGTCTGCCATGGGATTAAAGCCTGTGCCGCTCAACGCTACGGAACGTCCGATCTCAGTTCGCGACATGTGGCCATTCAGGGGCTTGGGGCCGTCGGGTACAATGTATGCAAGGATTTGGTAACCCAAGGTGCGCAAATCACAGTGACTGATCTTGACACTAGACGTGTGCAACGGGTTGTCTGTGAATTCGGGGCTGAGGTCGCTGAACCAGAAGCGATCTATGATGTCTGCGCGGACATCTTTGCTCCTTGCGCGCTTGGTGCCGTGATCAATGATGAGACAATCAACCGATTAAATTTCGACATAGTCGCAGGCTCAGCGAACAATCAACTCGCGCAAAGTCAGGTCCACAGTACTGCCCTCCACGAGAGGGGCATTCTTTACGCACCAGACTACGTGATCAATGCGGGTGGGCTCATCAACGTCTATGGTGAATTGCACGGGTGGTCCACCGAACAGATTAAGGATAAGGTCACAGGTATCTACGATACCCTGCTCTGGATCTTTGGACTGGCTGAGTCCGAGGGGATCCCTTCGGACGAGGTAGCCAATGAAGTGGCCGAGAGCCGTATCGTTGACGCCAGAGCGTTACTAGAAAAGCGTTAGGCTAGGCGGTTATTGGGGGCCAGAGTATAGGTTGGGATCAAGTTCTAGCCTACAACACCTCGATTTCGAATCGGATGCCTACAGGTGTCTTGCTGAGTCTAACTTGAGCAGTCAGCGTGACTCGTAGATCCTGCTATTGCCTTTCTGATCAAATGTTAGAACGTCGTAGGGCATCGGCTTTGACCCCTCCATACCTGGTGGGCCTACGATCATGCCTGGCACGGTGATGCCTGCCAAGCCTTCATCCTCCTCTAAGAAGCGTTTGAGCAAGTCTGCCGGAACATGGCCTTCGACAAGGTAGTCTCCAACCTTGGACGTGTGGCATCCTCTAAACTCCTCAGCGACTCCACGCTCTTCCTGTATCACCCCAACATCATCAACCTCGATGAGTGTTACATCAAAACCGTTCTCTTGTAGGTGGCCCACCCACTTAATGCAGCATCCTCAGGTAGGGGCGTGATGCACGATCACAGTGGGGAGCTCCGTCGGCGCAGGAGCGAATCCGATGCCCGTGATCCCGACAAGGGCAAGGGCTGCTGTGCCGATCCCAAACTTCGTGATTCTCCTGAAACCCATTAGCATCTCCATCTACAAGGAATAGACACACAGCAAATCAAACTACATCCGGACTCGAAAGAATTCCAATTAATCCGGTCAATTCCTGATAAAGTATACAACCAAAGTCCGGCCGTGGCTCTCACCTCGACCGGACTATCGTGAGGATACAATTGACCCTCCCAGAATCTCAGCATCCTCACGTTCATGGGGAGTTCAGAACGTGTAACAGGACGAGCGCCCCCCAATGGTGCCACAATAATGTCGATCTTCGTCGTGCCTAGCTGTGGGAGGAACAACGGGGTCGCGTGTAGGGAAATTCCCTACAAACTTGCGCTTCAATATTGAAATCCAGGTAGAGCTTTGAGCCCAGGATCAATTTCGTGGGCTAGTTACAAGAAGCGTCTGCAGGAGGTCAAGCTCCCCAGGTCCCCCCTCAGTAACACCCCTTCCTAGCGTACTTACCAACACGATCTTGCGTGTCTGATTTGATGCGCAGCAGGCAACGGTACTCTTGCTCTGTATCCAAGACGGTTTTAGGGTCGTTCTAGAGTAAATAGACCTTCCCTGCAAGTCTGCCTTATGAGCCCCAGCATCAGCGTACCCCAGCGCTTAGAGCGCCCCGTCTATCTTGACAGGCTTCCGCCGTGCAATCACGGCTGTCCTGCTGGTGAGAACATTCAATTATGGTTGGACTTCTCTCAAGATGGCCGGTACAGAGAGGCTTGGGAGGTCATCATGCAGGATAACCCAATGCCTGCTGTCCACGGGCGATCGTGTTATCACCCCTGTGAAGACGTGTGTAACCGGGTCGATGTAGATCGAACAGTGTCGATCCATGCGGTTGAGCGTTACCTGGGCGATCAAGCACTCAAAGAAGGTTGGCCGGTACCCATCCCACCAGTAGACATGTCTGGCAAACGGGTCCTTGTCATTGGTGGAGGACCAAGTGGTTTATCGGCTGCTTATCATTTGAGACGTGCCGGTCATGATGTCACAATCCACGATGCCGGTCCTATGGCTGGTGGTATGATGCACTTCGGAATTCCGAAATATCGACTCCCACGTGACGTACTCGACGCAGAGATCGATCGTATTCGGGACATGGGTGTTGAAATCGTCCTCAACCACAAGGTAGAGGACGTCGTAGCCGAACTGGAGGCCGGTGGTTTTGATGCAGGGTTTCTCGCTATCGGCGCTCACCTGAGTCGTCGAGTGGATATTCCGGCGCGGGACGCAGGGAGGATGTACGATGCCATCAGCTTCCTCCGGGACGTGGAGGATGGAGAGGAACCCAAGATCGGGCGACGGGTGGCGATCTATGGCGGAGGGAATACGGCGATGGATGCGGCGCGAACTGCTAAACGGCTGGGCGCTGATGAAGCCCTTATCATCTACAGACGGGATCGCGAGCACATGCCTGCCCACGACTTTGAGGCTGTCGAAGCCTTGGACGAAGGTGTGGAAATGCATTGGTTACGAACAATTAGGCAAATCGATGAATCCATGTTTAAGGTTGAGGTCATGGAACTCGACGAGGCTGGATACCCACAACCGACAGGGCGTTTCGAGCAGCTTGAGGTGGATACGCTGATTATGGCACTGGGGCAGGATGTAGATACAGACTTCTTACAGACAGTGCCGGGCCTAGAATTCAAGAAGGATGGAACGGTGCTTGTGGGACCCGATATGATGACGGGGTATCCGGGACTGTTTGCTGGCGGTGACATGGTTCCCTCAGAGCGGACGATCACGGTCGCGGTCGGGCATGGTAAGAAAGCCTCACGCTACATTGACGCCTACCTTAAGGGTACGAGCTACATCCCTGCGCCGAAGCATGAGATCGCAACCTCGGAGCTACTGAACTTATGGTATGATACGGATGCTGCTCAGCGTGAGCAGGCGCACATCCCGGTGAGTCAACGCCAAACTACCTTCGACGAGGTGATCGGGGGACTCGATGAGGAATCCGCGCGCTACGAAGCGCAGCGTTGCCTGTCGTGCGGCAACTGCTTTGAATGTGACGCGTGCCTTGGCTGTTGTCCGGATGACGCGGTGATCAAACTCGGGGTGGGCAAGCGCTACCGTTTCGACTACGACTTGTGTACGGGCTGCCGAATTTGCGCGGAACAATGCCCCTGCGCCGCTATTGAGATGGTTGCGGAGCCAAATGCATGATTAAGACCAACGGAGACGTCGCCTTCGGCAATGGTCCCATGAAGGCGATTGACGGCTGCGAAGCGGTTGCGGACGTCTCGTACCGGCTCAACGAGGTATGCGCAATTTTTCCGATCACGCCGAGTTCGCCGATGGGTGAGTTCGCCGACGAGTGGTCGGCGAACGGCCGCCGGAATCTGTGGGGGACAGTTCCTGAGGTTGTGGAGATGCAGAGTGAGGGAGGAGCAGCGGGAACTGTTCATGGAGCGCTACAGACGGGTGCACTCACGACGACGTTCACGGCGTCGCAGGGTCTCCTGCTGATGATCCCCAACATGTATAAGATCGCGGGCGAGCTCACGTCCACGGTCTTCCATGTAGCCTCACGCTCGGTTGCGGCGCAGGCGCTTTCGATCTTCGGTGATCAGTCCGATGTCATGGCAACCCGCATGACGGGCTTTGCGATGCTCTGCGCAGGCTCGGTACAGGAGGCGCAAGACATGGCACTGATCTCCCAGGCTGCGACGCTGCGGAGTCGCGTGCCGTTTCTGCATTTTTTTGATGGATTTCGCACGTCGCACGAGATCAATAGGATCGCGACGCTGACAGACGATCAACTGTTTGCGATGATCGAAGACGACCTGGTATTTGCGCACCGTGCACGAGGCCTCGACCCAGAGCATCCAGTCGTGCGCGGAACTGCCCAAAATCCGGACACTTTCTTCCAAGCCCGGGAGAGCGTGAACCGGTTCTACGATGCGACTCCGGAATTGGTGGCGGAATCGATGGAGCGCTTCGCGGGTATCACGGGCCGCCGATACGGACTGTTCGACTACTACGGTTCGCCGGAAGCTTCGAGGGTCATGGTCCTTATGGGTTCGGGCTGCGAGGCGGTTCGCGAGACTGTTGACTACCTGAACGCACGCAGAGAGGACGTCGGCCTCCTCCAGGTACATCTTTATCGCCCTTTCTCCTGGCGACACCTAGCTGCAGCCATTCCGGCCAGCACACGCTCAATCGCGGTCCTGGACCGGACGAAAGAGCCCGGCTCGGCGGGTGAACCACTCTATCTGGATGTGGTTGCCGGTCTGGCTGAGGCTCGGACGGAAGGTCTTCTCCTCACGAGTGAGATGCCAACGATTGTCGGCGGCCGATATGGACTCTCCTCGAAGGAGTTTACGCCCGCCATGATCTGCGGGATTTATGACGAACTCCAGCGTGAGAATCCGAAGAACCACTTCGCTATTGGCATTGATGACGACGTGAGCGAACGCAGCCTCACCTATGACGCCGAGTTTGATCTCGAACCGGATGACGTCTACCGGGCGGTTTTCCACGGCCTGGGGTCAGACGGCACCGTTGGCGCCAACAAGAACTCGATCAAGATCATCGCTAATCAGCCTGACTTCTGGGTGCAGGGCTATTTTGTTTATGACTCGCGGAAGGCCGGTAGCCGTACCGTCTCCCATCTTCGCTTCGGACCACGCCAGATCCGATCCACGTATCTCATCGGCTCTTCCGATTTCGTGGCGTGTCATCAGCCCCAGTTCCTGGAGCAGATCGATGTGCTTTCGGTAGCGAAGCCTGGGAGCGTATTTCTCCTCAATAGCCCCAACCCTCCGGAGGAGGTTTGGGACGAAATCCCGCGCGAAGTGCAGACACAGATCCGTGACAAGGACTTGGATTTCTACGCGATCGACGCCTATGCAGTAGCCAAACAGGTAGGTATGGGTACGCGCATCAATACGATCATGCAGACGTGCTTCTTCCATATTGCCGACGTAATAACAAGCGACGTAGCAGTCAGTGAGATCAAGCAGACAATCGAGAAAACGTATGCCAAGAAGGGCGCCTCCGTAGTGGAGAAAAACTTCGCCGCCGTGGACCAGGCTGTTGCAAACCTGCACAGGATTGAGGTGCCGAAGGGTCGGTCTACCGGACGTCCCCTCCCCGTCCTCATCCCTGATCACGCACCCGACTTCGTTCGAAACGTTACCGCGATGATGATCGCAGGTCGTGGGGACGAGCTTCCAGTAAGCGCACTGCCCGCAGACGGGACGTACCCGATGGGGACGACCGCGTGGGAGAAGCGAAACCTGTCGCCTGACGTCCCGATTTGGGAATCGGATCTCTGCATCCAGTGTGGGAATTGCGCGTACGTGTGCCCGCACGCAGTGATCCAGGCCAAGTTTTACAACGAAAAGGAGCTTGACGGAGCACCTGAGGGTTTCAAGTCAGCACCGCTTGAGGGTCGTGGTTTCCCTGACATGCGCTACACGCTAAGCATCTCCGTCGAGGACTGTACAGGCTGTCTCCTGTGCGTCGAAGCATGCCCTGCCAAGAGTCCCGACCGTGAGAACTTCAAGGCGATCAACATGGGCGACAAGGCGCCCATTCTCGAACAGGAGCAGGAGAATCTCACCTTCTTTGATGGGCTCCCGGAGCACGAAGTCCACCGTATCGACACGACGCACGTCCGTGGAGTGCAATTCCTGCGGCCACTCTTCGAATTCTCGGGTGCGTGCGCCGGCTGCGGGGAGACTCCTTATCTTAAACTGATGACACAGCTCTACGGTGACCGACTCTTGATCGCAAATGCGACGGGGTGCTCTTCGATCTTTGGGGGCAATCTCCCGACGCACCCGTGGACTGTGAACGCTGACGGAAGGGGCCCGGCCTGGTCCAACTCACTGTTCGAGGACAATGCGGAATTCGGATATGGTTTCCGTCTCGCGGTGGACAAGCATCGAGAGCAAGCTGGTGAGTTGCTTAGGGATCTCGCTCCCGATCTCGGCGATACGCCCATCGACGACCTCGAGACTGCTCCACAGAGGACTGCTCAGCAGATCCAGGCACAGCGCGTGCGTGTCAACGATCTGAAAGGTCGTTTACAAGAGTTGGGCACAGATCCTCGGGCGAGCCACCTCCTGTCGATTGCTGATCGGCTGGTACGCCGAAGTGTGTGGATAGTGGGGGGCGATGGCTGGGCGTACGATATCGGGTACGGGGGCCTTGACCACATTCTTGCTTCTGGTCGGGACGTCAACGTCCTGGTTCTCGATACCGAGGTCTACTCAAATACCGGTGGACAAGCGTCGAAGGCCACTCCGAAGGCAGCTGTCGCGAAGTTTGCTGCGAGTGGCAAGAGAGCGAACAAGAAAGACCTAGGGCTCATGGCTACGGCCTATGGAAGCGTGTATGTCGCCCAAATAGCTATGGGAGGCAATGACGAGCAGACATTGCGTGCATTCCAGGAGGCTGAAGAGTACGAGGGTACGTCGCTTATCATTGCCTATAGTCACTGCATCGCATGGGGGATCGATCTCGCCGACGGGCTGGAGCAGCAGCAGTTAGCGGTTCGGTCCGGGTACTGGCCGCTGTACCGCTACCACCCCACCGGTGGAGCGAACGGAGCCGCGCGACTCCAACTCGACTGCCTGGAGCCCTCAATCCCGTTCAAGGAATACGCATACCGTGAGGGGCGTTACAAGATCCTAACCCGGTCTCAGCCGGAGGACGCTAATCGACTGCTGGACGAAGCTCAGGCCGAGGTCGATCGAAAGTGGCAGATCTACAAGGACATGGCTCGACAGGGAGTAGAGGTTGTCGCCAGCGACCTCGCTGGTAACACGAGTGGCGGAACACCCTTCAGGTCGAGCTTGGCCGAGTAGGAGGAAGGGCCATGGAATCGCAGCCGACCTACTGCCCTCAATGCGATAAGACTGTGCGAGTTGCCTGGACGTCGTCGGTAGCACATGAGGCGCATGCTACCATTCCCGATGGAGGTAAGTTGCTGTGTTTTGATGTGGGTGAGGACTGTGAAGGGATGATCTGTCCTCTCTCTAGGAATTCGACGCTGTTGATGGGTGTGCGTTTGGCCCGGAGTGGTGAGGTGCCTTACGAAGTTTGGCCTCACGATCTGCTCAAATGCCGAGGATGTGGTCGCAAGACCGGAATGGAGGTACTGGACAGTGGGCATGCCTTCTGTCCCATCTGCGGGACAACTAACACCAGAAAAATCTAGAGGGACGAGATTCCTACTTCCTCGCTCTCATATTGTGGAGTGAGCCACAGGATTACAGAGCCCGTCTAGCGCACCTACGAACACTGTTTTGCTCGGTCCCTACGTTTGCCGAGGCACCTTAGAGTACCTCAGAAACTGTACCCGTCCGGCGAGTACGCGACGGCCCCTGGGAAGTAGACGTTCTCGATAATGGAGCGACCCATGTAGACGGGTGATGTCGCGGTCCTGCCTCGAGCCAGAGACCGCATGAACGCGTTCTCTTCCTCCGGTACGGGTATCCCCACCTCCAAGCAGGTGCGGACGATTCCGGCCATCTCTTCGGGCTCGTCCCGTTGGGGGTAGTGGCCGGCAGTCGGCAGGACCCAGTAACTGCTCTCCACCGACCTCTTATCGAGGTAGTTGTACCAAATGTGATTACCGATGCGCGGTGGGTTCACCGTGTCCTGAAGTCCCCAGATCAGTGTTGTCGGAACTGGGCTCTCGCGGAGGTTATCCAGCCAGCGATACTCATTAGCCGCCCGCTCCAGCAGGTACTTTCCAACGTAGAGACGTGCTCCGGCCCCGTCATTGAAGGCCTGAATGTCAGCGTTGGCGAGTTGCTGGGGTGTGCCTTCCGTCCGTCGGGGCTGAGGTTGCCGCTCCCGGGTCAGGTCGGGACCCCGCACCGTGAGCAAGGAGATCTGGGCCTGGAAGAGGTTGGCCAAGGGAAGAAAGAGCCCGCCGTTGGATATGAAGTGGTGAGTGATCTCGTACTCCTTCTCCTCGCTGGCCAGGTAGTTGCCCAGAAACGCGAAGCCGACGCTCCCGCCACGATCGTGGGTCAGGAGATGGAACCTGGACAGACCCACGACCTCTCGGACGAAGTAGTCGACGAGTTTCGCGGCGTCTTCCAGCATGTAGGAATAGCCGTCCTGAGGCTTGTCAGAGAAGCCGAAACCGGGGAAGTCGAGGACGGTCACGAAGTAATCTTCTTCTAAGAAGGGAATCATCTCCCGGAAGTCGTAACTCGACGTGGGATATCCGTGGAGTATCAACAGGGCCGGGTTTGAGCGGTTTCCAAAGGTCCGGTAGAAGACGTTCACTGAACGGCCCTGGTTGTTTCGAGTCGTCGAGGTCCACTCGAAGTACTGTCCGCCCCGGTACCATTCCTCAGCGAGAGGGGAATAGAAGGTGAACCCGGTCTGAGAGTCGAGTGAGGGTGTACCGATGACAGCCCCATTCGCGTCGCCACCAGGGTTACCATCCGAACATCCCGCGTAGATGGGACTTGCCAACGCCGGGCTTGCCGCAGCGAGCTTCACGAATGCTTTTCTATCCATGGTATATACCTTTTTTTATAAATACTTTTCCTATACGGAACCCGAATCACCATCCCAACACTGATGCTTAACGGGTAACATGACCCGCTGGAGCCGATTGAGGGTGCACAGATTCCAATGCTCAGTCTGCTAGGCACTCCTGACGGAGACAAGCATCACAGTATCTATCCTGGGTTTGGCCATAGGCTGCCCCAGAAAGAGGTAGTACGGGAAACCATCGACTGGCTCGATAAATATTTCGGAGCGCCGAACTAGAGAGTGCACAGCCCCTCATAGCTCAGCGAAGTCGTTGATCGAAACGAGAAATGTCAGCCTATTAGTCTATAGATCAAACGCTCCCGTCTGCGTTGCGTTCTTACGGGGTAAGGGGGCAGAATGAGGGTATGGCTATTACACAGCGTTCTAACATCTGGACGCAGTATACGTTTCTAAGGGGACGTATCTCCCGGGAACTAGCCTGACCTGAGGTTTTCCGCGTAGACCCACCAGATATCCTTGTCCCCGTAGCCGCCGGCCCTCTCGGAGTCGAAGTAGAAGATCTGGAAATCCGGGGAAAACGCAGGGCAGCGGTCGTTCTCCTCCGTGTTCACCAGTGGACCCAGGTTGACGAGTGGCCCCCATACACCGCGGTCGTCGCGGGTCGTCACATATATGTCCTCTTCGCCGTACCCCCCGTCGCGGATGGCGGTGATGTACAGTGAGCGGCCATCAGCGGACGGCAGCGAATGGTGTTCGCTGCCAGCAGAGTTGATCTGGGGACCGAGGTTCACGGCCTCCTGCCAAACGCCGTCCACCCTCTCCGACCGCCAGATGTCGTTTCCGCCGTATCCGCCGGGACGCGTCGACGTCCAGTAGGCCACACTCCAGTCCGGCCCGGTGAAGTAGAGGCAGTGGTCGGCAGCAGGAGAGTTGATGGGCGCTCCGAGGTTCCTCGGCTCCGTCCACTCGCCATCCACTTTATCACTCACCCAGATGTCCATGCTGCCCATACCACCAGGTCGATCGCTCATGATGTAGAGCTGGTTGCCATCCGGAGAAAGGAGCGGTTCGACCTCGAGGTACTCGGTGCTGATCGGTGCAGGGACAATTTCCGCGGCACTCCACTGACCGTCGACGAGCGTCGACGTGCAAATGTCATTTCCACTATCCGGCCTGCGGTCAGCGCAGTTGAAGTACATCGTGCGGCGGTCTGTGCCGAAGGTCGGCTCCGAGTCCCGTCCGGCGGCATTCAGAGCGGCACCCATGTTCACGGCCTGGACCTGGGCACGGGACAGTGGCGAGCGCTGGGCGCTGAGACCGTTGAAGGCCAAGAGCCCTAGGCCGCTCGCGATGAGCGCCGGGGTTAGCAGCTTCATCGGGATCCTCCTGTAGATGTGGGTAGAGGAGCCACCCTACGATGGATCACCACGTCCGACCAGTAGCGAAGTCCTTTCAGAATGGTCGCAACCCACTAGCTCCTAGCCCCGCTGTTGGTTCGCCGTCCCCGCATGCGAGGAGCAAGAGCACTGCTAGTGGAGGATATAGTGCATACGCCTAATCTGCGGTGATGCTCGGGAATCTAGCCAGTATAGTGCTTTCTGTGCCTGCCATCGCGTTCATATTCACGCACCGTCATGTGCGCAGCCGCTCCAACCAAATCGGTCTGAAAAGCGACTAAACAGTGAGGACGCTATCGCATGCGGACGTGCGCGGATGCGTGAGAACTGTAGAGAATAAGTTACGGATATTCTCCTACATACCCAACCAGTGGACAGGGGTATTTTCGGGTATGAAGAAACCCCTGCTATTCGCCTTCGCTCTGATAGTGGTTGGCTGCGGACCACCAGACGGACCGCATGAGGAGTATTACCTCTCCGGTCAATTGAATTGGAAGGGGACCTACAAGGACGGGGAGTTGGACGGACCGTATGAGTTCTACCACGACAATGGTCAGTTGAGAGGGAAAACAACCCTCAAGGACGGGGAGTTACATGGACCATTTGAGGTCTACCACAGTAACGGTCAATTGGAGTCGAAGGGAACTTTCAAGAACGGAGAGTGGGAGGGGTCGCAGGAGACGTACTACCCCAACGGTCAGTTGGAATACAAGGGGACCTACAAGGACGGGGAGAAGTGTGGTGAGTGGTACGAGGATGGTGAGACGGCCACCCACGACCCCTGTTGAGACACTGAGGACTAGCTGATGATATTCTTGAACCCATGTGAGAGTTGGACGCCTCCGCCCAGGCGGGGCATCTTAGCAGTAGGCCGTCCCCGCATCCTCAAGAGGGACCTGCCCAGTCTAATCTTTGGCGCATCGGAGTCGGCCATGCGGCACCTCACGTGTTCACTCGTCGTACTCACCCTCTCGGCGATGATCTCGCTTCCCGCTGTCGGCCAAGTCGTCAGGGCGTCCGAGTTCGACGCGCTGCGCTTCCGCTCGATCGGGCCGGCCAACATGAGTGGCCGCCTCGTGGACATCGCCGTCGTCGAGATGGACACGAGGGTCTACTACTTGGCCTCGGCCACGGGTGGCGTCTGGAAGACAACCGATAACGGCGTCCGGTTCACACCGGTCTTCGAGGGCGAGGCGGTACACTCGGTCGGCGACGTGGTCGTGCATCAGCGCGATACATCAGTGGTCTGGGTCGGAACTGGCGAACGTGCGAATCGGCAGTCCTCGTCGTGGGGTGACGGCGTTTATAAGTCGATGGACGGCGGTGAAAGCTGGACGAATATGGGGCTCGCGGAGAGTCATCATATCGGACGTATCGTGATCCACCCCGACGATCCGGACGTGGTGTACGTTGCCGCTCAAGGGCATCTGTGGGGACCCAACCCTGAGCGTGGGCTCTATCGGACCATGGACGGCGGTGAGAGTTGGGAGCTTGTGCTGTTCTCGGATCCGATGACGGGCGCCGTCGATGTCGCGATGGACCCTTCGAATCCAGATATCCTGTATGCCGCAATGTATCAGCGCCAGCGTCGGCCGTGGGGCTTCCATGGTGGCGGACCAGGGAGCGGCTTGTATAAGAGCACGGATGGAGGTGACTCCTGGACGCGCCTCACCACTCCACGCCTCGACAACGGTCTTCCGAGCGGAGAGGTCGGGCGTATTGGGATCACGATCTATCGCTCGGATCCGAGGATCGTGTACGTGAGCGTTGAGCAGGGCGAACGCTTCAACGCATCGACGGCGTACGAGCAACGGCTGGCCGGCATCTATCGTAGCGCGGACAGCGGCGAAACATGGACGTATCAAAGCGACTGGAATCCTCGCCCGATGTACGCGAGTCAACCGTTGGTCGATCCGAATGACGATCAGCGGATCTACATGCTCAACTCGTACAGCTATTCCGACGATGCCGGTGTCACGTTCACCCAGCCGCGTGAACACAGGACCCACGGCGATGACCGGCTCGTGTGGGTGAATCCGGACGATTCCAACCACGTGCTCAAGCTCGACGACGGTGGCCTGGGCATCAGCTACGACCGAGGCGACCACTTCCTGTACCACACGGCGTTGCCGTTGAGTCAGTACTACCACGTCTCCGTCGATCTGGCGGAGCCCTACAATGTGTACGGTGGCCTACAGGACAATGGATCGTGGCGTGGCCCGAGTGCGACGTACCGTAACGAGGGTATCCTCAATGAGGACTGGACCAGATGGGGTGGTGGAGACGGCTTCCTAAGCCTCGTTGATACGACGAACAATCGTATTCTTTATTCGGAAAGCCAGTACCTCGGGCTCACGAGATGGGACATGGAGACCGGCGCCAGTCGTGACATCAGGCCCAACCAACCGGAGGGCTTTATTGGAGCCCGCAGGAATTGGACGACGTGGCCGGACCTGGACGACCCGTTCCAGGAGCTCGGTAACGCCATGCCGCCCGGCAACTGGGACGGCCCGTTTATCATCAGTCCGCACGACTCCAACACGCTCTACGCCGGCCTCAACGAACTCTTCAAGAGCACCGACCGCGGCGACACCTGGACGTCGCTTGGCGACCTCACTTCGGGCATGGACCGGCGCAGCCTCGTGATCATGGACCAGGTCCCGGATTCGTTCGTGCTCTCGCTCGACGACGGGATCCCGTATTGGCCGACGTTGACCGCTATCGCCGAATCCGAGTTCACGCCGGGTGTTCTCTATGCTGGCTCGGACGACGGAATGGTGCAGGTGTCCACCGACGACGGGGCGACATGGCGTTCTGGCACGTCCCGGATGTCTTCGGCGCCAGAGATGATGTGGGTTAATCAGGTTCACCCGTCGAAGAGCGTGCCCGGCCGTGTCTACGTTGCGGCGAATGATTACCGAAACGACGACTACAACAACTACCTGTGGGTGTCTGAAGACGACGGCACGACGTGGCGCTCGATCGTCGGGGACCTACCACTTGAACGGGTGGTCCGCGTCGTGCGCGAAGACCCGCGCGATCCCGACGTTCTCTATCTCGGCACCGAGTTGGGACTCTTCTGGTCGACGAATGGTGGACGGAACTGGCGGGAGCTCCGGGGTGGCTTACCCACGGTTGCGGTGAACGACCTCGTGATTCACCCAAGGGATAACGATCTCGTGATCGCGACACACGGTCGTGGGATCTACATCCTAGACCAAGTGAACGCGCTTCAAGAGATGGATGCGGGCGTCGCAAGATCGGACCTTCATCTGTTCTCGATTGAGCCGGCGCAGCAGATCCGCTATCGCGGAGAGAAGGCACACACCGGCAACATGATCTTCGAGGGCGAAAACCCGCCCGCAGGGGCGATCGTCGACTTCTTCCTCGGTGGCAATGGTGCGACGGTCGATTTCCAAATTCGTGATAGCGCGGGCAATCAGGTCGCCGAGCATACGATGGAGGGTGCCACGGGTGTCAACCGGTGGGTGTGGGATCTTCGGCATGCCCAATCATCCCGCTCCGGCACTGGACCCTTGGTGGTACCTGGTACGTACACCGTCCGGGGATCCATGGGGAGTGCCTCGGCGGAGCGGACGGTTGAGGTTCGGGAGGATCCGCGGCTGGACTTTGAGCCGAGCGCACGCTCTCAATGGACAGCTACGCTTCTTGAGGTTTGGGGGTCGAGAAGTGTGGCCCGGACCCTGTCAGACGACGTTGGCGCACAGGCCGATCGGTTGGACGCGGACACGGACCGGCTTGATGTAGACGCCGCGACGGAAGAGGTGCTTCGTGACCTCGCCCGCAAGACTGGGGAACTGAGCAGCCGGCTCAACCGGCTGTACGACTCCATCCAGAGTTGGATCGGGCCCCTCTCCGCCGATCAGGACGGGCAACGCCGATTCCTGACCGAAATGCTCGGCAAGCTAAGGGAGGAATGGGAAGCGTCAGAGGGGCACTTCTAGGCCTGTGCCGAAGGTGGCTGAACTTAGGGTGGATCGTACTACCGGCGGAGCACCCACAGAAAATTACACCCCACAAGGTTTCCCGAGTTTGTGGGGTTTTCCTCTAAGGTACTGCTGACCTCTTAAGCCTCCCGGCAGGTCCTTTTTTTAGGGTTGCCCCGGAGTTCGAGAGACTAGTAGATACTCCCCTCAGCAGCAGGGGGCGGTACTGGTGCGAGTCCGCCAGAGCTATTGGCCCCCAGCAGTATGCGTCCTCAAGCATCGTGATCCCGTAAGTGTATGACGTGGCATAGCCGTTCGTAGCTACCAATCCCCATTTGAGTTCAGTTGCCCTCTTGGTAAGCTAAGCTCAGCGCCGCACAAGTGTGCAATCCTCGAGCGTCCTGCACCGCACCCGAAAGCTCGCTCGCTGCTCGAGTGAAAGCGTGAGCATCGTCGCGACCTCGACCGCGTCCCTGATGTCGATTTCGATGGCAGGGTGAAAGTCCAGGAGGATGTGCTGACGTCCTCCCTCTCCGTCCGACACTACCCCCGCGTTGTCGAGCCAGGGGATGGCGGCCAGCTCATCCAGCAGGAATACCCGCTCCTCGTCCGAGGTGATACCCGTCGAGAGCTCCATGCGAAGTGTCGAGGACGTGAACGGGTGGTTCTCCCGCCAGCGATTCGCCGCCCAGTTCACGATCCGGTAGTCGGCTCCGCGATCGAGCATGAGTTGCGCGTAGTCCTGGAGGAGGAACTCGTTGTGCTTGATGTCCGAGGCGAGCGACTCCTCGAGATGGAGTGTGAAGTCTTCGACGCCTCCATCGATCCTGGATTCCATGCTCTCCAGCCATCTTGTGTCCGGCTCCTCGGGGTTGATCACCCCCACGACCTCGACCATCCGAGACCATTCCTCGCTCGGCCACGCGACGGGTTCTCGGGACCGCGATACGACCACTTCGCGGATGGCAACGACCGTGGCGAACGAGTACGCAATTGCCAGTACACGCCACTGTCGGAACCACGCCATGCTACAGGCCCTCCTGAACCTTCGTGTCGCTCACCTTCCAGATCAGCGAGTCTATGTAGTAGTGCGAGAGGCCGAAGGTGTAGATCATCATCTGTCCGAAGAGGGCGAACGCTCCGGACTCGTCCAGCGCCGAGATACCGAACTCCGGAATCGCCGGATACGGCGCGAAGTTGACCACTCCGAAGCCGAACTCGTCGAGGGGGCGGTTGATGATCAACTGGAAGAGCAGCGCATACGCCACGCCTCCCAGGAGATACCACTTCAGCCCGCCCGCTCCGACCATGCGGCTCCAGAGCCCAGGCGTTGCCTCACCCCGCTCGTTGAGTCGGTCCATGTAGACCCAGACGTACATGATGTACTGCACGCCGTGCATGATCCGGTGTGCGACTGCCCAGAGCAGAATCGAGTGCGTGTGCCACCCGACGTAGTACCAGAGGAAGTAGCTGGCGCCGATGAACGCGTACTTGAGCGGGTTGATCTGGCCGCCCTCCTGTACCGTGTTCCAGAGGTGCCACGCGTACACGAACAGGTACCCGATCAGCACGATCCAGCTGAAGTTGAGCAGGCCCTGGATGAAGCTCACTGTGATCGGCACGTGCATCCGGTGTAGCTCGCGGATCCACAGGAACCGGAAGACCGGCGCGTTGAGGAACATGAAGCCGTACAGCACGACGTGGAGAGCAAGGTCGTACTTCCGGGTCGAGGCGAGCCCGGCCCGGGCCTTAAAATCGTAGATCCGGCCGAAACCGTGCTGCTGCATGATGCTGTGCTGGTGGTCCCACGCGGTGACCAGCAGAAGCACCGAGATTGGCGCCCACTTCAGCCCGAGCGCCGTGAAAGAGATGATCACGAGCGGGCCGATGATCATCTGGCTCCTGAAGCGGCTCCAGACGTCTGGCATGCCGTATGCCCTGATCCAATTGGCATAGTGGTGTGGGATCGTGATCCACAGGCTAATCGACGCCACGGCGACGTAGGGAAGCCACTCCTGGAACCCCAGTGCCACGCCAACCGCCAGGAACGGCAGCGTCATGAACCACAGGAGGTCGGCCTTGGGGTTCAGGATCCATCCCGTGCGGAAGGTCCCGGTCAGCCCTCCTCCTCGGTCAATCGTCGCGGTTTCTGCCATCGTGGTCGTCTCAGAATTGGTGGATCATCCAGCCTGCGGACCGATGTCTCACGACACGAGTGAGCCGAAGCCGACACATGCGGGGTTGGGAAGTCCGCTTCCGCGCATGTGGAGGCTACCGTCCAGGGCGCCCTCAGGAAGGAGGAGCTGCTGGTGTGCGCTCAGCTCATCTGTGATCTCGGGAAGAGGATGTTGTTCTCGAGATGGATGTGCTGGTGCAGGTCCTTCTCGAGCGCGGCCAGCCCGTGCCAGAGCGCCCCCCAGGTGTTGCAGGCGCCCTCCGGAACGCGGTAGTCGTCGGTGAGCTCCCTGAGCTGGCTCAGGGAGGCGCTCGCAGACTCGTGCTCCTCTTCCATGACCGAGATAGGACCCAGCGCACTACGCCCCTTGCCCGCCAGAATCATCGGGAAAAGGATATTCTCCTCCTTGGCCATGTGCTCCTCCAGCTCCGTTCTCAGGCCGAGCAGAGTCGAGACCAGTGCCGGCAGAATATCTGGAGCCTTGTCTCCGTGCACACGGAGGACCTTTCGGGCCATGAACTCAAGGCGTGGCAGTTCCTCGTCGAGACTTCTGTGGTAGGTTCCCACAATGTGCTCGATCAGATCGGGAAGGGGTGCCTCGTTCCACTGATCCACATCGAAGTCGGCGGTCGACAGCTCGACATTAATCTCCTGGAGTATCGCGGCCGTATCGAGCCCCATGGCGGCGCAGATATCGGCGATCGGTCGACCACCTCCACAGCAGAAGTCGATCTGATGTCGGGCAAAGACCCTCGTCGCGATCGGGTGCTCCGATGCGACCTGACCCACTGTTGTCTCGGCTAGAACTGTCACGAAGACCTTCCGGGCTGTGTATGCTCGCGGATCGCCCGGACCGCACACCGGGCGGTGTTACCCAGCAAAGGAATCCATCCGGCGGCGCAGGAGCAGTCGGGAACGTTGCTCAACCTGCGTGGGGAATTCCCCGGCGAGGTCGAACCGGGCGTACCGGCGAACGGTGGGAGGTGATCTCAGTCCCCCCTGTCGCTGCCATCGTGATCGAGGTCTCGACTGCTGAAACGCCGTTTCCTGAAAAAGAATTGGTGGCGCTGCTCAGTCCGGTGTTAGGCTACCAAGGGGTTGAATGGCACTAGCAGTTCTCTACCTTCCGAAACTCGAAGCTCGAGAACGCTAGGATTCGAATCACTGATTAAGGATAGGGCGAGTGCATGGCCACGTCGCGGACAGGTCTGAGTTGGAGAGGGTTTCCGGTGCTGGTGGGTTGCATACTCGCATTATTGTTCATGGTCCTCACTGCCTCTGGTGGGACCGCGCAAACCGGGAGTCCGAAGTCTCAGGAGAGAGCTACCGATCCCGTGAACCGGCTTCGGATGCGTATCGATGCGGGAGAGGTGCAGCTCGCCTACGACTCGATTCGTGGCTACGTGCCGGCGCTGCTCGCCGCTCTGGACATTCCGATTTCGTCCCAGAACCTGGTCTTCTCGAGGACGAGCCTGCAGACCGATCGCATCGCGCCGTGGGCACCTCGGGCGCTCTACTTCTCCGACGATGTGTACGTCGGATGGGTACAGGAAAGCCCGATCATCGAGATCGCATCGATGTCCCCCTCCCGGGGCGCGGTCTTCTTCACGCTCTTACAGAACCCTGAGGGGCCGCCACGCTTCGAGCGTGAGGGAACGACCTGTCTCATGTGCCACGAGTCCCGCATCACTGAGAACGTGCCCGGCCTCATCATGCGATCGGTTCTCGCTGACCGACTCGGATACCCGTCGAAAGAGGTACACCAAGGCCAAACGACCGATCGGACCGCATTCGAGAAACGTTGGGCCGGATGGTATGTCACGGGCACACACGGTATCCCGGGACACGCTGGAAACACGCGGGCGCCGGAGCTTGACTCGGACATTCGGGACCGTTCCGACTACCTGAGCAGCTTCGACTTCCATGCGGGCGGCAACGTCACAGACCTGAGCGACAACTTCGACGTGGAGCGTTATCTCACGCCGCACAGCGACATCGTCTCACTCATGGTGCTCACACATCAGGTACGAATTCACAACCTCATAACGCTGGCGCGACGCTCACTCGCCGCGGTGGATCGCCTGGTGCGAGCCATGCTCTTCGTGGATGAAGCCACGCTCCCGGGACCTGTACAGGGCACCTCCACCTTCGTCAAAGACTTTACCGCTCGCGGACCGAGCGATTCGCAGGGCAGATCTCTCCGAGACTTCGACCTAGAGCAGCGTCTCTTCCGTTATCCGCTCAGCTTCCTCATCTACTCGGACCAGTTCAACGCCCTTCCAGACTTCGCCTTGAACCGCATTTACGATCGTTTGGGCGAGATCCTCACGGTGGCTGAGCCTGGCGAAGACTTCGTGCACCTAAGTGCGCCAGACCGCCGCGCGATCTATGAGATCTTGCTCGCCACGAAGCCCGCTTTTGCGGACCGGATGAGTAAGGTGGAGGTGCCGTAGGGGGTTCGACCTGTGTCAGGGAGTAGCCAGGCGCTTCGCTTCTCTGAAGCCTACCAGCCTTTGGGAATCCTCGTGCCAGAGCGACAGTCTGAGTGTCTTGATCGCGTCCCATATGGTCAACCGAGTTACCTGTTGGAGCCTTGGATTCTCATCCAGGCACTCCTGAAGCCTGTAGTTTGGGATCTTCGCATTCAGGTGATGTACGTGATGGATTCCGATGCTTGCGGTGACCCACTGTAACAGTTTCGGCAGTACGAGATGTGAACTGCCCTTCAGTCCCGCGTCGACGTATGCCCAATCTTCGTGCTCTCGCCAATACGTGTCCTCGAATTGGTGTTGCACGTAAAACAACCATACTCCTATCGCAACTGTGAGGGACAGGACGGGCAGATGCACGAGGACGAACGTCTTTAGGCCGATCGTGAGCCACATGAAGAGGAGGATGGCCGCTAGAACCCCGTTCATCTTCCATACATCGCGCCATTCGCGCCTCCAATTTCTCGGAGTGTCCCACGGGAAGCGGTGCTTGATAACGAACTGGAATAATCCCCCCAACCCCAACATGACGACCGGATGCCGGTAGGCCCGGTAACGGAGTCGTCCGAGGAGAGACCTGCCGTAGTATTCGCTCACTGTGATCACGTCGATATCGCCCAAGCCCCTGAAGCCTAGATTACCAGAGTGGGCGTGGTGGTAGGCATGGGTTCTCCGCCAATAGTGGTATGGCGTCATTGTCAGGACACCGAGCCAAAACCCAATACGATTCGCCGTCTTCTGGGACTTCAAGAATGATCCGTGACCGCAGTCGTGCTGGATCACGAAAAGTCTCAGGAGAAATCCCGCTGTGGGGATCGCCAACACCAAGGAGAGCCAGTAGCTGAACGACAGGGCTCGGTAAGAGGCGTACCAACAGAGAAAGAAGGGCGCTGCCGAAGTAATAAGTTGGATCATGCTCCGGCGGAGATCTGCACCTCCATATGGACGCAGGATCTCACTCCATCGCCTCAACGCCTCTCGTGACTCTTCCTCCTCCAGATATCCCATCAACTGAACTTCACGCCCAGAGCCAAGCGTGAACAGAGCTTCTGCCACTGACCCCCCCCCTCGCCAATGGCAGGATGGCATGGTTCATGCGACTCCGCACCCATCGCAGCGACTGAAATGCCGTTTCCTAAAATGATTTGGTGGCGCTACTCAGTGTTCTTATCATTTTTCAACAACCAAGTCTGAAAATGACATAGCCAAGATGAAGAAGATGATGCGGATTCGAACCAAAGCGGCCGCCATTTTTCTACTTTCGGGTTCCATGATGCTGTTGCCGGCTTGCTCTCGAGTGTCCC
>PVBE011362664.1_pt1 | contig 21620 bp, 16 predicted proteins | sample 1631181 | NCBI WGS metagenome assembly PVBE01 (sample SAMN08397723, study PRJNA350692) | Marine metagenome, whole genome shotgun sequencing project. | isolation source: water | place: Pacific Ocean | collected 2012-04 | reverse complement strand
TGCTGACGAGTTCCACCCCTTTCCGAAGGACATTGTCGGTCGCACGGATTGGGTAAAATGTAATGTTGGCTGGAATGATCAGGGTTGGTTTACGCGCTGCCTCGACCAGCTCCTCCACGCTGCCTAGTTCCAGCGTTTTGCTCCAACGTTCCAGGCGCAGTTGGTCGCCGATCTCGTGGAGGGAGAGGATTCGGGTCTTGAAGACCGCTAGCGTGAGGGCGATGACGGCCGCCCCTTTATGGTGTTTGCGCCGTTCCCGAGCGGTAGGAGAATAGACGCTGTAACCTCCCTTTTCGTCGATCACCCGGCGATCCTTCACCATCCCGCCCTCGGGAAAGACGATGATTTTGCGACCTCTGAGGATCTCGGCCGCTAGGAAGGGAAGCAGTCCGGGAAGATCGCTTGGCACTGCGCCGACGCCTAGCAAGAACTTGGCTAGTGCCTCATTTCCCCGAAACAGTTCCTTAGTGGCGACGGCGCGACAATAGGCTCCCGTCTCCTTGTAAATCAGGTACTGGGGGATAATAGTTTCGACACGTGCGAAGTGGTTGAAGAGAAAAATCTGGCCCGACTCTGTTTGCCCCTCATCGTGGTGGAACTTGATGTGTACCCCAAGTCGGCTTTCTAGCGCCGAAAACGCTTGAATACACCAGTCGTATGTACTCTTTATTTCTAGATCTTGATGTTCGTACATGGCAGACCTGCCGCTTCGTGTTCAAAATGCTAAGGCCATCTTGCAACGCGCAGAATCCCCTAAGTCGGGCCGTTTGCCATTGCACTCTTCGGCGCGCCGCCGACAGGTCTTCCAGCCTTACTCCACTACGTTTCCCTTATTGCCGACCCCAATCGGCCGCGTAAGGCCTCCGACCATAACTCCGTTAGGAATGCCCGTCTTCCTCCCGAAGCTGCCGCCTAAGAATCTTTCCCACATTCGACTTTGGTATTTCACCAATAAACTCAACTATTTTCGGAATTTTATATGCCGTTAAATGCAGCCTGCAGTATTCAATTACTTCTGCATCGGTTAAGGTTTCACTTGGCATTAACGAGACGTACAATTTTATTGTTTCAGAACCATCCTCTCTTTTTACCCCGATACAAGCAGCCTCAAATATTTTCTCGTGTTTCAACGCTACCTCTTCAATCTCACTAGGATAAATATTAAACCCCGAAATAATAATTACGTCTTTTACTCTATCTACAATTTTGAAAAAGCCGTCCTTACGCATATAACCCATATCTCCTGTCTTAAACCAACCATCCGGTGTAATAGCGTTTTTAGTCTCCTCCTCATTGTTCCAATAACCTTTCATCACCTGGGGGCCACGAATACAAATCTCCCCTACCTCTTCGCTACTGAGGTGATTTCCGCCTAAATCTTGAATTGAAAACTCCGTAGAAGGCAGAGGCAGGCCGATCGTATCGCTAAACTTCTCTCCATCTATCGGATCCATCGATGCCGCAGGCGATGTTTCCGACAATCCGTACCCAACAGACAAAACACATCCTGTGATTTTCTGCCATTGCTCACCAACGCTTCTTTGTACTGTCATGCCCCCAGCCAAAGAAAGGTATAAATTTGAGAAATCACATTTTGGAAAATCTTTATTATCCATCAAACGTTGGAACAATGTGTTTACACCACTAATAAACGTAAATTTGTGTTTCTTTAACTCCTTCACGAAAGTCACAATATCTCTAGGGTTTGTCATTAAAACATTATTTGATCCGACGTGGAACAACACCAACGCATTACAGGTCAGGGCAAAAATATGATAAAGCGGTAACGCACAAATTGCGATATCCTCGCCATATCGTAAATTAGGCCCAAGCCATTCCTTAAATTGTGCCGCATTAGCTAGTATATTACTATGAGAGAGCATTGCTGCCTTGACGGTGCCGGTGGTACCACCAGTATATTGCAAAAATGCTGTATCATATTTCCCTATATCGGTTTCTTTCGGTGCTGATCTAGAACCAATTGCCAATGCAGTCTTGAATTTATATGAATTAGTTTGATCATAGCTTGGGACCATTTTTTTTATGTATTTTATAATAAAATTTATCAAGTGCCCCTTTGCGCCCAACATATCTCCCATTGTTGTTACAACCACGTGTTCTATCGCTGTGTTTTTCTTTATTTTAGAAAGAACCTGAGCAAAAGTATCCAAAGTTATAATGGCCTTTGATTGTGAATCCCTTAGTTGAATTTCTAACTCTCTCTCGGTAAATAGTGGATTAATATTTTCAACAATCAAATTTGCTTTCAGTATTGCATAAACACAAATAGGGTATTGAAACAAATTTGGCATCATAATGGCGACGCTGTCTCCTTTCTTTAGGTTTAGATGATTAGAAAGGAATGACGCTAAACAATCCACATGTGTTTTCAGATGCTTAAAGGTTAAAGATCTACCAAAATTTGTGAAGGCATGTTTTTCGGAAAATCGATCACAAGTTTTGTCAAACATATCGACTAACGAGGAGAATTCATCAATTGCAATGTTTGGAGAAACACCTTCTGGGTAGCTTTTTAACCATGGTTTATCTATCACACGATTTCTCCATTTTATCGTTTTGAAGGTGTTGTGTTCTGTAAACGTATCCAAATGAGTCAATTGTGTTAGAGCTCATTAAGTGGTGCGATGGTACTCAATCCAAATAAAAATCGGGTGTTAGAGACTTGTCTGGATTGATGCGGTACTTCTCAAAATTCTTGTTACCCTACGCAGCAAAAAGCTACTCATCAATAAAAAAGCGTCTCAGTGCGGGCCTTACTATTTTTTGTGTAGATAGTATAAGCAGCGGCAGCCATGATCTCCGGTGTGGGAAGGCCGGGGCAATAATCCCTCACTGAAGCGGCCGGAAAGTCTGGTTGCGCCGGATGAAAATGCCGTCAGTGATAGCTCTTTGCGGATTGAAACGAAGGGCGGGGGATGAAGCGAGCGGAACTTTATGCGCGGGTGCGCCACGCGGTGATTGAGAGATGGGCTGAGCCAGCGAGAAGCGACTCGCCACTTTGGGATCGATCCGCGCACGGCCAAGAAGATGCTGAGCCATTCAGTTCCACCGAGTATCGACGGTAAGCGCATTTGCTTTCACGGCTTCGACGCACCCGAAATGACCTTCGGCCTCGACATCTACCGCGCCCCTAACCTCCTTACCGAACGCTGCGGTGAGGACGCCAGCACTCATGCCGCGATGAGCGCTGATGCCATGATGGAGAAAGGGGACCTAGACGGGTACGCGGTTTGGAAACTCATCATGAAGGCGGTGGACGGTTTGGAGGCCAAAGAAAGGCCCGGCAGTGCCTAAGGTGTTTTAGGGCGTTTCGTAAGCCCATTTACCCCATTTGTTACCCCTAAGCCAATTCCTAAAGAACAAGGACCCAGCTGTTTCCAGCCAAGTCCTTGTTTTAAATGGTGCCGGATGCAGGAGTCGAACCCGCGACCTGGTGATTACAAATCACCCGCTCTACCACCTGAGCTAATCCGGCGACCAGGGCGAGGATTTGGCGGACGATAGCGCGCCGACAAGGGCCCGGCAAGGGCCCGGCGTCGCTCGCTTAGCGCCGCTGCCGCGCCAGCTCGTAGAGGGCGATGGCGGCGGCGACCGAAAGATTGAGGCTGTCGGTGCCTTGCCCCATGGGCAGGCGCGCCAGGGTGTCGCAAGTTTCCCGCGTGAGGCGACGCAGCCCGCCGCCCTCGGAGCCCAGAACCAGGGCGATATTGCCGCCCGCGTCGGTGTCGGCCAAGGTCCTCTCGGCCCCGGCATCGAGGCCGATGCACCAATAGCCCGTTTCCTTGAGGGCGCCCAGCGTCCGCGCCAGATTGGCGGCGCGTACCAGAGGCACCCTCTCCAGGGCTCCCGAAGCCGCCTTGGCTAAGGTGCCCGATTCCTCGGGCGCGTGGCGCTTGGGGACGATCACGGCGGCGGCGCCGAGGGCGGCGGCCGAGCGTATCACGGCGCCGACGTTGCGCGGATCGCGGGCCCGGTCGAGGACGACGAGCGGGGCGCCCCCGCCGAGCGCCATTTCGTCGATGTGGACGGCGGGCAGGGGGCGGGCCAGCAGCGCTACCCCCTGATGCACGGCGCCGGGCGGCAGGAGACGCTCGATATCGTCGCGTTCGGCCCGTTCCAGGCGCGGGGCACCGCCACCGGCGAGGGCGTCAAGGTGCGCCTCGATGTGTGCCGCCGCTTCGCCGGTGGCCAGAAACCGCAGCAGCCGGCGGTGTGGATTGTCCAAGGCCGCGGCCACCGCATGGGTCCCGAACAGCCACAGACTGTCCGTTTTTCGCGGTGTCTCTCGGTGGCGTGCCTCGTGGCGCCCAGACATCGTCCGCCCCCGCCGCCGCGCCCCCTGGCTGCGGCCCGAGCGAGGCGTCTCACCACGCCCCGACAAATGCTTGCGTTTCGACATGATATCAGTTTAACATGTAATTAAATGTGGACGCCACACGTGCCTCTGCCGTCGCGGCTTTTCGGTGGAGCCGGTTGTGGTGCTTTAATTTGATTTTTTAACATTGACAACGGTCTGTAAATCCACAAACTTCGCACCGTTCGTGTCGCCGGTTTCGCGGCGTTTAGGCACCGCGTCCGGAGGGGTGCCCGAGTGGTTAAAGGGGACGGGCTGTAAACCCGTTGGCGTACGCCTACGTTGGTTCGAATCCAACCCCCTCCACCATCTGCCCGGGCCAGGTGCGGCCAGTTGTGGTTTACGGTGGGGGCTCGCGGGTGTAGCTCAATGGTAGAGCTCCAGCCTTCCAAGCTGGCTACGTGGGTTCGATTCCCATCACCCGCTCCACCCAACTGGATGGGTTGGGATTCAGCCGACGGTACTTTTTTGAATTTAGGTCAACTAGCGGAAAGACGAAACGATGGCGAAGGGAAAATTTGAACGCACAAAGCCGCATTGCAACGTGGGCACGATCGGTCACGTTGACCATGGGAAGACGACCCTGACGGCTGCGATCACGAAGGTTTTGGCGGAGGTGGGTGGCGCCGAGTTCACGGCTTTCGACGAGATCGATAAGGCGCACGTCGAGTACGAGACAGACAATCGCCACTACGCGCACGTCGACTGTCCTGGCCACGCCGATTACGTGAAGAACATGATCACGGGGGCAGCGCAGATGGACGGCGCGGTGCTTGTGGTGTCGGCGGCCGATGGCCCGATGCCTCAGACGCGCGAGCATATCCTTCTGGCGCGCCAAGTGGGTGTTCCGGCGATCGTCGTTTATTTGAACAAGGTCGACCAGGTCGACGACGCGGAGCTTGTCGAACTTGTCGAGCTTGAGGTTCGCGAGCTTCTGTCGAAATATGAGTTTCCGGGTGACGACATCCCCATCGTCCAGGGCTCGGCTCTGGCGGTGCTTGAGGACGGCGACGAGACGACGGGCCGGGCCTCGGTGGTTGCGCTGATGGAGGCGGTTGACAGCTATATCCCGCAGCCGGAACGTCCCAAGGACCGTCCTTTTTTGATGCCGATCGAGGACGTGTTCTCGATTTCGGGCCGTGGCACGGTTGTCACGGGTCGGGTCGAGCGCGGCGTCGTGAATGTCGGCGAGGAGGTTGAGATCGTTGGCATCCGCGAGACCCAGAAGACGGTGTGCACGGGTGTAGAGATGTTCCGCAAGCTTCTCGACCAGGGCGAGGCCGGGGACAACGTGGGCGTGCTTCTGCGCGGTACCAAGCGCGAGGAGGTCGAGCGCGGCCAGGTTCTAGCGGCACCGGGCTCGATCACGCCGCACACCAAGTTCACGGCGGAGGCCTATATCCTGACCAAGGATGAAGGGGGTCGCCACACGCCGTTTTTCACGAAGTACCGTCCGCAGTTTTACTTTCGCACGACGGACGTGACGGGGACGGTGGAGTTGCCGAGCGGCACCGAGATGGTGATGCCGGGGGACAACGTATCGATGGAAGTGACGCTGATTTCGCCGATTGCCATGGACGAGGGCCTGCGCTTCGCCATCCGCGAGGGCGGGCGCACGGTGGGCGCCGGCGTCGTCGCCTCGATCATCGAATAAGCGGGGGAGAGGGCCGGAGGCTCCGGAGAGGGCTTGGGCCGAGTATTTGCGGGTGCTTTACGAGCGTTGCATTTGTTCGCCGGGCGGGCCGGAAAAGGACGTGGGCGGCGGACGCCACGCAATAGGAGTGTAGCTCAATTGGCTAGAGCACCGGTCTCCAAAACCGGGGGTTGTGGGTTCGAGTCCCGCCACTCCTGCCAATACACGTGGCGCCGGCGGGGACCGTTTCCCGCCGGGCGCCGGTAAAGTTTGGATAGCGGAAGGATGGCGAAAACGTCACCGGCACGGTTTATTCAGCAGGTCCGCCAGGAGACCGCAAAGGTGACGTGGCCGACACGCAAGGAGTCGGCCATATCCACCGGTATGGTGTTCGTGATGGTAATCGCGGCGGCGGTGTTTTTCTTTCTCGTCGATCAGGTGATGTCCCTGGGCGTGCGGTTGGTTTTCGGGCTTGGAGGCTGAGGCCGATGGCTGGGCAATGGTACGTCGTTCACGTCTATTCGGGCTTCGAAAAGAAGGTAGCCCAGTCGATCGAGGAGCAAGCCCACCAAATGGGCATGGAGGAGGACGTTGAGAAGGTTCTCGTTCCCGTCGAGGAGGTCGTGGAGATGCGCCGCGGCGCCAAGGTCAGCGCCGAGCGCAAGTTTTTTCCGGGCTACGTGCTGGTCAAGATGAATATGACCGACGAGAGTTGGCACTTGGTAAAGAATACGCCCAAGGTGACCGGTTTTCTCGGTGGGCGTGGCCGCCCGACGCCGATCACCGAGGCCGAGGCCGGGCGCATCATGCGTCAAGTGCAGGATGGCGTCGATCGGCCGAAGCCGTCAGTTACCTTCGATATAGGTGAGCAGGTGCGTGTGTGCGACGGCCCGTTCACCTCGTTCAACGGGATCATCGACGATGTCGATGAAGAGCGCGCCCGGGTCAAGGTGGCGGTTTCGATCTTCGGGCGCTCGACGCCGGTCGAGCTGGAATATTCCCAGGTCGAGAAACTGTGACGTATCGACGATTGATAACAATGCTGAGCTGAGGCGAACATGGCAAAAAAAATAACCGGATACGTCAGGCTTCAGGTGCCGGCAGGGCAGGCCAATCCGTCGCCGCCCATCGGCCCGGCGCTCGGCCAGGCCGGGCTGAATATCATGGAGTTCTGCAAGATCTTCAACGCCGAGACCCAGAAGATGGAACCCGGTGTGCCGATTCCCGTGGTCATTTCGGTCTATGGCGACCGCACCTTCACCTTCGTCACCAAGACGCCGCCGGCCAGCTATTTTATCAAAAAGGCGGCGGGCCTCGAAAAGGCGGCGGCGGAACCCGGCAAGGAACCGGTCGGCATGATAACCATGCGTCAGGTGCGCGAGATCGCGGAAAAGAAGATGGAAGACCTCAACACGAAGGATATGGATGCCGCCAGCCGGATGATCGCGGGTTCGGCGCGCTCTATGGGTATAGAGGTCATGGAGTAGGACGATGGCGAGCAAGGGAAAGCGCTTGAAAAGCGCCTATGAAAATATCGACCGCGAGGCCTTTTACGGGGTCTCCGAGGCGGTGCGGGTGATCAAGGAAAGCGCGTCGACGAAGTTCGATGAGACGGTGGAGATTGCCATCAACCTGGGCATCGACCCGCGCCACGCCGACCAAATGGTGCGCGGCGTTATCGCCCTGCCGCACGGCACCGGCAAGGAGACGCGGGTCGCCGTCTTCGCCAAGGGCGACAAGGCCGACGAGGCCAAGGCCGCGGGCGCCGACGTGGTCGGTGCCGAAGACCTCGCGGAAATCGTTCAAAAAGGCGAAATCGATTTCGATCGGTGCATCGCCTCGCCCGACATGATGGCCGTGGTGGGCCGCCTCGGAAAGATCCTGGGACCCCGCGGCTTGATGCCCAATCCAAAGCTCGGCACCGTGACCGCCAATCTCACCGAAGCGGTGGCGGCGGCGAAGGGAGGACAATTGGAATTCCGTGCCGAAAAGTCGGGCATCGTCCACGCCGGCGTCGGCAAGACGAGCTTCAAGGCGGAGGCCCTGGAGGAGAACATCAAGGTATTCGTCGGCGCCATCGGCAAGGCCAAGCCCAGCGGCACCAAGGGCACGTATATGAAACGCGTCAGCCTGTCCTCGACGGTGGGGCCGGGCGTGAAACTGGATATTGCGAGCGTGGTCGGCTAAGGCTGGCTGCGGAGAAACCGGGTTTCTGCCGCCGGGCGTGGCGCGCGGCGGCGGATACGGAGGCCGGCAATTGGCCTTCAAGCCCTGTCCAAGACTGTAGATGCCGCCCCGGGGGCGATTCCCCGAGGTGGTTTTAAAGGAAAGAGCCGCCTGCATAGACAGTGATGAGAACCGTTTCGCGGCATTGTTATTAGGTGCCTCCGAACGGCTTGAACCGTTGGACTGGATGAGAAGCAGGCCTCGATTCGAATGGGGCCACACGTCCACAAGCGCCTCGCCGGTCCCTCATGGGGTCACCGGCGGCGTATGAACACGGAGACGATTGGTGGATCGAGTAAGTAAAGAGGAATTGGTCGCCTCGCTGCATCGCCTTTTCAACGAGACGTCCGTCTTGGTGGTCACCCATTACTCGGGATTGAACGTCGCCAAGATGAACGAACTCCGCGACAAGATGAGGGAAGCGGGCGCCGGATTCAAAGTGATCAAGAATCGGCTCACGCGTCTCGCTATCGCCGACACGAAGTACCAGGACTTGAGCGACCTGTTTACCGGGCCCACGGCCATCGCCTATTCCAAGGATCCGGTATCGGCGCCCAAGGTCGTTGTGAACTTTGCCAAGCAAAACGACCAGCTGGTGGTTTTGGGTGGCTTCTTTGACGACCAGCGGCTCGACAGGGAAAGCGTCAAGGCTTTGGCGAGCCTCCCCTCTCTCGACGAGTTGAGGGGCGGCATCGTAGGCATGCTGAATGCGCCGGCGACGCATCTTGTCGGCATTCTGCAGGCGCCGGGCGGGCAAGTCGCCCGCGTCGTCGGTGCGTACGAACAATCGGGCGAGGCCGCGTAAGGCCGCATGAAGCCGTAAAGTAAAAGATCGAAGTTCAAGCCGAAGGAGCACATAAGAAATGTCAGATCTGGAAAAAATTGTCGAAGACCTCTCGAGTCTGACCGTCATGGAGGCGGCCGAGCTCAGCAAGCTGCTGGAAGAAAAATGGGGTGTCTCGGCGGCTGCCCCGGTCGCCGCAGTTGCCGCAGCCGGCGGCGCGCCCGCCGCCGAGGCCGCCGAGGAGAAGGTGGATTTCGACGTCATCCTCACCACGTTCGGTGAAAAGAAGATCAATGTCATCAAGGAGGTTCGTGCCGCCACCAACCTGGGCCTCAAGGAGGCCAAGGACCTTGTGGAATCGGTGCCCGCCGCGGTGAAGGAGGGCATCACGAAGGATGAAGCCGAAGAGATCAAGAAGAAGTTGGAAGAGGCCGGCGCCACGGTCGAGCTCAAATAAGGTGCCCGGCAACACCGAGTTACGATGTCCGGATGGCGAGTGGTGCACCGGCGCGTTGGTGCGTGCCGCCGCCGCCAACGTCTATGTCAACGCATTCGCCCGAATTGGCTTCGCCGTGGCCGGCAAAGCGGATGCGGCTATTCCGTCGAAATGCCGAGACCGGGTCACGGGGCCGGCCTCGGCCGCCGGGAACGGCAGGGTCAACGAGAATATCCAGTTCTAGGGAGTTGTAATGGTTGATTCCTTTACGGGCCGCAAGCGTGTTCGTAAGACGTTCGGTAGCATCTCCGCCGCCACGCCGATGCCCAACCTCATAGAGGTGCAAAAGACATCCTACGACCAATTTCTGCAGCTGGTGGTGCCGGCGGCGGAGCGGATAAATAACGGTCTGCAGGAAGTCTTCAGATCCGTCTTCCCAATCCGTGATTTCTCCGAGCGCGGCACCCTGGAATTCGTCAAGTACGAGTTTGAGGATCCCAAGTACGACGTCGAGGAATGCCAGCAGCGGGGCATGACGTACGCGGCGCCGCTCAAGGTGACCCTGCGTCTGGTCGTATGGGACATCGACGAGGAAACCGGTTCGCGCTCCATCCGCGACATCAAGGAACAGGAAGTCTACATGGGTGACATGCCGTTGATGACCGACAACGGCACCTTCTTCGTCAATGGCACCGAGCGCGTGATCGTCTCCCAGATGCACCGCTCGCCCGGCGTCTTCTTCGATCACGACAAGGGCAAGACCCATTCCTCGGGAAAATTTCTATTTAGCGCGCGCATCATCCCCTATCGCGGCTCTTGGCTGGATTTCGAATTCGATGCCAAGGACATGGTCTACGTACGCATCGACCGGCGGCGCAAGTTGCCGGTCACCACGTTGCTGATGGCGCTGGACAACGACGAAACGGCAGCGCTGCGCCGCGAGAGCCTGGAATCGGGAGAATTCCCCGATCCCGGCACGGTGAACGGCATGTCGGCCGAGGACATCCTCGACTACTACTACGGCAGCGTCGACTTCACCCGTACAAAGAAAGGCTGGAAGACGGAGTTCATCCCCGAGAGTTTGCGCGGGGTCAAGCTGACCAGCGACCTCATCAACGCCACGACCGGTCGTGTCATGGTCAAGTCAGGCTCCAAGATGCTGCCGCGCTTGGCCCGGCAGCTCAAGGAAAAGGGCCTCAAGGAAGTTTTGGTGCCCGAAGAGGAATTGATCGGCCGCTACGTGGCGCGGGATCTGATCGAAGACAAGACCGGCGTGATCCACGTGAAAGCGGGGGCCGAGCTCACCCAAGACATCGTCAAGGAGCTGGGAGACGCGGGTGTCGAGGGAATTCCAACCCTGGACATCGACCACATCACCAAGGGCCCCTACATCCGCAACACCCTGGCCATCGAAAAGAACACCAAGCGCCAAGAGGCCCTGATCGACATCTACCGGGTGATGCGGCCGGGCGAGCCGCCAACCCTGGATCACGCTGAATCCTTGTTTCACGGCATGTTCTTCGACCCTGAGCGCTACGATCTTTCCGCCGTTGGTCGGGTAAAGATGAACGCGCGTCTCGAGTTTGAGACAAAGGACACGCTACGCGTGCTGCGCCGCGAGGACATCTTCAAAGTCGTCAAGGTGCTGGTCGAGCTCAAGGACGGCCGTGGCGAGAAAGATGACATCGACCATCTCGGCAACCGCCGGGTGCGTTCGGTCGGCGAACTCATGGAAAACCAATACCGGGTCGGCCTTTTACGCATGGAACGCGCCATTCGCGAACGCATGAGCTCGGTCGAGATCGATACGGTGATGCCCCACGACCTGATCAACGCCAAGCCGGCGGCAGCGGCGGTGCGGGAGTTTTTCGGCTCCTCCCAGCTCAGCCAGTTCATGGATCAGACCAATCCCTTGGCCGAGATCACCCACAAGCGGCGCCTCTCCGCCCTTGGCCCGGGTGGCTTGACGCGGGAGCGCGCCGGGTTCGAGGTACGCGACGTACACCCCACTCATTACGGCCGCATCTGTCCCGTCGAGACACCCGAAGGCCCCAACATCGGGCTTATCAATTCGCTCGCCACCTATGCGCGCGTCAACCAATACGGCTTCATCGAGACCCCCTACCGCAAGGTGGAGAACAGCCGCGTCACCGACAAGGTGGTGTATCTCTCTGCCATGGAGGAGGGCCGTTACACCATCGCCCAGGCCAACGCTGAACTCGACGCCCGCGGCCGAATCTCCTCGGAGTTGGTGAGTTGCCGCAGCGCTGACGACTTCAGCATGGTGCTGCCCGGCGAGGTTCAGTACATCGACGTATCGCCCAAGCAGCTAGTCTCGGTGGCCGCGGCGTTGATCCCCTTCCTCGAGAACGACGACGCCAACCGCGCCCTGATGGGCTCGAACATGCAGCGTCAGGCGGTGCCCCTCATCCGCACCGAAGCGCCTTTGGTGGGGACCGGGATGGAATCCGCCGTGGCCCGGGATTCCGGAGCCTCCATCATCACCCGCCGCTCGGGCGTCGTGGACCAGGTCGACGGCACCCGCATCGTCGTCCGCGCCACGGAAGAGACATCGCACTCGGCACCTGGCGTGGACATATATAATCTGCTCAAGTTCCAGCGCTCCAACCAGAATACCTGCATTAACCAACGCCCGTTGGTACGCGTAAACGACCGCGTGGAGGCCGGCGACATCATCGCCGACGGCCCCTCGACGGACCTCGGCGAGCTGGCGCTCGGGCGCAACGTGCTGGTCGCCTTCATGCCCTGGCTCGGATACAACTTCGAGGATTCGATCCTTATTTCCGAGCGTATCGTGCGCGACGACGTCTTTACCTCCATCCACATCGAGGAATTCGAGGTGATGGGGCGGGACACCAAGCTCGGCCAAGAAGAGATCACCCGCGACATTCCCAACGTCGGCGAGGAGGCGCTCAAGAACCTGGACGAGGCCGGAATCGTTTACATTGGCGCCGAGGTCAAGCCCGGAGACATTCTCGTCGGCAAGGTCACGCCGAAGGGCGAATCTCCGATGACCCCAGAGGAAAAGCTGCTGCGCGCGATCTTCGGCGAAAAAGCCTCCGATGTGCGCGATACATCCTTGAAGCTGCCACCCGGCGTGTCCGGTACGGTCGTCGAGGTGCGGGTGTTCGCGCGCCGCGGCGTCGACAAGGACGAGCGGGCGCTGGCCATCGAGCGCGCCGAAATCGAGCGCCTGGCCAAGGACCGAGACGACGAGCGAGCCATTCTCGAGAGGAGCTTTCAGACCCGCCTCAAGGCGCTTTTGTTGAACCGCAAGGCGGTTGGCGGACCCAAGAACCTGAAACCGGGCTCCAAGCTGACCGAGGTTACGCTCGCCCAGTTCACGCCGGGCCAAAGCGTCCAGATCGTCATCGCCAATGACAAGGTCATGCAGGATATCGAATCCCTGAAGAGGCAATTTGAGGAGAGCACCGCCGCCCTTCAGGAGCGTTTCGAGAACAAGGTCGAGAAGCTGCAAAGGGGCGACGAACTCATGCCCGGCGTGATGAAGATGGTCAAGGTCTTCGTGGCCGTCAAACGCAAGCTGCAGCCCGGCGACAAGATGGCCGGGCGACACGGCAACAAGGGCGTCATTTCCAAGATCGTCCCCATGGAGGACATTCCTTACCTGGAAGATGGCACGCCGGTCGACATCGTGCTCAATCCTCTTGGCGTTCCCTCGCGCATGAACGTGGGGCAAATCCTGGAGACCCACTTAGGCTGGGCGTGCGCGGGGCTCGGCCGACAGGTGGGCGAGGTGATCGACCAGGCACGGGCCAAGATGGCAACCAAGCCGATCCGCGACAAGCTCAAGGACATATACGGCGCCAAAACCTACAAGGAGGAAATCAATCCTCTCGACGACGACGAAATCTTCGAGCTTGCCCACAACCTGAGCCATGGCATTCCCATCGCGACGCCGGTTTTCGATGGCGCCCACGAAGGGGACATCGTCGACATGTTGGATAAGGCCGGTCTCTCCGCATCCGGCCAAGTGACGCTGATCGACGGGCGCACGGGGGAAAGTTTCGACCGCAAGGTGACCGTCGGCTACATCTACATGCTGAAACTGCATCATCTCGTGGACGACAAGATCCACGCCCGCTCGATCGGACCCTACAGCCTGGTCACGCAGCAGCCCCTGGGCGGCAAGGCGCAGTTCGGCGGGCAGCGGTTCGGCGAAATGGAGGTGTGGGCGCTCGAGGCTTACGGCGCCGCCTACACGCTGCAGGAGATGCTCACCGTCAAATCGGACGACGTTTCCGGGCGCGCCAAGGTATACGAGGCCATCGTGCGCGGAGACGATACCTTCGAGGCGGGCGTTCCCGAATCGTTTAACGTGCTGGTCAAGGAGTTGCACTCCCTTGGCCTCAACGTCGAGCTCAACTGAGCACACATTCGCAATACGACCTCAACCGAGGAGAGTGATCCCATGAACGAGCTGATTAAGGTATTCGGGCCGGTCAGCGGCACCCAGCGCTTCGACTTGATACGGATATCGATTGCCAGCCCGGAACGCATCCGATCCTGGTCGTACGGCGAGATCAAGAAGCCCGAGACTATCAACTACCGGACCTTTAAGCCGGAGCGCGAAGGCCTGTTCTGCGCGCGCATATTCGGTCCGATGAAGGATTACGAATGCTTGTGCGGCAAGTACAAGCGCATGAAGTATAAAGGGATCACGTGCGAAAAATGCGGCGTGGAGGTGACGCTGGCAAAGGTGCGGCGCGAGCGTATGGGCCACGTCGAGCTCGCTTCTCCGGTCGCCCACATCTGGTTTCTGAAGTCGCTACCGTCGCGCATCGGGCTCTTGTTGGACATGACGCTGAAAGACCTGGAGCGCGTTCTCTACTTCGAGAACTACGTGGTCGTGGAGCCCGGCCTGACCCCGCTCAAACTGCATGAACTGCTGAGCGAGGATCAACACCAGAAGGCGGTCGAGGAATATGGCGAGGACGCCTTCGAGGTAGGTATCGGCGCCGAGGCCGTCCGCGAGATTCTTGTGGCGATCGATCTCGACGAGGAGCGCGACCAACTGCGCGTCGAGTTAAAGGAAACGAATTCCGAGGCGAAGCGCAAGAAATTGGTCAAGCGGCTGAAGCTGATCGAGGCCTTCGGGGAATCGGGGGCACGTCCCGAGTGGATGATTCTGGAAGTGATTCCGGTCCTTCCTCCGGAGCTTCGGCCCTTGGTGCCGCTCGACGGTGGCCGCTTCGCGACTTCCGACCTCAACGACCTTTACCGGCGCGTGATCAACCGTAATAACCGCTTGAAAAGACTGATAGAGTTGCATGCGCCGGACATCATTGTGCGTAATGAAAAGCGCATGCTGCAGGAGTCCGTGGACGCTTTGTTCGATAATGGGCGCCGCGGCCGCGCCATTACGGGCGTCAACCGGCGGCCCCTGAAATCGCTTTCCGACATGCTCAAGGGAAAGCAAGGCCGCTTCCGCCAGAACCTGCTTGGCAAGCGCGTCGACTACTCGGGGCGCTCGGTGATCGTGGTTGGTCCCGAGCTGTTGCTGCATCATTGCGGCTTACCCAAGAAGATGGCGCTCGAACTGTTCAAGCCGTTCATCTATTCGAAGCTCGAACTCTATGGCATGGCCACCACGATCAAGGCGGCGAGACGCATGGTGGAGAAGGAGTGCCCCGAGGTCTGGGATATCCTCGAGGAGGTCATCCGCGAGCACCCGGTGCTTCTCAACCGCGCTCCGACGCTTCACCGGCTTGGCATCCAGGCGTTCGAGCCAGTGCTCATCGAAGGCAAGGCGATTCAGCTCCATCCTCTCGTGTGCACGGCGTTCAATGCCGATTTCGACGGCGACCAGATGGCGGTCCACGTTCCGTTGTCGCTGGAGGCACAGCTCGAGGCGCGGGTGTTGATGATGTCGACCAACAACATCCTCAGCCCGGCCAGCGGAAAACCAATCATCGTGCCTTCGCAGGATATCGTGCTGGGGCTTTACTACCTGACCCTGAAGACCGATGGGGCGCCCGGCGAAGACATGGCGTTCGCCGATGCGGGCGAGATTCAGCAGGCCCTCGACGCCGGAGCCGTAACCCTGCATACGAAAATCCAGGCGCGTTACAGTTCCGTCAACAACGACGGCAAGACCGAAACCAAGCGCGTGGAAACGACGCCCGGGCGCATGTTCCTTTCGGAGGTTCTGCCGCGCCATCCCAAGGTGGCGTTCTCCCTGATCAACCGCTTATTGACCAAGAAGGAAGTCTCCAACGTCATCGATGTGGTGTACCGCCATTGCGGCCAGAAGGAGACCGTGATCTTCGCGGACCACCTGATGGGCATAGGGTTCAAGTATGCCTGCAAGGCCGGCATCTCCTTCGGGAAGGACGACCTCGTCGTTCCCAAATCCAAGGAGCGCCGGGTTCGTGAGGCCGAGGAGAAGGTCAAGGAATACGAGCAGCAGTACCAGGACGGCCTGATCACCCAGGGTGAAAAATACAACAAAATAGTGGACGCGTGGTCGCACTGCACCGACCAAGTGGCGGACGAAATGATGAAGGGGATCGAGGCGACGGCTTCGGGCCAGACGGTGAACTCGGTCTACATGATGGCCGATTCCGGTGCCCGCGGATCATCGGCGCAGATGAAGCAGTTAGCCGGCATGCGCGGCTTGATGGCCAAGCCCTCGGGCGAGATCATCGAAACCCCGATCATCTCCAACTTCAAGGAGGGGTTGACCGTCCTGGAATACTTCAACTCCACCCACGGCGCCCGCAAGGGTCTGGCGGATACGGCCTTGAAGACGGCGAACTCGGGCTACCTTACCCGCCGCCTGGTCGATGTCGCTCAGGACTGCATCGTTCGGGAGAACAACTGTGGAACGAAAAAGGGACTGACCGTAAGAGCGGTGGTCGAAGGCGGAGAGGTGCTGGTGCCCATCAGCGAACGGGCTCTGGGGCGCTGCAGCGCCGGCAACATCGTCGATCCTAAATCCGGAAAAACTATCATCAAGGCTGGTCATTTGATCGACGAAGAGGCGTCCCAAATGATCGAGGAGTTGGAGATCGAGTCGGTGGTTATCCGCTCGGTGCTGACGTGCGAGGCTGCGAACGGTGTCTGCGGCGCCTGCTATGGCCGCGACCTGGCGCGCGGCACCAGCGTCAACGTGGGCGAGGCGGTGGGTGTCATCGCCGCCCAGTCGATCGGCGAGCCCGGCACCCAGTTGACCATGCGCACGTTCCACATCGGCGGTGCCGTGCAGCGCGGCACCGAGGAATCGAATATAGAGGCCGCCTACGAGTCCCAGGTCGAACTCAGGAACTGCAGTACGGTGAAAAACAGCGAGGCCGTGCAAGTGGTCATGAGCCGGAATACGGAACTCATGCTGCTCGATAACCAAGGGCGCCAGCGGGCCCGTTACCGCGTCCCTTACGGCGCCAAGCTACTCGTCAAGACCAAGGAAAAGGTCAAGCGCGGCGCCCGGTTGGCGGAATGGGATCCGTACACTCTTCCCATCATTACCGAAAAACCGGGCATCGCCAATTACGTGGACATGGCGGAAGGCATATCCTTGATGGAACGGCTCGACGAGGCCACCGGAATCGCCTCCAAGGTCGTCATCGACTGGAAGCAACAACCCAAGGGTATGGACCTCAGGCCTAGGATCACGCTGCGTAATGCGAAGGGCAAGGTTGTCACTCTCGCCAACGGTCTGGAGGCCCGCTATTTCATGTCCGTGGACGCCATCCTTTCGGTGGAGAACGGGCAGAAAGTCAATGCCGGCGACGTGTTGGCACGCATACCGCGCGAGTCGGCCAAAACCCGGGACATCACCGGCGGCTTGCCACGGGTGGCGGAGCTGTTCGAAGCCCGCAAGCCGAAGGACCATGCCATCATCGCCGAAGCCGACGGCTGCGTCGAGTTCGGTAAGGACTACAAGGCCAAGCGCCGCATCGTCGTGGTCCCGACAAGCGGCAAGGGCGAGTCCAAGGAATATCTGATCCCCAGGGGCAAGCACATCAGCGTTCAGGAAGGCGATTACGTGGAAGCCGGCGATTCTCTGATGGATGGCAACCCAGTGCCCCACGACATCCTCAGAGTGCTTGGCGTCGAGGTGCTGGCCCATTACCTGATCAAGGAAATTCAGGAGGTCTACCGCCTGCAGGGCGTGAAGATAAATGACAAGCACATCGAGGTCATTGTTCGCCAGATGCTGCAAAAGGTGGAGATTACAAACGGCGGAGATACGATATTCCTGGTCGGAGAACAGCTGGATCGTAGCGAGTTCGAGGAGATCAACGCCAAAACAGCCGACGAAGGCGGCAAACCAGCCGAGGCCACACCCGTGCTTCTGGGCATCACCAAGGCCAGCCTGCAAACGCAGTCGTTCATCTCCGCCGCGTCCTTCCAGGAGACGACGCGCGTCCTGACCGAGGCCGCGGTCTCGGGCAAGGAAGACCGGCTCGAGGGGCTCAAGGAAAACGTCATCGTCGGCCACCTGATCCCGGCGGGCACGGGCAGTATGATGAACCGGTTGCGCGATGTTGCCGTCGAGCGGGACCGCGAATTGGAGGCGAAGGCAGCGCAAGAATTGGAGGAGCGTGAAGCGGCGGCGCGGTTGGCGGCCGAGGCGGCCGAGGCGGCCGAGGCGGTCGAGGCGATCGAGGCGCCCGAGGAGGAGATGGCTGCCGGCGGCGCCTAGTGAGAAAATGGAAATACGCCTGCGCGAAGGCTCGGGAGGCGTTCCCAATCGGGGCCGCCGGCGGGCCTTCCCCGGCGCTTCTTAGACATCGCCGAGGGTACCGGAAAACAGCCGAAAATTGCCGCTTCCTTTTGCTTGACTGGCCGCTGCCACCTAAACTAGTATTCGGCCTCTCCGCGGGGGACTGGTGGTAGACCGTCCGGTCTAGACGCAGTCCCCTTTGCGATATGAAAAATTGGTTGTGATGCCCGCCGATGCGGCAGGGGTCGAGGGCCGAGAGGAGCCTCTCGCTTCTTTCGGGGTATTCGCGACGTTTTGGGATGCGCCGAATGGCGGCGCGTGCACGGTGGTAAAGGCTGGTTGACGCAAGATGCCGACGATTAATCAATTGGTTCGCAAGGGGCGAAAGGTGCCCGTGCAACGCAATAAGGTGCCGGCTCTCGAGAGTTGTCCGCAAAAGCGCGGCGTGTGCACACGGGTCTACACGACGACGCCGAAGAAACCCAATTCGGCGCTGCGCAAGGTGGCGCGCGTGCGTCTGACCAATGCTTTCGAGGTCATCAGCTACATTCCGGGCGAGGGACACAATCTGCAGGAACACTCGGTGGTGATGATCCGTGGCGGCCGCGTCAAGGATCTCCCCGGCGTGCGTTATCACGTCATCCGCGGCACCCTCGACACCCAGGGCGTCCCGGACCGCCGCCAGCGCCGTTCCAAATACGGCGCCAAACGGCCCAAGTAAAGGAAGCCCGTAGGATGTCCCGCCGCCGGTCCGCCGAAAAGCGCGATACCCTGCCCGACGCCAAGTACGGCGACCGGGTGGTAACCAAGTTCATGAACGGACTGATGCTCCGTGGCAAGAAGTCGGTGGCCGAGAAAACCCTTTACGGCGCTTTCGACATCATGGAAGCGAAGGCAGGCCAGGATCCGTTGAAGCTGTTCCACGAGGCCATCGAAAACGTCAGACCTTCGGTCGAGGTGCGGTCGCGCCGGGTGGGAGGAGCCACCTACCAGGTGCCGGTGGAAGTGCGCACCGATCGCCGCAGCACCCTGGCCATTCGCTGGCTCGTCGACATCGCCCGCAAGCGATCGGAAAACACCATGATGGAGCGGCTGTCGGGGGAATTTCTCGATGCCGCCAACAACCGGGGCGCGGCGGTTAAGAAGCGGGAAGACACCCACCGCATGGCGGAAGCCAACAAGGCTTTCTCCCACTATCGCTGGTAAGTGTGTCGAGGCGCCGAAAATCATGTCCCGCAACACGCCCCTCGAACGCTACCGGAATATTGGCATCATGGCCCACATCGATGCCGGTAAGACGACGACCACGGAACGTATCCTCTACTACACGGGACGCTCCTATAAGCTCGGCGAAGTCCATGACGGAAACGCCGTCATGGATTGGATGGAGCAGGAGCAAGAGCGCGGGATCACAATCACGTCCGCGGCGACCACGTGTGCGTGGCGGGATTACCGTATCAACATCATAGACACGCCCGGTCACGTGGACTTCACCATCGAGGTGGAGCGTTCGCTTCGCGTGCTCGACGGGGCGGTGGCCGTGTTCGACGGCGTTGCCGGCGTCGAGCCCCAGTCGGAGACTGTTTGGCGGCAGGCCGACAAGTATGCGGTTCCGCGGGTCTGCTTCGTCAACAAGATGGATCGCGTGGGGGCCGATTTCTTCCGATGCGTTGACATGTTGGAAACACGGCTCGGCGCCCGCGCCGTAGTCATGCAGTTTCCCATAGGCAGCGAAGCCGACTTCACCGGCGTCGTAGATCTCGTCGAGATGCGGGGCATCACTTGGATGGACGAGACCCTGGGTGCCGAGTTCACGGAGGTGGGTATTCCCTCGGATCTGGCGGCGCAGGCCGCCGAGTACCGGGAAAAGCTGATCGAGGTGGTGATCGACCAGGACGATGCCGCCATGGAAGCCTACCTCGAAGGCAAGGAGCCGGACCCCCAAACCATCAGGAAGTGTGTCCGCGCCGGCACCATTTCCGGCGCCATCGTTCCTGTCCTTTGCGGCTCTGCCTTCAAGAACAAGGGTGTCCAACCATTGCTTGACGCCGTCGTCGATTACCTTCCCGCGCCCACGGACGTGCCGCCCATTCACGGCGTCAAGGCGGGCACGGATGAGCCCATCGAGCGCGCCAACAGCGACGACGAACCCTTCTCGGCACTCGCCTTCAAGATCATGAACGACCCGTTTGTCGGGTCGTTGACGTTCATCCGCGTCTATTCGGGCCTGCTCACCAGCGGTAGCCAGGTTCGCAATACGGTCAAGGACAAGGCCGAACGGGTCGGCCGCATGCTCCTCATGCACGCCAATAGCCGCGAGGACGTGACCGAAGCCCGTGCCGGCGATATCGTCGCCCTTGCTGGCCTCAAGGCGACGACCACGGGCGATACCTTGAGCGACCGCGACAGCCCGGTGATTCTGGAGCGCATGGAGTTCCCCGATCCGGTGATCGAGGTTGCCGTGGAGCCCAAGACCAAGGCCGATCAGGACAAGATGGCGACGGCCCTGTCGCGGCTTGCCGCCGAGGATCCCTCCTTTCGCGTTTCCATGGACCCGGAAAGCGGCCAGACGGTCATCAAGGGCATGGGCGAACTTCACCTGGAGATCATCATCGACCGCATGCGGCGCTAGTTTAAGGTCTCCGCCGACGTGGGGCCGCCGCAGGTGGCGTACCGTGAAACGATTTCCCGGATGCGGGAGGTCGATTACACCCACAAGAAACAAACCGGCGGGGCTGGCCAATTCGCCCGGGTCAAGTTGCGCTTCGAGCCCCTGAAGTCGGGTTCCGGCTTCCAGTTCAAAAGCAAGGTGACCGGAGGCTCGGTGCCCAGGGAATTCATCCCCGGTGTCAAAAAGGGGTTGATTGGGGCCAAGGAATCGGGCGTGCTGGCGGGATTCCCGGTTACCGATTGCCTGGCGATTCTCTACGACGGCGACTCGCACGACGTGGATTCTAGCGTTCTCGCCTTCGAGATTGCCGCCCGCAGCGCCTTCCGCGAGGGCATGCAGGGCGCCTCACCCAAGTTGCTGGAGCCCGTCATGCGGGTCGAGGTGGTGACGCCGGAAGAATACATGGGCGATATCATCGGCGACCTGAGCAGCCGGCGAGGCCAAGTCAGTGACATGGACCAGCGCGGCAACGCGCGGGTGATCACTGCGATGGTGCCGTTAGAGACGATGTTCGGGTATGTCAGCACCTTGCGTTCCATGAGCCAGGGACGCGCGCAGTTCACCATGCATTTTGATCATTACGCGGGCGTCCCGCAACAGGTATCCGAGGACGTTCGGATCAGATTGGCCGGATAGCGCCGAAATCGGCAGGCAGGAGCAGACCTCATGGCGAAGGGAAAATTTGAACGCACAAAGCCGCATTGCAACGTGGGCACGATCGGTCACGTTGACCATGGGAAGACGACCCTGACGGCTGCGATCACGAAGGTTTTGGCGGAGGTGGG
>PVBE012050490.1_pt1 | contig 21627 bp, 20 predicted proteins | sample 1631181 | NCBI WGS metagenome assembly PVBE01 (sample SAMN08397723, study PRJNA350692) | Marine metagenome, whole genome shotgun sequencing project. | isolation source: water | place: Pacific Ocean | collected 2012-04 | reverse complement strand
TATAAGGTTTCTCTGTACGTGCAGCAAATGCTAATGCATTGCGTAAATCTTCTTGGGCATCACGTAGTGATGTCTCAACTTGATCAGTTAGTGCCATAGTTATACTTCAATGGTTTTCTTGTTGGATAGGGTGACTTCCATTTTCTCTCTGTATATATTAAAAGAGAATGTAAGTCTCATGTTCTTTTCATTACGATCATCAGTAACAACCTGATGTAGAACATGTGGTGGGAACATCACGATAGTGCCATCAGATATAGGAGGTTGTATTCTTGTCTGGTAATACTGTCCTAATTGTGGATCAGTATTATCCCAGTCACAATACTGTTGTAATCTGAAAAATTGTTCTCTACGTGATAAGGTTAAAGAACCAGGGAAACAATTACGACAAAAGTATATCCCAGACCAAAATGGATTGTGATTTATTTCTGATAAATGATCATGATTCTCTTGTCCTTGTCCACTATAGTATGCATTATACCAGAATTCGGAGAAAAATGCAATTTCAGGCATATTATATTCTCTCATCACATCATGTACATGTATAAGAATATCTGATTGTATCTCATCCCTTACATCTGGTGTCACATAAGGATCATCATCCTGTATTTGTGGGAAAGATGTATTTAATGGTTGTGTCCATGTATCAGGTCTACGATCAATCTTATCGAAATTCTTAAACCTGTTCTTCCACTTGTCATGGTACTTAAATTGACCAACTATAACAGGTGTAGGAAATATAGGAAATATGTCAGTCACTTGGTCTCCACTTGCCTTTATAGCGTGTGGATTGGTGATCTTCAACCAGTTCTATTATATTGGTTGATATAGTTGATGCTGTATCATCATCCCAATCACTTTCATGCAATGTTTGACCCATAGTATACACTTCATACAACTTTTGGTTGATTGTGTCAACTAATATATCATAGTTAGTCATTGTTTTATACTTTAGCGTGTACCTCATTCTTTAGATTGTACTTCTCAAAGACGTATTCAATCTTATTAAGGAGTTTTGCTAAACGACTACGCTTCTGCCATGCATCCCATACATCAGTAGTTCTAACAATCAATGATGATTGCCATATAGGATCTGAAACGATAAGATATAATACTATCGCCGAAAGATCAACCGTAATCAGCATTTAACTCCCCCATTATTTACTATATATCATTTTCGTATAGTCTTAAGATATTCTAGCACATGTTCTCTTACATCCATCAACTCATTATAACACTTTTGGTTATGAGCACAAGAACGTAAGGCATTATCTGGTTTATGAACAGATTCTATATAAAGATCGAGACCCCGATTCCATTTCTGGTCGTGAGTCTCGTTGTCTGTAATAGTGTTTTGATCTTTCATTAAATAGATATCAAACTGGATTATTTAGTTGATCATACCATAATACATACTATCTTTACCTTTTAGTGTGATATTGTGACACTTCTTCAGGTGTCATGCCAGCAAATAGTTTATACTTTCTTTCGTAATCCCATTCCTTAAGTGTTTCTAGGATCAATTCTTTCATCTCTTGTCTATCTTTTTTGTTCATCATTTAGTTTACTCAATACATAATCACACAACAAATAGAACCAAAATGTACATAATAACATTACTAATCCAATACGAATACTGGACCATGATGTATCAATCACAACAAAATAGCACCTATAATAACTCCTTTAGCAAATGAGATACAAACTACTTGATAATCTGTCAGTCCCCACTTGTCTTGGCACTTCTTGATAATCTTTTTATCAAATTCTACTGCCTTATCAAATACTGCTTTTACCTTTTTCATTAGTTTTAGAGAATAATGACGTTCTTATTTATATTTATTCTCTCACTTAATGTCTTTTCAAGATGGCAATCATAGCACAATAACTGACATTTATCTAACTCTTCTTTAAGTTTATTAGTCTTCATAGCAACCCGACTGCCTATACTAAACTCCTTTGATTCTTTATTGATATGATCAAACTCTAATCGTTCGGTAATCCCACACTTCACACATTTACCACCCAAGTATTTTATATGTTCTAGTCTTCTTCTCTTTCTATGCTCTCGCATCCTCATAATCTGGTCTTCTCTGTGCTCTTTATAATATTCTGGTGTCATTTATAATTAGATGATCTACTTCTATTAGGGAAGAATACAACAGGATTTGATCTAGATGCCTCATTCTCTGCCGTCCAAAGTCTTGATCTCTCAACATCCTTAAACTTGTGATATAATACCCTGCTGCATATTATATCATCTAATTGATCACCTGTAAACTGGAACTCAAGATCAATTCTAAAATCACTATTATTATTGTCCTTTCTATTGTCAAAGTCCTCATGTATCCATGTACGTCTACGTGTATCCTGCTCATGATCAGCAATATAAATGCTATCGTAGATGTAATTAATTTGATCTAATGTAAGGAAATCATACTGCCTCATCCCAAACAAATGTCTATTTGTTACCTGTTCAGCTGATATATTAATTTTATTATTATACAATAAGGGATTAGTTATAGTTAATGCTTCACCAACACCTCGTGTTATCTTTTGAGGGTATGCTAGTCTGCATACCAATGATACTTTATCATTTAAACCAACATTTAATACACCATGAATAAATGTATAATTCCTCTTTGAATAATCATTTAACTCTGTCAACATAGTGTTATTATACATTGACACATCATATTCTGTATCAGTAACCTCAATAGATGTTGGCAACCCTGTTACATCATGCCTCATGCCTGTATACCAGGTCTCACCATGTTTTGTTGGTGATACTAACTGACTTATCTTATCATGTACTTCATGTAGATGAGATGTGCCAGTAGATCCAATGAAATGATTCTTCTCCGAATTGTTTATGATAGCCCAGTTATATCTGAATCTAGTTCTATAATCTATAATACCATCTGTTTTATTAGTATGGTTGATACCAAGGAAGTTAAGTTCCTTCTTAATAGTATCCTTATTACCAATATGAAACTTAAATCCCAATGCCTTATTCAATCGTTCTTTAGTGATACTATCAAACGATGGTTTATACTGATCATCTACCAATGTTGTATACAACCATGGCATTTCAGAATATGTACAAATACGTTCTTGTCTTACTAGACTATATTTTTCGTGTACTGTATAGTAATCGTTGAATATCATTCGTTGTCTGCAATAACTTGTCCTTCATCATTATAGAGTGCATAATATATGTACATCTCTGTTTCAACTGATGCTTGACTAGTAGGGAAAGTATCCTGTAAAAAGTCTGCCATATTACCTAGCTTATCCAACACAACAGAACTAAACTCTGATCCATCTAGTTGATTAAACCATTCAATTGGTAAAAACTCCTTGTATATATCTCTAGATGCATTGATCTTTGTTACATCACTACTATTATTCCAACCATATGATCGAAGATATACTACTGGCTTACCAATTGCCTTGGCATAGTTACCAATAGTATGTTCTAAATTATATAATTGATACTCTGATGTAATTTCCATGTTTATTTACGTTGTAGTTTCCATGCAATTGTAACTCTTAACCCAGTGAATAGTCTTGATAATGATGATGCACGATGGAATATCATACCTGGGAATATTAATCCTTTATTGGGTGATGGATAAAAACTATGTACTTCATTATTATTTTTATAAAATGAGGTCATTCCACCCCATTGTTTGAGCCACTTTGTATTTGCATATAATAAAAAAGTCTTACCTTTATAGTCATATGCATCTTGATGGTAGCTACCATCTAAACCATATGTATGACCATTTGCATACACATTGAGGAGATCATACTGTGGTATTAACTCCTGTATCTTATTTAGAAGGTGACCAGTAAAGAACTCATCATCACGTAAATCCATGTGCCAAAATGGTGTACATTGATTGTAATGTGGATGATCAGGAGAATAACTAGTGTGACCCCATCTCCAGTTTGGTTCTGCTACTTTCTCTAATATAGTATTATAATCTTCATTACTAAAGAAATTATCATATACTTTGACATCATCTTTTACCATATTCTCTCACCATATTCACTCTAAAGTTCTCAAGTTGAAATAACTGATCCTTTGTTATATTATGACGTAATTCATCAAGAATCATTCCATAATCAATCATAGCATTTCTCATAAATGTATCGTCAATACGACTCTCATACCATGCAACTGCAACCTTCCTATTTCCTTTAGTAACAGGATTAACCTTATGTAATAACCCTGTATTGTATATTAAACCAGTACCTTTCTTTGGTTTGTGTATTGTTTCCTGATTACCAACCTTAACTATTAATTCTCCACCCTCATACTCATCAGGATCATTCAACCATATAGTCATACTCATGTCTGCCTTAACACCAGCACATTCAGGATAGTTATCCAAATGCCAATTATAAAATGATCCTTCGTCATACCACAGAAAATAAAACTGTGATAAAGACTTAATTAGCATGTATACTAATTTATCTTCAGCACCAAGTGTCTTCTGCAATAATTTAGATAAAGCACTGTTCTGCACATCGTACTTCATCTCTAAATTATTCTTTGTTACAGTATCTGGATTACTATGTGATCCAGATTGAAAGTTTTCTTTTTTATAATATGATGTTACATAATCTAATTGCTGCTCATTAAGCAGGTCATTCAGCGTTGAGATCATCTATTTCTTCCTGTGTGTATACTCTAGTATAATCAATTCCACCATCAACAAAATCCTCATACTTCAATAGTTTCATCATATCACGAACTTCAGTAGTTGTCACCTTATTAGCATCAGCATATCTCTGACGCAATTCACCAATATTAAGCAACTTACTTTGAATAATATCTGTTGATGAATCTGTTTCTCTCTCTACCCATTGAACAGAATCATCTGCCTTGAGATACTCAACAGCAACACCATTAGCATCTTTACCATCAGTATACTTCTGACGATATATCTTTGGATCAACAGGCCATTTCATATCAAATAATGATCTGAATAATGCTAGTGGACTATCATAATCATCAACACTCTGCTTACATAATTTCCTTAATTCTGCTCTATACTTAATCCACTCATCTTTCTCACCAACATAACTATCCTCAACATCAGGTAATACTCTCCAATCAGTAACTGCTAGTAATTGATCTCTTTCTCCCATTCTTTTACCAAGAGTCTGATCAAAATACAAGAGGTTTTCATCAACTTTCTTGATTCTATTCTCAATGTTAAATTCTTTAACTATCTTTTGTGTGCTGTGCAAATTAAGAAACTTATTCTTCAAGTCTGCAATTTGTTGATTGGTCATATCAGTAAATGAATATGACTCCCAATACTGTGATTCTGAACTAAAATCATACCTCAACTTTCTCTTCTGACATTGTGCTGTGCCATCAGTATAGAACACAATATGTTCCATCTGATCTTTCTCTGAATGCCAAAAACTATCTAGGTATGTCTCAAGAAATCTATCCTTAAGATCCTCATCTATTTTATAAGTAGGGACAATAGGTTTTTTGCCATCAGGAGACACGTAAGTATCTTCTAGATAACGAAGCTGATTGTTTAAACAATCAAACTCAAGAATCGCTCTCCTTAACTGTATATCTGCCATGTTGTTACCTATCCCCTGTTTTAACGTACCAACCCGTTATTATATATTTATCCTTTTCGCCTAGAACTAAACCACCTCTGTGTACATGTGTATAACCTGCTGGAAACATTACAACAGTTCCTTGTGTTGGTTTTATTCTTCTCTTTTGATATATGAATTCAGTTTCCCCACCATCATCAATATCATTAAGATATACCAACCATGTTATTTCTCTTTGTGCAAAATAAAACGATCCATTCTCATAATGCCATGTATGATATCCACCACCAGGTGGAGTCTTCTGAAATTTATTATCAGTTGACATCAACCCAACTCTTTGTAGTTGACTATACTGATCCAAGTAATGTGAAATACATGATTTAAGAAATTGATTACATTGTATATTCCAATTAGAATCAGCATAATTTATAAGAAATGAAGAATCATCTCTATTCATATTACCTGCATACATTTGTTTGCCATGCATAATATCCTGTGTAGGATCAATACCAGCTGGTAATACATCTGATATATCTTGTGGTGATCTATATCTACCAGCAAGTCCTTCTGCTACCTCTACTGGTGAATTATAATCTCCTCCTCCACTACAACCATCAAGCATAGCATCACCATACTTAATAAGTCTATCACAAAATGGTTTTGGAATAAAATTTGGCCACACACCAATGAAATCATCAAAACTACTAGGAGTCAACTTCGTATCCCTCATCATCTCAAGAGGGCGATAAGGAACTAATTTATTCTTTGTCATAATTTAAAATGCTTTAATCAAATATTTTACTTTGTGAAATTCTGGGACAATAGGAACTTGCCTATTTGGATGAAACTTAACGTTAGGTATCGGTCTCTCTGCTCTATTTAGGGTGAATGTAGCAGTGTTTAATTCAATTCCAACACCAGGATCACTACCTACAGTCTCTTGATTAAAGACAACATCAATATAAGTACCAGTAGCACCACCAAGACCTACTTTAGTACCAGGTCCAGGCGCATTACCATGACCATAATCAGTATCCATACTTGTTAATGGATCTAATGATAACCAGTGACTATGAGATGAAGTTGAGTTATCAGAAGCATCCTCATGGATAAATGGTGGTGTATATGGATTAATTCTTACTGATTTTGGTGTTGTATCAATTACACCAGCAGCAAGAGCACCCCAATGTGGAAAACCACTACCTGTCCACGCCATATTAACTGTTCCTGCTGATGATACTGGTGTTACATGATAACCAGACCAATCACCTTGTAATACACCATAGGAATAAACCATGTTAGGTCCACCACCAAGATACTTAAAGTATGAGTTAGCAACATGATCACCAGGACTTGGCCACCATGTATTTGCTGAAATTGTTCTCTCAACTCTTGCAGAAGCATTCTCACCAGCATCTGATGCTGCTTGTATCATTGCTTTAACTTCTGCCTTAAATCCAGTCTCACCACCAAATGTAAATGGTGATGTACCATCTTTACCTTGTATAGCTAAATTATCCCACCTGTCCATCGAAAAGAATGATCCTAAAACATTTAACCATTCATTAACAACAGTATCAACATTATCTTGTAGATCTCCTTGACTGAATGGATTATTAAAATAAAAACCTTGTGGTGGGTTTTGTGTTGTATTGCTAAAATGAGTATTGATCAGAACTGAATCATTTGGCCATGCATAACGACCAAGACGATCACCTAAATCTGGATTAGTTCCTCCACTCTCAACACCATGTAAGTGAGGCCAATAAGAAAATAATGCTGGAGTTGCCCATGGTATTACTGGATCTGTTGCATTTGGATTTGATTGTACTGCAGCAATATAATCATGATCATGTAAAGGTACATTAACAAATTCCTCTGTTATTGGTCCAACCCGACCTAAAACAGAACCAGTAACTTCAAAATCAATATCAACAGTTATACCTCCAGTAGGATATACTGTTCTAACTGTTCCAAAGTTAAAGAAATCACTGCTTATACCAGTAGTAGCACCAGCATCACCTTCTATCTGTTGATATGGATTTGGATCACCAGCAGTAACATCAACATTATCCATGTACCAGTAACCACCAATACCACCAGATTCAGCAGAATTGTATGTTTTCTGTGGATGTGTTAATGTCTCTATACCCAAAGAAACTGAATTAGCTACATTACCATCAACAGATCCTGGACCTGTCATCCTTCTATTTCTATAATCTGGTACTCTAAACTTACCAGTATATTCACCAGTACCAGTAGCAGTAATTGCAGTAGGATCCCATGTACCAAATTGTGATACATCATCACCAGTTTTTGCATAGTTATTCTTAATAACCCACCATAAATCAGGGAAATCAGAAACATTATATTCTGATCCATCACACTCTAGATAACCAGGATACCTAGAATCTAACCTACCTTCTGATGTACTACCAACCAATTCACCATAAGTTCCATCACCCTGTTTCAACACAGTAATAATTGTACCAAGTGCTAATCCATCGTCTTTTGCTTCTCTAATAACACCAGTACCACCACCTGACATATCAACAAAAGCATTCTTCTTACTATACCAACAACCTCTTAATTCAGGTGGTGGTGGAACAGTAGCATAAGTTGTTACACTCCATGTAAATGGATTATTATTATTATCACCAGAACCTGTACCAATAGATACAGTTGTTAGTGTAGACTGTGATAATCCACCAGGTGCTGTTAAAAATAACTGTATGGAACTTGATGTAGGATCAAATGTCCTTGGTCCTGGTACTGCTGTATCAAAATCTATAGAAATTAATGCAGTACCTGTAGCACTAATAGTTATAGGTCTATTGATACCAGTAATAGGAATAATACTACTTGGAACTAATGAACCTGGAACAACGTTAGTTTTATCATTTGGTTTAGTAAATGTTGCAACAGTATCTGGACCATTGTTAGTAGTTACAGTCCATGCACCAATTTGTAATGTTCCTACCTTAATTGTGGTAGAAATTGTCTCGCTAAATGTTGCTGATGACTTATTCCGAATTTGAATCTCATCACCATTCTTAACAGATATTGGGAACGTTCCCCAACTAGACCAACCACCATCACGCTTTCTTCTAATACCTGGGTCACCACCATTCTCATTAACTACTACTGCATCAACCTCAACATCTGTACCCAACCCAGTGATACCACCTACAGGTCTTGGATGTGAATTAATTAATACATCTTCTATCTGATCAGTCTTATTAGGGAAAGAAAATGAACCTGGAGTTTCTGATGGGAAATCACCTGTCTCTACACCCCATGTAGATCCATTGATCTTATCACCAATACCTAAAACATTTGTTACAGTAACATTAGCAGTTGATGATGTGGTAACACGTAACTGTAAATACTGACCATTAAGAATACTTGGTGCTGTACTACTATCAACAAATGTTACACCATCAAGAACATCAAATCCATCAGCATTTGTTGTTGTAGTATTCGTAGTTGATATACCAATCTGTGCATTATTATCTGTTTGTACTACTGCCTGATCAGAAAGACCTTGAATTTGTATAACTTCACTATAAACTATAGTATCAAATAGTTGATTATATAATTCTGTGAAATCTGGGAATGGATCAGGGAAATTTGGTGGTGGTACTTCAGTAGTAATTGTCCACCGTTCTGTTCTAGTACCAATATTTAAATCTAAAAATCTTGTTAGACCAGGTGAATCATTGGAACGTAACCTTACTTGTATTTGATCTCCATTCTCTACAAGAACATTAGTAGCAGTAATCCAATTACCCCATGTAGTAGTACCATTCTCCATGATACGGAGAGCAGCATTGTCAGTACTAGAAGTATTATGCGATGACAATAATGACATCGGTGCTTCTGTTGTTGGAGTTAAACCACTAATAGTAATAATTTGTTCTTGTGCTCTTTGACCATCAGCATACGTGTATAAAGTATCTACCGTAGCATCACTTAAAGACTGAAATGTAAATGGATCTGGAGCAAAATCTTCTGGTACAGTAACAATGAACCAAACAGTTTGTTGGTCACCAATTTGTACAGTTACACTTAATGTGGTATTCCAAGCAGAAGGAGCTTTGAACTTAAACCTAACGGTTTGTCCTTCGCTTACATATACTGGTGTGGATGAAAACTGATACGTCATCGACTATTTACTAGTATCATAAGTATTTATGGGTCTATAATTCACGAACATCTTGCCAATTATCTTGTTCATCTACATCAACCTGAATTGGTTGACTTGATTTAATCTCAACAGGTATATCAATATCATCAATTAATATAGCTGGAGATTCTAAAATAGTCTCTGGACTAATTACATCCTCCTCTGGTAAATCTTCAGATCCTGGTATCACAAATGATTCAGGAGTAACATCAATATTAACAGTAGTATTAACTTCAGTAGTAGCAAGCATACTATCATCACCAACAGCATTAAATGTTAATCTAATAGCATGTGGTCCAAAATTATCATATGGTGGTGTTACTGTTAAAGATCCTCCTGATGGTGTTAATTGTTGAGTTGTTTCTGTACCATTAAGAAAACTATATCTTATAGTAACAGTTAATGTATTAGTATTCGTAGTATTATATGTAACAGTGAAAGAATCACCATAATTAACACTGCTAGGTCCATTAGCATTAACTGTTGGTGGTTGATACACAATTAATGTAACAGTAGCATTATCAGAACCACCAGGACCAGATGCTGTTAAACCATATGTTGTTGTAACTGTTGGTGATACTGACAAATTAGATGATAATGGTTTATATCCCAATGGACTAATATACATTGTATCAGCATCACCACTGGTACTGTAAATTAATGTAGTTGAGTTACCAAGAATAATAGAACTACTAGCAAGAGAAACTGATATTTGTGGAGGAATATAAACTGTAACATATGCACTAGATGTTGCAGTACCACCAAGTCCTGTAACAGTTAATGTATATGTGGTTGTATTATATGGTTGTACATTTGTACTTCCAGAACCAATAGCAATACCCCCAACCCCGTTGTTTATAGTAGCAGCATAAGCATTACTCATACTCCATGATAATGTAGATCCATTACCTTGTATCAATGATGTTGGACTCGCAGATAAACTACATGCTGGTGGTGTATACCAACAAGATCCATCATCTACATCTGCATTTGAATGATAATTCTGTGCGTTAGGATCTGTACAACCATATATTGGACCAGGAGCTTGATAATAACATGTACTACCAGATTGATAGAATATACCTTGTCCAGCATTAACAATCATATCATTCCAATCATTATCAGCACCAGCACCTTGTCTATCATCAAGTCCTAAAACTGTTGGACTTAATACTCTCAATCCTGTTGATCCAGGTCCACTACCCCACGAACTTATAGGATAACTCTGTCCTGCGTTAAAACACCACGTACCATTACCACTATTAGGTCCTAGAGTATATCCACCCCAAGAAATATAATTTGAATCTCCTGCAGATCTAATCCAATTAAAATATACACATGTAGAACCGCTACTGTATGTACATCCACTACTTGATTGATTTACATATGCATTATAATTTTGGGCACTAGTATTGCTACAACCATATACCACTGTAGGAGAATACCATGCAATACCTTCGGCAACATATCCACCGATATTTGGGAGATTAGAACTGGTCTTATACTTATGATCATGAGTGGTTCCATTCCAAAAGCTATAAACTGCTGCACGATTTGGACCAGGACTATTATTAGGATATGCATATCCTATAATACCTTCACTGTAATAACCACTAGGAGCACTGGAGTTAGTACTGTAATAGTGATCAAATCCTTGAGTAGTTCCACCCCATGCTTGTCCTGGAGTACCTGTCCAAAATCTGTATACTGGTACAACAGTCCCAACAATTCCAGGACTGTTGCTACTCATAAAAAGATTCCAAACATTACTGGCTATGAATTGCCATATGGGAGGATCACCCACCGCTTCACCACTATAGTTGGAAGTATAAAAAGTATCACGGTATGGGTTTGTAAACTCACCCCAGTAAGAATCAAATGTATATAAACTACCAGAAACTCCCATAATTTAAATCTGCCTAATTTCTTGCCAATTATCTTGATCATCTATATCGATCAGGATAGGATTACTAGATTTAATTTCTACTGGTATATCAATACCATCAATCAGTACTTCATTGGATGTGACTGATACATCAGGTGAGATAATATTGTCTTCATCTGGTAATTTATCTTCAGATGCAGGAATACTAATCACATCAGGAGTTGTATCAATAATAACTGGTACATTTGCAGTTGCTTGAGTATTACCACCACTACCAACAACAGCTAATTGTGCATATATTAAATGTGGACCATGATCTGTCCATGTTATTGTAGGACTATGTGTTCCTGATACACCAACATTAACTGTATCTGTTAATACTTGATCGTAATAGTTATACGTAATAGTTAATACTCTAGACGTATCAGCATAAGTTGTAGAATAATTAAACGTAACACCATCACCATAATCAATAGTAGATGGTCCTGTTAATGTTGCTGTTGGTGGAGTTAATACTGTAATAGTTGTACTAGCAGAATCTGATCCACAGGGTCCACTCGATGTAATAGTATATGTTTTAGAAGATGTTGGACTTACTGTTGTATTAGAACTATTTGGTACACTACCAATGCCTTGATTTATTGATGAAGAATTAACTGTACCAGTTGTACTCCACGACAGTGTTGTACTTTGACCAATTACAATAGTCGAACTACTAGAATTTATAGTGACTGATGGTTGTTGATATACTGTAACAGTAGCACCTGCTGAATTTGAATTATTAGGTCCTTGTCCAGTACCACTTATTGTATATGTTTGATTACTGTATGGTGACGAAGTAAATGATCCACTAGTATATCCATTTTGATTAGTTGATACACCACCATATCCACTAATACTAGCACTAGTTGCATATTGTGTAGCCCAACTAACTGTAACACTATTTGGGTAACATAAAGGATTTGGACTAACACTAATACTTACCCAGACTTGATTATAAGAACATGATCCATTATCAATATTAGCACTAGAATTATAGTTATTTGCTGAAGGATCTGTACATCCATAAATTGTACAACTTCCATCATCAACATTAGCATTTGGATTATAATTACTAGCACTGGGATTTGTACACCCGTATGTAATGCAATATCCCAACCTCATGTTGGTATGCCTTCCATACTGCCAAACGTTATTTAATTCACCACTGCCTCCAGTACTGGAGAGACCACCATTATAAACCATATCATATAGCCATTGTGTACTATATGAATTACCATACCCAACTACACTAACAACAGAATTGTAGTAATGTTCCATTCCACCAGTTTCACCATACCTGCCAAGGTGTGCCATATATGCATTAGTTAAAGTATCTCTAACTTGGTGACCCCAATCACCACCCTGTGGAAACCAATGATTTCCATGACTACAATTAGCGGTATTACCGTGAGGATTAAAAGAACTATATTGATATGACATATTAAATCTCCGCTACGTCTAACCAGATACCACTCTCCTCGATCTCAACTTTAATTGGTTGACTTGATTTAATCTGCACAGGTATGTCTATATCAGTAACAAGAACATCACCACCAAACACACTAGCATCAGGTGTAATTACATCAATATCTGGTAAAAGATTTTCTGTTGCTGGTATACTAAAAGGATCTGGAGTTGTATCAATATTTATGTTAACTACAAGAAATTCTTCAAATGATAAAGACCCCGTACTTTGACCAGAAAGTCTGTATTCAACATATTTGGGACCAAATCCATGAGGTGTAATATCATTATAAACTATGTCATGTTCATAACTACCTGTAACTGAAGAACCAATACTTAAAACTTCTGTTGTTTGCCATGATGTGTGTGTACCATCAACATAATAATATCTATGACTCAAATTAAACAATGTTAATACATTTGTACCAGTATAATGTAATGTTGGTTTCGATTCCCAAGGTATAAGAGATGGTCCTGAAAGAGTTCCACTAGGTGGATGTAATACTGTAATAGTAATAGTATCCGAAGAGACGAGAACAGTATCTAATCCTGCTGATGTATATGGTTCACCACTAGCACTAACATCAATAGTATAAGTGGTGGTTGTTGTTGGAAATAAAGTTTGTGATGATGAAATTGGAACAGTACCAACTCCTGGATTTAAATTTGCAGTATTAGCAGTACCAGTAGTTGACCACGATAACTCTACAGATTCTCCTAATGTAATTGTAGTATTATCAGCATTAATAGTAGTAACAGGCATTTCATATACTGTTACATATGCAGTCACCTGATTTGATGTACCACCAGGACCATATGATGTACCTGTATAAGTTGTTGTTGGTGTTACACTAGGACTAACAGTTGCTGTACCACTTAATACATTTGCTCCACCAACATTCCCAGGATCTGATCCATTACTACCAATATATGTGTATGTTACTTCACCACTAGTAGTCCACTGTAAATCAACTGTATTACCAAGTACAACCGATGCTGGATTTGGAATAATACTTAAAAGTACAGGTGCCCCATAATCCCAACTTAAAGAATAATATCCCTCACCATAGTTAGCATATCCTGGATAATGGAACACGTGGTTACCAGTACCAAGATAATCATTTAACCACGCAGAATTACCTCCATGTCCATAATGACCACCAGCAGAATATGGATATCCTGCTCTACCAGCAAATGTACCAGTACCTACACCAAATGTAGATCCACCTCCACCTCCACCAGTATTACCAGAAGTAGATGCTTCACCACCTTGAGCATATAATGTACCTGTGGTACTACCACCCCCCAATCCAAGACCTGCCATCTGTCCACTGTTGTTCATCGTGTGGGCAGCACCTCCACCTCCTCCAACAACTGTAATCCATTTACTACCCCAACCATTACCACCACTATGAACTACACCAGAAGCACCACCTCCACCACCTCCAGCACTAGTTCCAGCACCACCATTAGCGAAGTATGAAGGTCCACCACCACCTGGATTACCAGGTCCTTGGGTGCCATATCCAGCACCACCTCTACCACCACAGTAAAAGGTCAATACATATTGAAAATTTACAGGGAGAAGAGTCATGTTACCAACACGACCCCATCCACCAGGATTATTCCATGTACTACCAGGTGGATCACGTCTACTATCACCACCAGCAGCACCTGCTATAGTATATGATATATTAATAGCATTTGGTGGAATTACCTGTGTATACGCTCCATACCCTGTAGCACTATATGATGGCATATCACAATTGCCTCAATTCATGCCATGTATCATCGTCATCAATCTCTACTAGAATAGGTTGACTTGCTTTTACTTCTACTGGTATATCTATATCTTCAATTTCTATTGTATCGGTTGTGATTGTCTCGTCAGGAGTAATGACAGGATCTTCATCAGGTAGCTCATTCTCTGATGCAGGAATAATAAAGACTTCAGGTGTAATATCAATAGTCACATTTACCTGTTCTGTTGCCTGGGCAGTTAATGAACCATAACCATCAACTTCAAAATATAATTGTATCATATCTGGTCCAAATGTTCCCCACGTAACAGGCATCATCCATGTCTGTACAGTAAAAACTGCACCTGATGAATTAGGAATAGCAACGGGAGATTGTACTGTTGCAACACCTTGTGTATAATACGTTGCTGTAACTGTAACACCACCATCAGAATTAGTACCACTAATATTCAGTGGTATATATGGATCACTAAAGTAAATATAAAGTGGAGCATTAACACCAATAGTTGGTGGTTCTAATACTGTAATTGTTACTGAACCAGTAGCAGTACCTCCAAGTCCAGTTGCAGTCAAAGTATATGTTGTGTCAGTAGTTGGAGTTACTGTTGTAAAAGAACTTGCAGGAACACTTCCAATACCATTATCAATAATCCAACTATCAGCATCTCCAGTAACATTCCAGGTAAGAGTAACAGATTCACCTAATGTAATCGTATTACTAGGAGAAGCACTCATATTAATTACAGGAGGAACATATACTGTTAATGTTGCAGTTGATGTCCTACTATATGCTGGATTACTTACTGTTAATGTATACGATTGAGTATATGGAGGTGATACAGTAACACTACCTGATTGTCCAACTACACCACCACCTGGAGCAAAGTGAACATCAACCCACTCACCACCTGCACTCCACGTCATTGTTGCATTTTCACCTACAATAATAGTAGAAGGATTTAACGTAAGAGTTGCAGTAACATCATTCCATGTAGTTGCTGTGGCTTGCATCCAACCTGCTCCACCATATCTTCTGGCACCAGTTCCACCTTGTTGTCCACCACTACCAATAGTATAACTTACTGTTTGATTTGGCATAGCACCATTGCTATTTCTATATACCCTACAACACGATGCACCTCCACCTCCACCACCAGCACTTAAATATCCAGATCTCCACTGTCCTGCACCACCATATCCACGTGATCCATATCCAGATGCTGCTCTAGAATATTCACTACCACTAGTATTATACCATCCTGTTTGTCCACTCGCATAATTACCCCATCCACCATATCCACCTTGAGTGAAATTATCACCAGGAGATCCAGGTCCACCACCACCTGCACTCATCCCAAATGATGTGCTACTACCACCACCTGCTGATGGAGTTCTACCCCAACCAGGAGGAGTAGATGGTCTTCCACCACCGCCACCACCTGCAACTATCATCCAATCAACATATTTTACATCATGTGGAATTCCCCAACTTCCACTGCTAGTGTTGTTGTGACTCTGCGATCCCATTTTTAAAACTTGATAATATAATGCACCATTATGAATGGAGTAACTACCTGATTTAATACCTCCATATCAGATACATCAACATCGATATACGAATAAACATCAGTTAATGGTATATTAGTATCTGTAAACTCGTATGTAAAATTATTTGTATATGTAGTCGGTTTAGTAATATCATGTTTATGATATGCTCCTTGACCAGTCTTCGGAACATTGAATTGTGTAGTTTCTAATTCATTACCAGCATCTGCTTGTGCTGATTGACCCCTTCTACCCTTTCCTTCACCATCAATACCATGTTGAGATGTATAATTTAATACTTTAAAGTCTGCTTCATGAGCATGTGCCTGGAAATTTTCAATATTTAAATCCATCTGACTAGTATCCCAACTATTTTCCTCATCATACTTAACATTACCATTAAAGTTGAGACCAGTTTGCCCTTTAACAGTTAAATGTCCATTATAATTACATTCTGCTCTATTTCCTACATTAGATGTAGCACTAACCTCTATACCAACTCTATTTTGAGGACTATTTTCTGAACTATTAGAAAGAGTAGTGCCTGTATAAGAACCTGAACCAGCACCACCAATCATTACTTTAGATCCAAGATCTGGCAACTGAAATGTTCCTAATTGATTTGTTGCTGGATCTGCTTCAACTAATGTAGTCCTATCTTTCTTAAATCTGCATGCACTACCAACACCAAGCACCTGTGATAAAGCATAGTAATCTTTAGCAGCTAATACTGAACCATTACACGCCAAAAATCCTGCAGGTAAATTTTCCTTGAAAATAGGACTAAAAACATCCTTATCAAGCAAAACTCCCTCAACAGCATGTTGTTGGATAGATCCACATATGCCACCATAATGTGCTTTTGCTCTAGCGTAATTTACTGAAGGTGATGATGCCATATTAATATGCTCTTATGATGTACAAACATTGCAAAGATGGTTGTGTTACATTCATATCTATCTGCAATGCATTCTTATTTGCATTATTATCAATAAGATCTGCTTGTATAGGTAACTCTACATTCGCAGTAATATTAGACTGTGGTTTCATTTTATCCACAAAATTAATAACTATATCATCGTGAATATGAGGTACAATATAATCTGTACTTATACTAGATGTATTTGTTGTAAAATTATAACCAATATTAGACATCATAGTCTCACGAATAGATGAATCTGGATCATTTACCATATAATAATTTTTCATTCCAGATGGAACAGTAATATCACCTCCACTACCAACTCTATATTTAACTGGATTAGCATCATCAATACGTGGTCCAGTTGGTCTATTGGGAGTAACAAGCAACTGATCTGTTATAGGTGTATATGCAACACGATGTGGTGTTAAGTTTACAGGTGGTGATTCTGCTTCTATTTTAGCAATAACTTTACCTGGATCAGTAATATTAAATCCATTAGGAACTTCTTCATCTGCTTCACCATCTGGCCACCATAATTGATACAAATGATCCGTAGATCCATATCCAGATTGTGTATAAGCAGTAGTTGCTGGAGTGCTGTCAAATGCTTCTTGAGGATAACCTGCCCATCCAGTACCAACCTGAATACCTGGTCTATTAAATTGTGTTGCAAATCCAGACCACGAATCACCATCATCAGCACCTTCGGTATCATCTGTCCAACCAAAGTAATATGTATCACCCCTTTCTTGGTCATCCGTATTCCACCTATTATCAATAGAATGGAATCTAATAGTATACTCTACTGGATGATATGGAACAACACCATATCCTGGGTATAATTCATTGTCAACCGACAAAGTACTATAATTACCAGGATGATTATGATATTTAATATGTTTTCTACCTAATTTTCTTGCAGCAACATACACATCTTTTTGACCATCACCCTTATCACTTGTGTTACCAGCAATCCTACCAAAATAATTGGTTTGCGCTGGATCTGTCATAGTAGTAGGCATTGTCCATACTATATCAGTATAAACATCAGTAAATATCTTTACAACAGACTGACTCTCATTAGCTCCAATCTGTGCTGACAATAATGTTTTAGCATCAGCATCAGAATCAGCAATCCTTGCAGTATTTGCTTCAGTACCACCAACAAAATATTTTTCCTCAATATCCATCAAAGCCTTGTTATTAAGGTTTGGTAGTTTAATTGTACCTGTATAAGCAGGAAAATTACCAGTAAAATTACTAGTACCTAGATTATAGATATCACCTATTGTCTGTGCTAATAGAGGAAATTCTGCAGCAACAATAGATTCGCCATTACATGCTATCCACCCTTTAGGCACTTCAGATAATCCACCCGTCCAGGGCATGATTGTGCCAATAGCACTAGCTTTAGCAGTACGTGATTCTTGATAAAACATTTATACTTCTAGTAGATACCAACCGAGTTTTGAAGGAGGAGCAGCAGAATCACCATTAGGTGTTGTATCTCCTACGTAAATTAAAGCAAATCCAGCATATGGTGTCTGTACAATCATTTCACCACCATCATGCTGACTTAAATCAGCACCGTTACCAGTTAACATTGCAGTTCCTGTATTAGATAATGTATTTTGTATCTTAACACCTGTATTTGCTCTAATAACCAATGACATATTATATGTGAGGATACCTCCAATATCTACGATACGGATCATATCACCAATCAAAGGATTAGATGGCAACTTAACAACTGTATTCTGTGCTACATCTAGGAAGTAGTTAGTGTTAACCGCTGCATCTATTGAAGGTGAAGCACTATACTCCCACTTTCTACCACCTGTCTGTGTTATATAGTTCTCAATTCCAGCAACTGTTAGAGCACCATCATTCTCAACACTGAAGATATTATTGCCTCCAGAATTAATTGTTAGATCACCACCGTTAATGGTTAGATCACCCTGTGTAAGTATGTCACCACCAAATGTACTTGTACCTGTACCTAGAGCAGAGAATGAACCATAAGTTGTAAAGTCACCTGTAGCGTTCTCAAAGGTCAATTTTGGTGTAGTACCGTCATCAGCAAAGATATTAATATCTCCACCATTGATCGTCAGATCACCAGTTGCTGTATCAACTTCTAATGTAGTTCTCAATGGTGTGCCTGTTGCACCACCGTTAGTTAATCTAAACCATTGTGATCCTTCTATAGTAGAACCATTAAGAGTAAATGTATCCTCTATGGTCAACATACCAGCGATAGTAGTATCACCACTCTGACCATCAACTGTCAGTTTATTAAGTCCCTGACCAATCTTAAGATCGCCACGAGCAAATGTATGACCTGTTGTAGATTCAACTTTGAAGTTCTCTACTTCAGGATCACCACCATCTGTTACAATTAGTGATTGAATCTCTGTTGTAATAAGAGACTTAACCTTAACGATTTCAGAATCAGATAACAGTAGATAATCAGCATCAGTTAGTATACCACCAAATTCTGCAACACCAATTCTTGTATCTGCAGTATCAGCAGCAAGAGAATTAGAACTTGTAATAGAAAGTTCTGCAGCAGTAGGTTCAGCAGACCAGAGATAATCACCAGCAGCAAGAACAGCACCTAACTTAATATTTGCTGTCGATGCACCATCAACAATACCAGTTTGTACTACCCAATCACCATTCAAGGTTGACGGAGCATTTGTTACCCCAGAAATTTTTATGGTTTCGCCAGAATCAACATTCAAACTTCCGTTCGTATTTCCAGAGGACCAATGTACTACAGCAATATCAGTACCATCACCAACAATCTTCTCGATATTAGCATCAAGAATTGCAACATCAGATGAAGGATCTATAATACCATCTTCATTGAAGTCAAATCCAGTAATGTAACTGGCATTTGGTTGCTTATCAAGTTTAGCAATGATAGTATTATCAGGGTGATCTGTTCTCTTTGCAGTTCCATCTAATCCACGTGAAACAGCAAGTCTATAACCAGCAGTATCAGCAGGATCAGTAACATTAATTAGACCTTCAACCTTAAGAATTTCATTGAATGCTTGATCTCTCAATCCAGTAGTAACACCACCATCAATAGTATCAGGAGAATCATCATGTCCTCTTTCAACTAACAGAAGATCACCAACTCTAAAGTCTAATGCTGATGGTTGTGTAATTGGAAGAACATATATTGAACCAGAAGAATTAACACCATTTACCAGGAACTGAAGGGCATCACCTGATGGATTACCTAATTGAGCACCACTAATAGTCAGTACATCATTGTCAGCATATCCAATACCAGGAGCAACCAATTCAATGCTAGGAATACCACTACCATCTACAGTAACAGTGAACAATGCTCCAGAAGCAGTAGGAGTAGAAGCATTAGTTGGTGATAGGAATGAATATGTTGTATTAGCAACCCAAGAAGAACTTGAAGCAGGTGTAATACCATCAATAGAAGCAATTTGACCTGATGCTAATAGATCTGCATCACTACCCCAGTTACCTTGACCTGCAGTATCAATCTTCCTACCTGTTTCAGCATACTTAAGGAAGTCAATGTTTGGAGATTCAAGAGAACCTATAGCATGTGAGGCTACACCTGCACTAAATCTACCTCTCGTAATCTCAATGATACCAGCTTGTAGACCACCAACCAATTTAATGTGTGAGTGACCTGTAATACGTGCTAGAACCTCTAAAGAGTTCCTAATCGTGGTAGTACCACCAAGTGAACCCATCTGTAGGTCAGAAGCGTTCTTACCGAGTGTTAGTCTAGAAGTAGCAGCACCATCAAATACATCAACCTGTGTAGCAGTAGTAAAGAGTCTTGCAGTAGAAGTGCCAGGGAATGCACCAATTTCTAATGTGCCAGCAGTCTTGGTTTGGAATGTGCCAATGTAAGTAGAAGAAGACTGGTTTGGTGCAGCACCACCAATCCTGATACTACATGTACTTGATACTACATCTTCAACAGAAGCAATATCTACATAACCATTCTTGGATAGTTTGTGAATTTCAAAGACTGTAGTACCAGCATTACCACCAATCCTTACAGTAGATGACTTATCATTAGGAACAGCATTACCAAAGTTGAGTACTTGAGAATTTGTAGTTGTGTTACCAATACTAATAGATTCAGCAGTATTAAGACCAAGGAAGTAATCAGTATGAGTATTCAAGAACTGGAATGTTTCAGCAGTGCTGTTAATGTCACCACCAT